>Ga0075156_10000774_pt1 | contig 16904 bp, 17 predicted proteins | sample JI81AbrownDNA_FD_70966 | JGI IMG/M metagenome (GOLD analysis project Ga0075156, IMG submission 70966) | Wastewater effluent complex algal communities from Wisconsin, to seasonally profile nutrient transformation and Carbon sequestration -... | ecosystem: Engineered > WWTP > Effluent > Algae...
GTGACGAATGTGTCGATCTTGTCCGGTCCGCCGGTAATTTCAAAAATGAAGCTGCTGACAGTCGCATCAATGACGCGAGCGCGGTAAATATCGGCCAAGCGCATTGCTTCGACGCGCTGGTCCCCAGTACCGTTGACCTTGACCAACGCCAGCTCGCGTTCGACATGCGGGCCCGCTTCCGTGAGGTCAGTCACTTTGTGCACCGGTACAAGACGCTCGCATTGGGCAATGATCTGGTCGATGACGGGTGGCGGACCTTTGGTCACGATCGTGATCCGGCTTGTCGCATGGTCTTCGCTGATATCGGCCACGGTAAGGCTGTCGATATTATATCCGCGCGAGGTGAACATGCCCGCAATCCGTGCGAGGGTCCCCGCTTCGTTATCAACAGTCAGCGTCAGGACGTGCCGTTCGGAGATTTCTTCTTTGATATGCATCAGACCAGCGCCTTCGCTTCGTCATCCATGGTGCCGGAAACCTGATCCGAATGCAGGATCATTTCGGTATGCGCGGCGCCGGACGGGATCATGGGGAAACAATTTGCGGTCTTGGAAACCCGGCAATCGAACATAACCGGTCCGTCATAGGCTAGCATTTCGGCGATGGCGTCGTCGAGTTCTTCCGGTTTTTCGCAACGGATGCCTTTCCAGCCATAGGCTTCGGCCAAGGCGACGAAATCTGGTAGACTGTCGGAATAGCTTTCGGAATAGCGGCTTTCATAGGTTAGTTCCTGCCACTGGCGGACCATGCCCATCCATTCATTGTTGAGGATGAAGACCTTAACCGGAAGGCGGTACTGTGTTGCGGTGCCCATTTCCTGGATATTCATCTGAATGGACGCTTCACCAGCAATATCAATGACCAATGCGTCGGGATTACCCATTTGAGCGCCAATCGCGGCAGGCAGGCCGTAGCCCATGGTGCCAAGGCCGCCGCTGGTCAGCCATTTGTTGGGGTCGTCGAAATGGAAGTGCTGTGCCGCCCACATCTGGTGCTGCCCTACCTCGGTGGTGATGATCGGCGCCTTATGCTTGGTTGCGGCAAACAGGCGCTCGACGGCGAACTGCGGCATGATCTCGGCTGTGCTAGCCGGATAACTAAGGCATTCAACCGCACGCCAGCCCTTGATGCGCGACCACCACTCATCCAACGGTTGCGCCTTGTATTTTCGGCCTTTCCATACATCGACCATCTGGCGGATGGCAGTGCCTACGTCGGCGACGATGGGTAAATCCACCCGGATTGTCTTGTTGATCGAACTGCGGTCGATGTCGACATGAACCTTGATGCTGTTGGGCGAAAAGGCGTCCAGACGGCCCGTAACCCGGTCATCGAACCGCGCACCAAGGCAGAGCATGACGTCGCACTGGTTCATCGCCATATTGGCCTCATAGGTCCCGTGCATGCCGAGCATTCCAAGCCAAGCTGATCCCGAGGCGGGGTAGGCCCCAAGACCCATCAATGTTGATGTGACCGGCGCACCGCTAAGCTCGGCCAATTCGCGCAGAGCAGCGCTGGCATCGGGACCGGAATTGATGATGCCTCCACCGGTATATAAAATAGGTGCTTTGGCATTGGCCAGCAACTCAACAGCCTTGTTGATGGCGATATAGTCAGCTTCACCCGCCGGGTGGAACCGCTTGGGCGCGTTGTTGACCACATTCGTCGGTGCGGTCGCGACCTGCACATTTTTCGGGATATCGATGACGACCGGCCCGGGCCGGCCCTTGGTTGCAATGGTGAAGGCTTCGCGAACCGTTGCGGCTAAATCTGCCGGATCTTTAACGAGGTAATTATGCTTGGAACAATGACGGGTGATACCAACCGTGTCCGCTTCCTGAAAAGCGTCGGTACCGATCAGCGTCGTCGCGACCTGACCGGTCAGGACGATCATTGGTATGGAATCGAGAAAAGCATCGGCAATGCCCGTAACGGCATTTGTTGCGCCAGGACCGGAGGTCACAAGGACGACGCCTGGTTTTCCGGTCGACCGCGCATAGCCCTCCGCCGCATGGGCGGCGCCAGCTTCGTGACGGACGAGCACATGTTTGATTTTCTTCTGCTGGAACAAGGCATCATAAATCGGCAGAACCGCACCGCCGGGATAACCGAATACGGTATCGACGCCCTGTTCGATAAGGCAGTCTATCAATATCTCTGCACCGGATTTTTCGGGCACTTTTTTGTCCTGTTCCATTTTGTCGAATTCGCCGCGAAGCGTGGTTTGCGGGCCATGCTGCGCGACAGGGGGTTTGGCAAGAGCGGCGTCGTTAGTTGTTAGAATATACTGTGTCAATCATAATGATTGAAATTATATTACAATATCGTCGATTTCTACGCCATTAATATCGCCATCACATCGCGACCAAGTCGCGGGGGCTTGGTTGCGAAACCAGGTATACTGCCGCTTTGCATATTGACGCGTAGCAATCTTGCCCAATGCAACCGCTTCATCGCGCGCCAGCGAGCCTGCCAACATTGCTGCTATTTCGCGCACCCCAATGGCCCGCATCACAGGTGCATCGGCAGGAAGCTTCCGTTCAAGCAGAGCCGCGACCTCTTCCACAGCGCCGTTTTTGACCATCAAGTCAAACCGCCGGTCGCACCGTTCATAAAGCCAGTCCCTTGGGGGCAGCAATATAATGGGTAGCAAGCTAACATCGCCCCCAATCCCGCCAACCTTGTCACGGCGCCAACTCAGGATACTGCGCCCTGTAGATTCGATTACCTCGAGAGCGCGGGAAATCCGGCTGCTGTCTGTGGGCGCCAAAGCGGCCGCAGCTTCCGGGTCTTTTTTTGTGAGGGCGGCATAGGCGTCGGCCACGGGCAAGTCACGGACGGCCGCGCGCAATTGCGCATCCACTTCCGGTATTGGCGCGATCCCGTCGAGCAAAGTGCGTACATATAGCCCAGTACCGCCCACCAAAACGGGTAGAGCACCAGCGTCATGCGCCTCCGTAATGGCGCGTTTTGCGTCATTGGCCCAGCGTGCGGCCGAGCAGGCAGTGGTGCCATCCAGATATCCGAACAAACGATGCGGAGCCGCTGCCATCTCCCCCGGAGTGGGTTGCGCGCTCAGCACCGGCAAATCGGAGTATACCTGCGCACTATCCGCGTTGATAATGAATACTTCCCGCTTTTTTGCCAAGCGTAACGCGAGTGCGGTCTTGCCGCTTGCGGTCGGACCCGCAATAAGCGCGAGCTTCGGTTTGTTTTCAGGATTCGAAATGCCCATCGCCACGTTAATAGCAGCAGATTCGACAGAAAGCGGAGTAATTTCCGAAGCCTGCGACCGATTGGTGTCAGGTGGGTGCGTGACCGGTGACGTCGCTTGGATAGAGCCAGGCAAGGCTGTCGATATACAGTTCCAAGGGCCATTGTTTGACGCCCGTGCTGCATTGAGCCCGCTAGAGGCTGGCTATGATATTGCGGTCCAATCCTCAGACACTCGTCGCAAGATGCTTTTGGTCTCGGACATGGATAGCACCATGATCATGGTGGAATGCATTGATGAACTTGCCGACTATGCCGGAATAAAGCCAGAGATCGCTGCGATTACAGAGCGCGCAATGGCAGGTGAGCTCGACTTTGCACAAGCATTGACCGCCCGGGTTGCATTGCTTGCAGGTTTAAATGAAGGGGTCATTGCCCAATGTCTAGCTGAGCGTGTTCGCACGATGCCTGGTGCGGATATATTGGTGCGCACCATGAGCGGGTGGGGCGCGCACGCCGTTTTGGTGTCAGGCGGATTTACGCGTTTTACGGACCCCGTCGCCGAAATACTGGGCTTTTCCGAGGTTCACGCCAATGTGTTGGAAATTCGCGATGGCGCGCTCACGGGCGCTTTGGTCGGTGATATTGTGGACGCAACCACGAAGCGTAATGTTCTGCAATCCGCGGGTACAGTCAAAGGCATCGCATCCGATAATGTATTGGCAGTTGGTGATGGCGCTAATGACATACCCATGATAGCTGCCGCAGTTGAGCAAGGTGGCTTGGGCGTAGGCTTCCATCCGCGACCCTTACTAGCGGCACAGGTAAACTTTGCGGTGCGCCATAATGATTTGACCGCACTGCTCTACGCACAGGGAGTTCCCCGCGCAGAATGGATATATTGACCCCCGAAACAAATTTCGTCTTTAAAGGTTATCTCACCACATAGCGGCCAGCGAATAAACAGGAGTATATCATGCAGAAATTCCTTCCCCTCCTTCTTGTTCCTATCATGGCCGGTTGTGCGGGCATGACTCCTTCGGCGGGAAAGACGGTTTCTGAAGTTATTTCTGCCGATCTGGCACGAGCTGATGGGTCATGGGCCGGTGTTGCGACAATTTCTAAACGAAGCGACGGGATATTTCTGAGTCTTGAGGGACAATCGCTTCAGCCGGGTACTTTCGGAATGCATCTGCATGCCGTTGGTAAATGTGAAGCACCTGATTTCGCGAGTGCTGGCGGCCACTGGAACCCGTCCATGAAGCAGCACGGAGCTGACAATCCGATGGGTGCACATAGCGGTGACCTGCCTAATGTTGTGGCGGGGTCAGACAAGAAGTTGACGTTGGAATATAAGCTGCAGGATATGCAACTCGAAGGTGAAGGCGGGTTTTTGGACAATGATGGCGGTTCAATCATCATCCATGAAAAAGCCGACGACTATAAAACTGATCCCAGCGGAAACAGCGGAAAGCGGATTATCTGCGGCGTTTTCAAATCCGGAAACCGGATCTGAGTCAGACTTTGTCAGCGTAAAGCAATGTGCCCGGCGCTACCCGCTGCAATATCTGAGCGATATCTGACTGGGCGAACGCAAAACAGCCTTGGCTACGGCCAATCTTGCCCTGTTCCTGAATGAGTGTCTGGTTTACATACCACGCGGGGTGAATGACAATCGCGCGCGCCTCGGCCTGATCATTTTGAGGCTCGAGGCCTATCAGGCGGCGGGACTCACCATATTGTCCGATGTAGGTTTCACCCACCGCATACGCACCAGCCGATGTTGCTTCCGAACCATGCGTGTTCGAAAAATTGTGTACCCAGCCGCTATGTGCAGGATCTGATCCTTTGCCATGTGCAACAAGAAATGAGGTCGAATGGCCATTGCGCAAATCGACCAGATAGAAACGTGGGTCGCGCGACGGCTTTGAGAAATCCGCAATCGCTAGAAGGTCGTGGTTGCGGACCCTCGCTTTATGCGTGTCTAGCGCAGCTTTGGCGCGGCTGAGCAATATCGGGGAAGGGGAGTCACCAGATGTGTGACCGGTGCCGGCGCGAAAGATGATATCCCCGGCCGTCGACGGCGTGGCAACCATTGCGAGCCCCGCGACTGCCGTATGAAAAAATTGTCTGCGCCCCATCTGTGTCATAACATTCTAGATAATGGCTGATGTAAGTTGCCAAAAGACTTACGCGGAGCGTTTGGGCGCAAATACTAGGCAGTTAAGCGCGATTATTTCCATGTTGCCTTTAAGCTATTGGTAAAATCCTGTCGAAACTACGTTCAATGCTTGCTATATCAGACCGAACCACCGTTGGTGGAAACGAGCTAATTTTCTTCATGGGGCATTTACATGCAGTTCCGCGCGAGTGTTCGCAATTTATCGGCTACCATTTTGCTGTCGATATCAGCACCCCTTTGGGCACAAGCCGCAGCCGGGGCGCCTGTAAACGCGCCAGTTCCCCAGACGCCCACAATCCAAACGCCGCCGGCACCATCTTCACCGGCAATGGTGCCTGGTACAAATCCACCAGCGACAGCGCCACAACCGACAAATCCTGTGTCGGCTGACCAGCCGAAAGCGACGACAGCGCCTGCGGCTCCTGTCGCCCCGAAGGTCGTGAAGAAAAAGGGGCCGACGGATTCTCTCAAGCCTGGCCAATATGTGTGGGACAAACAATCAGCTTATGAAGGGCCGATGAAAATCGTAGCCGTGCTGGATATTCAAAGAATTTATATCTTCCAGAATGACAAGTTGATTGGTTTTAGCACTATTTCAGCCGGTAAAAAGGGCAAGGAAACACCGACCGGATATTTCAATATCCTGCAGAAGAATATCGACCACAAGTCTAACCTCTACAGCAACGCGCCAATGCCGTATATGCAGCGCCTGACATGGGACGGCATTGCGCTACACGGCGGGCATATTCCCGGTTATCCCGCTTCGCATGGTTGCATCCGCTTGCCGCATGAATTTGCCAAGCTCCTTTTCGGTGTTACGCAGATGAACCAGGAAGTGGTGGTTTTGAAAGACACGGCTACACCAGCGAAGCGTCCAGAACCCAAGCCTGAACCCGTCATTGATCCTGTAACTCCGGTTCCGGCGCCGGTACAGCCGGTGATTACCCCAGCACCCGCCCCACCGACACCGATTAAAACATAAAAGCCTCGGTAGAATCCCGGTTGACGTTTACGCTAACGTAAAGTAGTTACGTTAGTGCAACGAAGAGGGAAAGCGTCGCCATGGATAAATTCACACATGATGAAAGGCGCGCGGACGCCACCATCGATACGCCGGATGCGTTCAATCGCGATTCCTTCACAATATCCGATTTGTCGACGGAATTTGATGTAACCGCGCGGGCATTGCGTTTTTATGAAGACCAAGGCTTGATCTCGCCGGAACGAATGGGCCTTGCGCGCATTTATTCGAAAAGAGACCGTGCCCGCTTGGCCTGGATATTGCGGGCCAAGCGCGTCGGTTTCAGCTTGGCCGAAATCCGTGAGATGATCGATCTTTATGATTTGAACGACGGCCGCAATATCCAGCGGCGCGTAACTATCGAAAAGTGCCGCGATCGCATCAATTTGCTGAAGGCCCAACGTGACGATATCGAAAGCGCGATCAAAGAATTGACGGATTTCGTCGCCATGGTCGAAAATGTCGAAGCTGCCGAGAATAAAAGCGCCGCCTGACCCCGTTGTCTAAATGCCCCCATCCTGACCCGAATTCAAAGAGGAAGTTCCATGCCTAGCTATAAAGCTCCAGTCCGCGACACGCAGTTCATAATCAACGAAGTGCTCGGGATTGAACGTTTCGCAAATCTGCCCGGTTTTGAAAATGCCAGTGCCGATATGATTGAGGCCATCCTGAATGAAGGTGCGAAATTCGTCGAAGGCGTCCTTTTCCCTCTCAACCAGGTTGGCGATGCACAGGGATGTACAAGGCACGCCGACGGCAGCGTGACAACGCCCGAAGGCTTTAAGGACGCCTACGACCAATATTGCGCGGCGGGTTGGGGCACATTGTCTGCTCCCGCCGAATTTGGCGGGCAGGGAATGCCGCATATCGTGTCGATGGCCTTCGAAGAATATATGGCAAGCTCCAACATGGCATTTGCGATGTACCCCGGCCTTACCCACGGTGCCGTATCGGCAATATTGGTGAAGGGCAGCGAAGAGCAGAAGGCGAAATATGCACCCAATCTGATTTCAGGCAAATGGGGCGGCACCATGAACCTGACAGAGCCGCATTGCGGAACCGACCTTGGCCTTATCCGCACCAAAGCCGTTCCCAATGGCGATGGCAGTTATGCCATCACCGGTATGAAGATCTTCATTTCGTCTGGTGAGCATGACCTGACCGAGAACATCATCCATCTCGTTTTGGCCAAAACGCCGGATGCACCCGACAATGTGAAGGGTATATCGCTATTCATCGTCCCCAAATTCCTGGTAAACGACGATGGCTCGATTGGCGCACGCAATTCGCTTTCGTGCGGTTCAATTGAACACAAAATGGGTATCCATGGCAATTCCACCTGCGTGATGAACTATGATGGCGCAACGGGTTATCTCGTCGGTGATGAGAACAAGGGTCTTGCCGCGATGTTCATCATGATGAACATCGCGCGGCTAGGCGTTGGTCAACAGGGTCTGGGCATCGCAGAGGTCGCTTACCAGAATGCCGTGCATTATGCGCACGACCGTCGCCAGGGCCGCGCCCTTACCGGACCAAAAGACCTCGATCAAAAAGCGGACACCTTGTTCGTACACCCCGACGTCCGCAGGATGCTAATGGATTCAAAGGCATTCACCGAAGGTATGCGCGCTCTATGTCTGTGGGGCGCTTTGCAAGCGGATCTGTTGCACTATGCGCAGACCGAAGAAGAGCGGCAGATGGCCGATGATCTTCTGTCTTTGTTGACTCCGGTCATCAAAGGTTATGGCACAGACAAGGGCTATGATGTCGCGACAAACGCCCAGCAGGTTTACGGTGGCCATGGCTATATTGGCGAATGGGGCATGGAACAATATGTCCGCGATGCCCGCATCGCGATGATCTACGAAGGCACCAACGGGGTGCAGGCGATGGATCTGGTTGGCCGCAAACTGGCCCAGAATGGCGGTCGCGCTGTTCAGGCATTTTTCAAGGTTGTCGATGAGGAGTGCGCCTCGGCGAAAGCTGGACCACTGGCAGATATCGCTAATCGTTTGGAAAAATCGAACGGCGAATTAAAAACCGCGACGATGTGGTTCATGCAAAACGGCATGGCGAATCCCGACAATGTCGGCGCAGGGGCACATCACTATATGCATATCATGGGCATTGTGGCGCTTGGCTTGCAGTGGCTGCGTATGGCTGAAGCTGCGCAAGCTGCGCTGGATAAAGGTACTGACAATGCAGCGTTCTATCAGACCAAATTGGTCACAGCACGCTATTTTGCGGAACGCTTCATGCCCGATTGCGGTGCACTGCGGCGCAAGATTGAAGCCGGATCCGAGGCCATCATGGCGCTTGAACCGGAAATGTTCGCCGTAGCGTAGAGATAAAGTGCGCGAGGTGTGCGACGGATGAGAGTGCGTTTTCGGACAACCTCTCGTCCGTCTCTCATGGACGCAATCCGGTGGCGGTTACCGGCAAAATAGCGGACGCTGAATGCAGACAGGGGGTTGGCTTTAAAGGAGCAACCAATGTCACATTCACATAAATGGGTCATGACCGCCCTGCTCGGCGCAGTGGGTACGGTTTCTTTACACGGCGCGGCTTTCGCGCAACCGGCACCAGCGCCCGAAGGGTCGGTGCCGCCCCCCACAATAGATTCAAACGAAGACGGGAAGGCCGATGCCTGGGATCGGGACGGCAATGGTGTTCCCGACGCATGGGATGTTAACGGCGATGGAAAGCCTGACAAATTCGACAATGATGGGGATGGTAAACCGGATGAGAAATCCGAAAAACCAATGACGCCTAAATAGGAGCGCTGAACGGTCGCAAGCAGCGCCCGATAATGGGGCATGCAAAACTGTGCCGGGGCAAATACATGCCCCGGCATATTTTCCTTATTCGACGGGCAGAAAATCGGGGACGGAAAGATACCGTTCCCCGGTATCATAGTTGAAGCCCAAAATCCGGCTGCCTGCAGGAAGGTCGGGCAGCTTCTGCGCGATTGCAGCCAGCGTTGCCCCGGAGGATATGCCTACCAGCATGCCTTCCTCCCGTGCCGCGCGGCGTGCTGTTTCCTTGGCAAGCTCTGGGTCGACTTGGATGACGCCGTCCAGAAGTGCTGTGTGCAGATTTTCAGGAATGAAGCCTGCCCCGATACCCTGGATTGCATGCGGTCCCGGCTGTCCGCCGCTAATAACAGGGGATAGGGTAGGCTCCACGGCGAACACTTTCATGTTCGGCCATGCCTTTTTCAGGACCTCGGCACAGCCGGTAATATGGCCGCCGGTTCCAACTCCGGTGATCATCGCGTCAATCGGCGTGTCCGCAAAATCTGCGAGGATTTCCTGCGCTGTGGTGCGGACATGGACGTTGATGTTCGCCGGGTTTTCAAATTGCTGAGGCATCCACGAATTTGGCGTCGCCGCCACCAACTCTATCGCACGCTCAATTGCGCCCTTCATCCCTTTTTCACGGGGGGTAAGGTCAAACGTCGCGCCATAGGCCAACATCAAACGCCGGCGTTCCAGCGACATGGACTCGGGCATTACAAGGACTAGCTTATATCCTTTCACCGCCGCTACCATAGCAAGCCCGACGCCAGTATTTCCTGACGTCGGTTCGATGATGGTGCCGCCGGGTTTCAGACTTCCGTCCTGTTCGGCTGCTTCGATCATCGCAAGCCCAATACGGTCCTTGATTGATCCGCCGGGATTCGACCGCTCCGACTTCACCCACACTTCCGCGTTAGGAAACATACGTGCAAGCCGGATATGCGGGCTATTGCCGATGGTCTCGAGGATGGATTGGGCTTTCATGGACTTTTTCCTCTATATTGCGGTTCAAATGTTCGGGCATTTTTGAGCTCTGGAAATAGCCACGCCCAAAGGCCTGTTACTATTATGGCACCTGCTCCGCCAAAAACAACCGCACCGACTGGACCAAGCAGAGCCGCCGCAACACCGGACTGTAACTCGCCCAATTCGTTAGATGCGGAAATGGCGAGGCCTGATACTGAACTCACACGCCCTCGCATATCGTCGGGTGTGTTCAATTGCACCAAGGACGAGCGGACATATACCGAGAGCATGTCGGAAGCGCCAAGCAGGATAAGCATGATGAGCGCCACAGCCATGCCAGCGCCCATATTCAACGCAGCGATCCGGCCATCGCCGAAGACATACGTGCCGATCTCGTGACTCAATCCAAACCCGATTGTCGCCAATCCAAAAACCACAACGGCCCACAGCATTTTGCTACCGACATTGTGACGCAAAGGGCGAAAGGTCAGGAGCAGTGCAACAAGCGAAGCGCCTATGGCCGGTGCGGCTCTCAGTTGGCCGAGCCCATCGGGCCCGACCTGCAAGATGTCGCGGGCATATACGGGCAAAAGCGCGGTTGCCCCTGCCAACAGCACGGCAAACAGATCAAGTGTTATCGCCCCCAGCAAAAAGCGTTCCGACCAGGTATAACGTATGCCATCGATCATTTGCCGCACCGGATGAACCTTGCGCTCCATGGGAGGCGGATACACCGGCTTCACGAAACTGAGGCTGGTCGAGGCCAGCAATAACAATGCGGCGGAGACCCAATAAGGCGTAGACGGATTCGCCGCAAAAAGAAGCCCTCCGGCAGCGGGGCCGAAGACTGATCCGACCTGCCAAGCAATAGAGCTCATTGCGATCGCACGGGGCAGGGAAGTGGGCGGTACGATATTGGGCGCAATTGCCGACATAGACGGGCCAACAAACACCCGCGCAACCCCATGCAACGCTGCGAATACAAAGAGCAGGGGTAATGTCAGGGTGTCGCTGTAGGTGAACCAACCCAAGGCCAACGCCACAAGCATGTCGATGGAATTGGCAACTCGCGCCACGGTACGACGTTCCCATCGGTCCGCTGCCCAACCGGCGACGGGTGTCAAAAGTGCCAAAGGTACAAATTGGAATAGCCCGAGTAACCCTAACTGCAGCGAAGCTTCACGGATCGACATGCCGTAATCGCTGCGCGCAATGTCATAGGCCTGATAGCCGATCACGACGACCATCCCCATCGTAGCAAGCACCGCCGTAAAGCGTGCCAGCCAGTAAAAGCGGAAATCAGCTATCGCGAGAGGATGGATTTCTTTGGTGGTCATCAGCTTTTTAAAAAGGAAACAGGATGGTGCTTTTTCGCTAGCTATCAAATTAGCATTTGCAACGAATTGATTTCAGATTTCCTCGGGGACACCTTGATAGAGGTTGATCGTTTCGAACAGTGCGGTCAGCGCTTCGCGTTCAGCGACACTGATTTCCGGTCGCCAAACCTCAAACAACAATACGACCCGCGTCTCCTTACTGCGATTCCATGCTTCATGTTCGATACTGTCATCGAATATGAGTGCTTGGCCGTCTTTCCATGCTCTCGTTTCATTCCCGACACGCAAGGCGCAGTTTTCCGGTATGATGAGCGGAATATGGCAAATCAGGCGCGTGTTGAGTAACCCGTGGTGAGGCTTGATATGGGTGCCTGGTTTTAACAGAGACCAAAGCGCAATGGGCGATCGTTTGTCGATCCGCGGCATCGGTGCCAATTCTAAAGCGGCCATTGTTGTCGGACAGCGCGTTGCGTGCTCTTCGACAATTTCGCCGCTCTTCCAGAAATAATAGGCACCCCAACTCGGGTCGTTAATCAAGGGGTTGGCGGCATGCGGTCGGTCACCGCTTGATTCAACATAGGGTACAAAATCTTGCCCGTCGGATAACACCGAGACCAACTCGGCGCGCATCGCTGGGATTTTTGCTTCTATTTCGCCAATCCAGTCAAATTCGGACCGCTCGTAAAATTGTTTTTGAGGCAAGCCCGGAAAATAGAAGCTTGAGGGCTCCTGGAGATATAACTGCTTCTTACCCAACAAAAGATCGATTGCATTTTGGATGCGCGCTTCGCCAGCGACGCCGCTTTTCTGAAGGCTATCGAGCAAGTGCTGCTCAAATCGTTTTTGGCTCTCCACCACAAAATTTTCCGCACGTTGCAGCATTGGCCGCAACGCTATGGGAATGTCACTTTGCGAAGACGCCTGATTTAGCGCGGCTTGGAAGAACGCACTTGCTGCGCGGTCGTCGCCGAGCCGTGCTTTCAACTCCGCCGTCAGAATGAGGGCGGGTATGTCACGGCTATTCAATTTCAATTGCGCTTGAAGGGCGGCTTCCTCCGTTTCGGTATCGCCGATCATATTACTGGCTTGTGCAAGCATCAGCCAAGGCCGCTCTTGTTCGTCGATTTCCAAAAGGAGCCTGCGCGCGGTATGTCCATCTCGCCGCTGCAATGCACCGCGGGCTTCGTTTGCTAAAGATTGGCTTTGATCGCGCATAGTCTTTGACTTGCCAAATATTGTCGCGGCTGACCAGCGCAAGATTGCGCTACGGGATCATGTGCGGTTTTCGGCTTATAAAAAAGGCTTAGGCAAATTCGCCTTGATGAAGGGCTTCCTTTGCCAATGCCTCAATAGCGGGATCGGGATCATAATAGGTTGCATGAAACTGGATTGTACCTGAATCCCTGATAATCTGGATGTCCCGGTTTTCGACCGCACTTCGGCTCGGAAGATCGTAAAAGATTCGAACCAAGGGCATCGAATAATCTTCCGGGTCCTCACCGATAACAACGGCCAAGGTTTCGTTCGTCAAATGCACAATACTTCCGATTGGAAATATTCCGAGGCTTTCGACGAAAGCGCGCAACAACTTCTGGTCAAAATGGCCATTCCAACTCATCATTTTTGCCAAGGCCATCGCACCCGACAATGGTTTGTTGTAGCTACGCTGGGACGTAATCGCGTCATATACATCACAGATTGCAGCCATGCGCGCTGCCAAACTGATATTCTCTCCGGATATGCGGAAAGGATAACCGCTACCGTCCATTTTTTCGTGATGATGCAAGCATACATCTAGCGCCGTCGGGGTGCCGCAGTCTGCTTGTAACAGTATAGCATGTCCTTTTTCCGGATGATTCCGGACAACCTTCCACTCATCGTCATCCAATTTTCCCGCTTTGTTCAATATGAGGTCCGGGATCGACATCTTGCCAAGATCATGCAGCATGCCGGCTAAGCCCAAGTCTTTCACAACGGCTTCTTCTAGACCTAATCTCCGCCCCAAATTTATCATAAGGGCGCATACGGATACCGAATGAAGGTAGGTATATTCGTCTTTGGATTTTAGCCGCGCAACGTTGAGAATAATCGACGGGTCCTTGTTTACGCTTTTCGAAATCTGGGAGACAAGGCTGGATATTTTATCCGTCGTGATTGCTTTACCCAAACGAGCGCCTTCAAACAGATTAATAACTTCTGTTTTGGACCTTTCCAGCATTTTCGTGGCGCGCCTCATTTCAGTAGCCCGCGCATCGCCAAGCAATGGCGTCCGCCTAATCTCCGGCTCCGGAATAAAAATGCACTTGGCATTTGAGGTGTGTTTAATTTGCGGCCTGTCACCTGAGGCGGACTTATTTCCAGTGGCCCCGATGCAAAAGTCGTATCCTGTGTGAGAGAAGCCTCCGCGCCGACGGGTTTTACTGATTTCTCGTCATCCGACGCTGCCGAAAACCCGACGCCTTTACTGTCGTCGATCACAATCACTTTGGGACCGGCATTCAGCAGTGCTTCCAAATCGGATTGGTCGCGGATCAGGAACCGGCGGCTCCAAAAGGGATGTTCATACCAAGCTAGGTCCAGTGAATGGACATACATTCCAACCGATAGCTGTTCGGCCCCAACTTCAATCAGCATGTCCCGTCCCGAAAGTGCGAACTCTCCTGCTGCAGAAGCCACATTTCCAGTTCGTGATATTTGAAGGGGTTTATGAGCTTGAGACCGGCCGACTCTTTGTTGCACCAGACAACCTTAGCCCGATGCCGGGGCAGTCCCGTTGGTTCGATCATGACCGTCGCGCCAAGCACCATATTTTTTACGTCAACAACACGCATACCTGATGCCGAAATGTCGATGATCTGGCATTGCAAGCGCTTTTCGCCATGCTCAACCATGGCTGGTGCAAAACAGCAGTACCGTGGAGGCCGCGGTTTAATGCGCTTAATGCTAACTTCCGAGCGCTTCCAGATTTCATTAAGGTCAATGGCTTCGTTAAACTCGACCCCCGCCTGTGCATCCCGGATCCAGCGTATGGTACCTTTGGATTTCAAATTGGATCGAAATTCGATCTCGATCGGCTGGCCGACCTTTAGGCTGATCAGCGACTCAATATTGGCACCTTTGCTCGATATGTTGAGGATGCGGCACGGCTGTTGGCGGCCGGATGTTTCCAGTTTCGCCGTGAGCATAACGGACACCTGGCGGTTGGCAGACCGGCGCTCCCGTGCCGGAGCGCATTCGTCGACCGCTGAGTTCGAAGCTGTATTCAACGAATAGTTCAGTTCCATGAAATGGTCCGTTTCTGGGGTGTTTCGAAATGGTCACCGTGCATTTCATGGAATTACGGCAATCGGTTTCAAAACTTTAGCGCTGGGACCCTGAAAAAGAGCATCTTATCGTGAAGTTACAAATTCGAATTTATTGGTTATTTTATCGCAATGCAGAGGAGGACCTAAAACAGAAATGACCCGTCCCCTGCAGTGATAGGTGGTTAAGACGGGTTTAATAGCTGCCCATGGGCAACACGGGATCGACCATCTGTTCCTCTATGATGTGAACGCGAACTTCTTCGCCATTTAGAAACGCCATGAGATCGCCGATCAATCGATCTCTATCCGTTTCAAAAAGCCCATGTGGCGAACCGGAATATTCAACCAGTTGGACGTCATCAATCAACGAAGCAGCCATGCGCCCGGTGGGTTCGATCGGCACGGTTTTATCAGCAGTCCCATGGATAATTAGCGTTGGGACTTGAAAAGAGGGAAGATCAGGGCGGAAATCGGTGGTCGAAAATGCCTCGGCACATTTCAGCGTTGGCCGTAATCCCGCCTGCATCGTCAAGCGCCAAGCCCAATCAAGGACCGCTGAACTAACCGGCTTGCTGAACCAGCCGACACCGAAAAAATCGTTCAAAAATGACTTCATGAAGGCTGGACGATCATCAAGCATTTGCTGGGTCATCTGGTCGAAGGTTTCTTGTGGTACGCCGTCAGGATTATCATCTGACTGCAACATATATGGGACAACCGACGAAATAAGCGCCGCACGAACGACGCCGGCGCCATTATACCTAGACATATATCGGGCGACTTCGCCGCCACCCATGGAAAAGCCAACTAAAGTGACGTTTTCGGTAGTACCGGTTGCTTGCAGCACGTCGGCCAAGTCATCGGAAAGACTGTCGTAGTCATACCCATCCCATGTCTGTTCCGAACGCCCGAATCCGCGCCGGTCATAAGAGATGACCCTATGTCCTGCATTAGCCAAAGCATCCGCAACCGGATCCCAACTGTCAGACGATAGCGGCCAGCCATGGATCAGGACAACTGGATCGCCTTTCCCCCAGTCTTTTACGTAAAGCCATGCGCCGTCGCGTGTTTCAATCATCGCCATGTCGGTTCTCCTTTTCAAAAGAAGGAAACGCCGAATGCGAATTCACGTTCCATGATGGCGTGGATGTTTTGGAATCAGGCGATGGAAATGAAACTATCCATTACGCGCTTGCGACCTGCGACCTCAAAATCGATTTCCAGCTTGTTGCCCTCGATCTCTGCGATCGTGCCGTAGCCGAACTTTTCATGGAACACGCGCATGGCTACGGAGAGGTCACTGCGCCCCTTATTGCCCAAGCTGACTGCACTACGCGTGTTTTCGGCGATACGTTGCGGGCGGGGGTTGAAGCCACCGCTGGTCGCGGCGCGCTGCCATCCGGGGCCGCGCGCGTTGCTGCGGCCTTGGTTGGAGGCCGCGAGATGTGCGAAGGGATCGGCCTGTTCGGACCAGTTGGCGCGCCATAGCGATGCTCCGCCTGTCATCGTCTGTTCGGCCTCTATATGATCGAGCGGCAGCTCTTCGATAAACCGGCTCGGAATGCTCGACGTCCATTGACCATAGATGCGGCGGTTGGCGGCATGGATGATCGTGCATTTCCGCCGCGCCCGGGTAATCGCGACATAGGCCAGGCGGCGTTCCTCTTCCAATGAGGCTAGTCCGCCTTCATCCAAGGCGCGCTGCGAAGGAAAAATGCCGTCTTCCCAACCGACCAGGAATATATTGTCATATTCAAGGCCTTTAGCTGCGTGGATCGTCATGATCGTTACACTGGCACCCGGGTCGCCGCGGTCATTGTCCATGACCAGACTGACATGTTCCAGAAACTCGCCCAGGGTTTCATATTCCTCCATTGCGCGCGCAAGTTCGTTCAGGTTTTCAAGCCGTCCTGATGCTTCCACGCTACGTTCGGCCTGCAACACGGCGGTATAGCCGCTTTCGTCCAAGATTAGGCGCGTCAGGTCAGCTGGGGTCATGCGCGATGCCTCGTCCCGCCAGCGGGCGATGTCGACGACAAGGTCGGCGAGCGATTTGCGCGCTTTGCCGGAAAGTTCGTCCGT
>Ga0075156_10000781_pt1 | contig 16824 bp, 12 predicted proteins | sample JI81AbrownDNA_FD_70966 | JGI IMG/M metagenome (GOLD analysis project Ga0075156, IMG submission 70966) | Wastewater effluent complex algal communities from Wisconsin, to seasonally profile nutrient transformation and Carbon sequestration -... | ecosystem: Engineered > WWTP > Effluent > Algae...
CAGCCGGATAATCAATCGGGAAGTCTTGGGCGGGCAGTGAATCTGTATCAACATAGTGCTTACTTCATCACAAATTATACCATAAGTATTGCATTGGGTGCTCAGAGCGCCAGAAAATTATTGACGATATGAAAAATCAAGCCCGGGAGTAGTCCACCCAATTTTCGGTTGAGGTAGCCTGTAACCAATCCAAAGGCAAAAAATATCGGAAAAAGAAATAGTTCTTCGTGAACGAGTGCGAATAATGAAGCTTGCAGAATATTCGCCCAATGGAAATATACATATCGCTTACATGACTGGAGAACAACTCCTCTGAAAATAATTTCTTCGTATATCGGTACTAATACTGCAACGAGCAAATATCCGACAACGCTGCCATAATTTGCAAAAAGAGCTACAATATCTTTTCGGGAGGTGAGTAAAATATGAGGCATCACCGTTATTTTTGAAACATCAATCTTAAAAACGAGTTCACCAACTACTATATAAATCCCTGAGACAATTTTAAAAGCAATGAAAATTCCGATGGTAATACCGAAAAGTTTACCAAAGGAAGTTAATTTGGGTACCAGCACTTTGTAATTTATTTTAAATAAAGATGTTAGACCAAAAAATGCCCAACTGATTACAAATATCAACATACTGAGTCCAAGCTCTTCTTGCGTCATTTCTCCTACTGCGTACGTATTGTCATCAAAGAATGAATGAAAATACTCCGGATACGTGAATAGGGAAATGTATGAAGCGAAGAAGTATCCCGCACTAACCCACCAAAAGCTTTTTAACCCCCAGGTATTTTGTTCTGTGGTCGTCTGTTCGATGATTTTCCACTTATGCCCAATAGTATATACCGGTAATATCCACACTGAAGGTAAAATAATTAGTACTGCGAATAACAAAAGCGATGTGAGTATTCCAAGAATATCACGAAATTGCCATGATAAAAAAGGGTGACTGATAAACAGTTTAATCCGATAGATAGCCATCGGATCTGAGGAGTATCCTAAAGCCCTGTAGGTGTTGTATGTAGTAATACATGAATCACTCGCCTGATATTTTAAGTCGTGCAGAAAAAGACTCAGGAATGCTGCTTTTCTGTTCCATGTGCGGGATGTATCTGCCAAGAGATATTGACGGGCAAGCGAGTATTGTCCCATGCCTTCCATCGAACGTGCTAATTCTTTGTTATTATTAAAAGATGTGTCTATTTTGTGAATTAACGTGTATAATTCAAAGGCATGTGAAAAGTCTTTCAGGCGAAGGAAAAGTCCAGATTTTTGACTCAAATGATAGACATCCTGTACCGTATCGGACTTGTCGCATAATACAGCCAATGCTTCTGTATCTTTGTGTAATTCTATCAGGATACGTGCAAACTCGAGTGAATAGTTATATATGGGATTGTTTTCTCCGGCCTGTACCATATACGAGTAAGCATTCTGGAATTCTTCATCGTTATAATGCTGAAGAGCCAGCTCATAGTAAACAACACTTTTGTTAATAGATGTCCACAAATTCTCGGAATTTTCTATTAACTTTTGACATTGCTCTAAGATTTTCTTTTTCTTTTCGCCCCAGAGAAAGGTAGTGTGATAAATTAACACATCTTGGTTGGTAGGATATTTTTCCAAAAGAGAAGCTGTGCAACTGTCGAAATAGTCTTGATTTGGGTTGTATTCTTCTTCAGTATTATACTGAGCCAACTGAACAAATTTACATTTTTCAATTTGCTTTATCAGGTCATCCGGATGCTCTGCTATGTAATGATCATACTGCTTGACGATCGCATGGTAAATGTGATCTTGGCTGTGTTTGAGTTCTGAAATGAAGATTTGGTGATCTAAGGTAGGATTGTCGGTGCTCGGTGCTGCTGCAAAAATAAAACCCGACGATACAAACAAAAAAAGCGTAAAAAGTAGCTTATATTGCATAGAGTTGTTGTAATTGACAAACAAATACGTACTCATGCCGGACGGCACGTAATTTCCGGCTGATTGATTAGAGTGTGCAGCAAAACACTTTACTTCTTCCGATCCTTCGCAATAAACACTCGCAGTAAATCCTCGACTTCCTTACCGCCGGTCACGCTTTCACCACCAAATAATACGTCCATTTTTTCTGCCTGATGGATATTTTCCGGCAAATCTTCCTGCCGGGAATACATGAGCGTCAGCGCGTAAATAATGAGAAGGACGAATTCCAAACCCAATGCAAAGAGGATAATGGAAGGTTCGGACGGCGGAATAAACTTCAACCCGCGAATACCAATAATGATAATCAACGCCGCCGCGCCGATATAAACAAGTCCAAGAATACCATTGCTGTACTGAACGGTAACATATTGCCTCATATAAAACTTAATCGCCCCACGCACGCGGAATAATCTTGTCATACCCGACGATTGCTGCCACCGAACGGCACGCTGCAGCGTTTCGACTTCATTATACTGCACACCGATTGCCTCTGCATAATCATGGAGTCCGCGGATATCGGAGGTGAGTAAATGCTGGATAATTCCCTGTAATTCTTCATCGGTATGCTCGCCATAAATACTACGTGCAATACGGTCGAGCGAGTTGACAATTTCACGTTCAATCTTCTGCCGGAGCAATCCCAATGACTGCGGCAGCAGCGCCGAACATCCCACGGCAAGCGCCGCCGACAAGGTGAGAATAAGTGGCAGAAGCGAGAGGAATGGATTGAATAAATATCGTGCTTCCGGATGCAGCTTCTGTTCTACCGCACGATTATCAACAATAGCCCATTTATAGTAATACGACGTCGTGATAATCTCATGTTTGGCATCATCCGAAATACGATACTCTACCGTCGCCCCATCCTTGACGACATCTGTATGTAGGAATCCCCGAAAAAACATATCCATCGCCGGGATAGCCACGTACACCTGCAAGGCAAATGCAATTCCTACCAGCAGCGCACCAAGCACCAGAAACTGCACTACCGAGTGCTTCGACAGCTCAAAATATTCTTTGCGGGAGGAGGAGATATTTTCCATAAATGATGTAATTAATTCATTCTGCTTTGAAAGACATACCGATAATCAAGCTTATGAGGATTTCCGTATATTTGCAGAGTGAAATTACTCATACACAACGAACACATCCCATGACCTACTCCATTGCCATATCCGATGCCGAACAGCGATTTAGCGAAGTTCTCGAAAAAATCCGCAACGGCGATAGCATCATCTTGAACGACGAAGGAACAATCATTGCCCGGATTATTCCCGAAAATCCACAAATTCCAGCCGATAGCAAGGTTGCCCGTTTGATTGGACTGCTGCCTTCTCAGTTGCACGATAATGAAATAGAGGATGAGAATATACTACTACTTTGAAATCAAACTGAGGTTATTTTTAATCCAACTAATTAAAATAAATGATGTTGTGTAGGTGTAAAATTACACTGACGCCTCAGTTTTCAACTCTGCATAAATAGTCTTCTGCATTTCAATTAAAGTTTCAGTTACGAAATGTATAATTGTTTCAAGTTTTGCTGCTTGGTCGGTGTCAAATTGCTCCCTTACAACTTGTCCGTTTTTCTTACACTTCATAAAGTTAATTACCGATTTATTCCTATAAAGTAAAACACCTTCCGGAGTGGTATCTACAATCCAATGAGCAAGAATGTTCCTTTTATCAAGTACACTAGCAATTTGCTCTTTAAAATAGGTCAGGTCTTGGCTATGAATGTCTTGGCTGTGAATCTTCTCATATTTTTCAATATAAATTTTCATTAATTCCATTTTTATGCTCATCGTTAGTTCTCCTTTATGAAGAACTTTCATATAACTATCATACTCTGCTGCACTATTAAATGTTGTTTGTCTTATAATGTCATCAATAAGAACTTCAGTAGTTGTAAAAATGTGGATTATCGTTCCGCGCAATAGTGATGCGAATCTTTGAATCTCTAAAACAACTTGCTCATCGGTGATTTCTTTTTTTAACTTTTTCATGCGATTCTTTATTCATTTCAAAATGTCATTTATAAGAAATTAATACTATTTCAAAAGTGAAAAATTTACCATATCGTAACCTTCTGTCAGCTTCAGCTTTTTTGATTAAATCTATTTGATACGGGACAGTTAAACCTTCGTCAATATCAACATCAACGGTATGGTCTTGTTTATAAACAATCAGATTATTTGATCTAATAATTATTTTGAAGGTGATTTGTGATAGATAAGACTTTGAATTATTTGTAAATCTAATTCTAAGCGCAGTTAAACAATATGGATCAGGTACTTTATGAAGGTGATTAGGGTCTAATAATGAATGCAACGCAGGATCTGTCGGACAATGGAATGTTTGCTCAACTTGCCCGTCAACTATTTGTTTTTCTCGATCATCTGGTGGAAATGTAGCACAACCTGAAATAAGAGCTAAAAGTGTAAGTAAAGACAATATTATGTTTCTCATAAAAGCTTCCATTCAGAGCAATTAAATTAAAATGAATCATAGAATTCAAGGTAAATTCCCCCTTACAATTCTCAAGCCGTTAATTCACGACTGCACCTATTGTATACTCTTATCCCCTTTACGCATACACCAATCTCCCTTTAGGCATTGGGATTTGCCGACCTAATTCCTGAGCAGTTTCAATCCATTCATTGATGATTATTTCACTAGTATGCAATGCCTCGGAATAGGTTTTTCCATCTGCCATACAACCGGGGAGCTCGGGCACTTCAGCGACATAACAGTTGTCTTCATCACTCCAATAGAGAATTATTTCATACTTGTTCATCTGCTGCATCACTTAATAGTTAGAGAATTTTCCCCTTCTTCTCACGCCGCCTTCTCCCGCCGTCTCCGCAAAATATCCTCCATCGTTCCCTTGGGTATCGCACTGATGAGATTGCGCGTGTATTCTTCTTTCGGATTCGAGTAAATTTCATTCGATGTTGCCAGCTCGACGATTTTCCCGGCATTCATCACCGCGATCCGGTCGCTGATGAATTTTACCACGCTAAGATCATGCGAAATAAAGATATAGGTGAGCTTGAATTCCTCGCGCAAGCCGACGAGTAGATTCAACACCTGCGCCTGCACCGACACGTCAAGTGCCGACACAGACTCATCACAAATCAAAAATTTCGGCTTGAGAGCCAGCGCGCGCGCAATGCATATCCGCTGCCGCTGACCACCCGAAAATTCATGCGGGTAATTGTTAAAATGATGCGGCAGTAAATTCACTTTTTCAAGCAAATAATGCACATACTCCTTGCGCTCACGTTCGCCACCGAGCACATTATGCACATTGAGCACCTCCATAATCGCACTTCCAACCGACAAACGAGGATTGAGCGACGAATAGGGATCCTGAAAAATAATCTGGAAATCACGGCGTAATGACTTCATGTCCGCCCCACCAAGAGCGCGGATGTCGCGTCCGTCAAACATCACCGAACCTCCCGTCGGCTCCACTAAGCGCAAAATTGCACGTCCGGTCGTTGTCTTGCCGCATCCCGACTCTCCGACGAGCCCAAGCGTTTCGCCGGCTTTGACGTCAAACGAAATACCGTCCACCGCTTTGACATACCCCTTCAAACTGCTGAAAAGTCCCGTTCGTATCGGGAAATACACTTCCAAATCCTTCACCGACAAAAGCGGCGCTTCACCCGCAAGCCGAGCATTACGTTCATTGGTCTCCTGCTGCGAAATTTCCACTTCATGAATCTTCGCCTCCACGCTGATATGCGCGCGCTCGGTAATCGTACCGTCGGGCTGCTCGTCCATAAAATCACGCACGGTGGGGAGAATACGGAGTTTTTTGTCGAGCCGCGGACGGCAGGCGAGTAATCCTTTGGTATAAGGATGCTGAGGATTTTCATAGATTTGCTGTACATTTCCATACTCGACGATTTTGCCCTTGTACATCACGGCTACATCGTCGGCAATTTCGGCTACGACGCCTAAGTCGTGGGTAATAAACATCATGCTCATGTTGTGCTTCTTCTGCAAACCTCGCATGAGATCGAGAATCGTCGCCTGCACCGTCACATCGAGCGCCGTGGTGGGTTCGTCGGCGATCATCAGGTCAGGATTACAACTCATCGCCATTGCGATCATCACACGTTGCTTTTGTCCACCCGAGAGCTGATGCGGATATTGGTCGATCATGGTGTCGGGGCGGGGAAGCTGTACTTCTTTGAGTAAATGGAGGGTGCGGGCGCGGGCTTCGTCTTTGCTGACATTTTGATGGAGCATAATTGCCTCCATAATCTGATCGCCGCAGCGGAAGACAGGATTGAGCGATGTCATCGGCTCCTGAAAAATCATTGAAATTTTATTGCCGCGATATGACCGCATTTTGTCCTCGGGGAGCTTGAGGAGATCGACGACGCTGCCGTCCTGTTCGTGAAAAAACACTTCACCGCCGGCAATTCTGCCCGGAGGCGACGGGATGAGTCGCATCACAGAAAGAGACGTGACGGACTTGCCCGACCCCGACTCGCCGACAATGCCGAGCGTCTTGCCGCGCTCAAGGGTAAAGCTCACATTATTGACCGCTTTGGTAACATAGTTTTCGGATTGAAATTCAGTAATAAGGTTTTTGACGTCAAGGAGGACAGACATAAGAGGAGTACAACGTAAATTGAATGAACGAATTTGACGGCAATTTATCAATTATGGAGCGAACTACCAACACGATTTTCGAGGAAAGGGACTTTAACATGCAAATAGCTGTAATTAACAGGCAATTAACAAACCGAACGTGTAATTTTGCGCCGTTCAAAATCTATTGTTTTATTCTTATTTACAGGAGCTTTGCATGAAAGCACATCTCAACGCTGTTTGGATTCCGTTACAAGAATCTTCGTCTGTTCTCCGCCCTTCTATCCGTCGCACCGCCAGAGCGCTTGCGGCATCCACATTCGCTCTTGCACTGCTCTTTGCACCGCTTGCCTACGCGCAAGATGCTCAGGCACCTGCAGCACCCAAAACCGAAACCAAAGTCAAAATCATTACCATAAAAGACGGCAAAACCGAGGTCGTCGAGACGAACGGAAATGAAAACGCACTCGACAACCCTGAAATCGCTAAGATATTGAAAGATAACAAGATCAATATCGAAGAAATTAAATCTAACGGTGGGAATGTGAATGTACGCGTGCATAAAATGGTCAACGGCAAAAACACCAACGAAAACATCACCATCAACAGTTCGTGCGACAAAAGCAAGATGAAAAATTGTCAAACAAAATGCATGGTCATCTCCACAAGCGGTGATTCATCGGCAAAATCACACTGCAAAATCATGATGTCAGGCGCGAATGCGGACAGTAAAGATGGCAAACAAGTGATGGTAATCACGACCAATACCAACGGTTCGGGTACGGCTCAAGCTATCAGCAATGTCAATACAGTAGAAGGAGTTTCGTTGGACGCATTACCACAAAACATGTCGATAATTAACATCGAGACCAACGATGAAGAAGGCAACGGCGAAAACAAACAAGTACAGGTATGGGTGAATAATTCCGATGGCGGCACGGATGGTGAAATGTTCAAGCGTCTCGAAGCAGGCGGCACCAACTCCATGAAATTCATCATTCAGCGCGGTGATGGTAAGAACAAAGTAATCGTCATCAGCAATAAGGAAGTAATCACCACTACGCCTGACCCAAATCAAGCTCCCGCAGAGAACTCCAAACTACAGGAAATGCCGGTTATGAATCTGAATGTCAACGGCTTGCAGCTCGCCCCGAATCCTAATAACGGTCAATTCAATCTCTCTTTCTCCCTCAGCGAGACCGGCAACACCGATATCAGCATCGTCGATCTCACGGGACGTGAAATTTACGGCGCAAATCTCCCGAATTTCAGCGGCGATTTTAACCAAAAAATTGATATTTCCGATAAAGCTCGCGGTGAATATTTGCTGAAAATTACCCAAAACGGAAAGTCAGCCACCGCATCGATTGTTTTAGAATAATCTCTCTCTCTCCTGAACAAAAAAGCCGCTTCCAGTAATGGAAGCGGCTTTTTTCGTTGTATGCCGGAAGATTTATTCGAACTGCTTGTAATTATCAGTAAATAAACCTACTAAATGATTTGCCTTTGCATCGTAAGCGTCTTTGTCTGCCCATGTATTGCGTGGGTTGAGAATTTCAGACGGAACACCTTCGCATGATGTAGGGATGCTGAGTCCGAAGAATGATTCAGTTGTGAATTCTGCATTGTTGAGCTCGCCTGCAAGTGCCGCACGAAGCAATGCACGGGTGTAGCCGATCTTCATACGCTTGCCCACGCCGTACTCGCCACCGCTCCAGCCGGTATTGACTAACCATACAGTCGAACCTGTTGCGTTGATTTTGTCGCGGAGTAAATTCGCATAGACTTTCGGATGATGCACCATGAATGGCGCGCCGAAACATGTACTAAAAGTAGCCGATGGCTCTTTCACGCCTGCTTCGGTTCCCGCAACTTTCGCTGTGTAGCCGGAGAGGAAGTGGAACATCGCCTGCTCGGGTGTGAGCTTCGAGATCGGAGGCATCACGCCGAAAGCGTCGCAGGTAAGGAAGAAGATATTCGTTGGGTGTCCGCCGGAATTAGACTCCGCAATATTATCGAGCACATTGCGCGAGTAGGATGCGCGGGTGTTTTCGGTAATGCTGTCGTCGAATAAATCGATTTCACGGGTATAAGGATCGACCACCACATTTTCGAGAATCGTACCGAATGTACGGGTCGTTTGGTAAATAATTGGTTCTGCTTCTGCCGATAAATTAATCACTTTTGCATAGCAACCGCCTTCAAAATTGAAGGTGCCGTCGTCTGACCAGCCGTGCTCGTCATCACCAATCAGCGAACGCTCAGGGTCAGTCGAAAGAGTCGTCTTACCGGTGCCCGAGAGACCAAAGAAGAGAGCAGTGTCGCCGCCTTTGCCGATATTGGCAGAACAGTGCATGCTCATTACTTTGCGAAGTGGAAGTAAGTAGTTGAGAACAGTGAAGATAGACTTCTTAATCTCACCTGCATACTGTGTACCGCCGATGAGAACTAATTTTTGGGAGAAGTCAAGAAGAATAAAGGTTTCGGTGCGTGTTCCGTCGGTCGCAGGGTTGGCCTTGAAGTCCGGCGCGTGGATAATGGTGAATCCGGGTACGAAGCTGTCGAGCTGCTCGTCGGTCGCTTCGATAAACATGTTTTTGGCAAATAAATTATGCCATGCGTGTTGGGTGATTACTCGTACCGGCAAGCTGTATTTGTCATCTGCACCGGCGATACAATCGAGGACATAAAGATCTTGATTCTGTAAGTATGCTGTGACGCGGGATTTAAGTGCGTTGAATTTTTCCTGCGGGAATGGCTTGTTTACTTTGCCCCACCATACATGTTCTTTGCTGGATGCTTCTTCTACCACAAATTTGTCGTTCGCGCTTCGTCCCGTATGCGGCGAGGTAATCGCCACGAGCGCGCCATGCTCGGATAATTGTGCTTCGCCATAGCTTAAAGCGTGTTCGTAAAGGTCAGGCGTGGACAGATTGTAAAATATTTCACCGAGATTAGAAAGGCCTTGGTCTTGCAAGGAGAGCGTAATTTCTTCGATAGTTTTCATTAGATACTCTAAAAATGAAACAAAAAAGAGGTTCCGAAAGCGGAGTGTGCATTTCTTTGAATACAAAAATCGTGAAATTTTGGAAAATAACCGGGGTAAATCTGCTATTTACCCGAAAAAACTTCGGCTCTTAGCGCCTTAAACAACCGCATTTTTCACTACGAAGAGCGCAGCGTTGGGGAGGTAATTTGGTGTCCCCACAGATTTATTTCCACACCTCAGCCGCGGTCACCCGTTGCCGTCCAAACGTTCCAAAAAATACGTTTTCATCATTCCCTTGCCTTTAATCTCCATCTCACCACGCTTTACAAATGCTATCCCATGGTTAGTATTCTTGGTCGCCGCGAATCTATTCTGCAGAAGTCTTACAAAATCATGGGACACGTGAATTTTATCGGCTTCACCATGTGATTCCATGCGCGCTGCTGTATTGACCGCATCCGAATACACATCCCATACAAAACGTTCATCACCAATCACACCCGCCACGACCGAACCTGTATGCAGACCGATACGAATCCCAAAACTCGCTCCATCAGGTAAATATTCACCAAATTCCTCCGGTAATTGAATCGTTTCCTGCATCTCAAACGCTGCCGCCACGATACGCTCAGCGTGATCGGCACATTCGATCGGCGCGCCGGCAATTGCCATATATCCATCGCCAATCGTTTTAATTTTCTCGCATCCGTGCTTCTTGATAATACGGTCGAATTCTCTAAAAATATGATTCAAAAACCGAATCACAACGAACGCCGGCATATCCGCCGAAATCGGTGTAAATCCAGCGATATCAGCAAATAATATCGACACATTGGGGAAGAAATCAGCGATATTCTCCTCACCGTCAATCATGCGCGTAGAAATACTTTCAGGAAGCACTTTGTGTAATAAATTAGTGGTAGCCGAGAGCTTGGCGGCGGCGGTAGCTTTTGCGATTTCGATTTCTTTTTCCCGTTCTGCGGTTTGGCGGCGCTGCTCCATGAGATTTGCCTGCTTCTTGGCTTCTTCGGTGTGCACTTCGTCGTTCAGGGTGACGTACCGTTGATAATGCTCAAATGCTTCCTGCCAGCGTCCTTCCTGTTCATACAGCTTGGCAAGCGGCTTGTGAATTTCATACATCGTTTGTTTTAAGCCAAGGTCTTGGGCGATGGCGAGCCCGCGAACTAAATACTCTTCCGCTTTCGTGGGGTCATACCCTTCAAAGTCTGGGGTCGCATAGACGATGCCAAGATTCGCAAGCTCAGTGCAACTCCCTTGTTTATTATCTACTTCTTCATGAAGAGCGAGGGCTCGCCCGAAATGTTCGAGCGCATCAGAATACGACCCTATACGCCGGCTCGCCTCGCCAATTCCTGCCAAAGCCGCTGCTATCGACAGCGTTTCGCCGAGCTCGCGGAAGGTAGCAAGTGCTTTCCCAAAGCATTCAACTGCCCGGTGATAATCGCCTTGTCTGGTGTATCCTTGCCCATGGGAGAGCATTACATTTCCGATGCCGGACCTATCGCCGAGTTCTTCGTAGAGAGCGAGTGACTGTGCCAAATATTCGGATGATTTGCCGCTGAGACCCATATTGGCATACACCTCTGAGATACCGAGTAACACATTGGCACGGAAGGGTTTTTCGCCGGCGGTTGTCAGCATGAGAAGTGCTTGCTCAAAATACTCCAATGCCTTATCGTACACGCCGAGCGCTGAGTAAACCATTCCTGTATTGACAAGAGTACCGGCGTATGCTCGGCTGTTTCTGCCGATTTTCTCGAGTTCCGTCAGGATTTTGGAAAAATATTCCAACGCTTTATCAAAATTACCGATCATCCAATGGGAAACGCCTACCATATTCCATGTAGCTGCATGGTTAGTGTGATGCAGATACTGTTCGGTAAACGCGAGGGCTGTTTCTGCTACACGGAGTGCAGCATGGTAATCACCACGCTTTGACTCAAGCATGACGAGCGAATAATACGCATTGAACTGCACATCGAGTTCGCTCGTGTCGCGCTCAGAGTGCGGTGGATTCAGAGGATTATCCAATTCCGTCAGTACGTCCGTGATAAGGGCTACTGCTGTCTCGAAATTACCGTTTTCTATTTCTGCGTCCGCGCGACCAATGCGCGCCTGAAGTTCAGTATAATTCATAGCAATTGAAATGGGGGAATAGAGCGTAGGAATTTGTTTGCAAAAATACGGGAAATTTGGTGCGATGGGCGGTGGGTTTTCTTATATGGGGAGCGAAGTGACCCAAAAACCGAGGGCATCGCTTCGAAGCGATACTCTCGGGGGGCAAAAAAAGCCCCGACAGGTTTTCTTGAACCTGTCGGGACTTATCGTTTTGTAGATCAATGCGTGGTTTAATTGTCCGTACTCACCGACTTACTGACTTAAGACTTAACGACTTAAGACATGTCGACTTACTGACTTAAGACTTGCCGACTTAAGACTCACCGACTCACCACAATCGACTTCGTTATCATTCCGGTCGATGTACGCATCTGTACAAAATACACACCACTCGCCAAGTCCGCAACATCCATCTCCACCTTACCACTTACGACTAATGACTTACGACTAATCTCCATCCCTAAGCTGTTCATGAGCTTGACGGAAAGGATATTGTCTGCGCCGCTGATGGTGAAGGTTGTGTTTGTGGGATTGGGGTAGATTGTGATGCCGTCGGTGGCTTCGGGCTGCTCTTCGACACCAGTTGGCGGTGCGAGGAAGGGTGGGAGTCCGTTTTCGTTGAAGACACCCCAGAAAGATAGAGCTTTAGAATCACACTGAGTATAACGATGAAACCATACATTGTCATCGTTATCTACACCAACCCATGTGATATAGTTATCCGGTAATGGAGAGTTTTCTTTCGTATAAGCTGTCCAAGTAGTATTGTCAAATTTCAATATACCTGCCCCACCTTTTACATCGCCATGAAGACCGCACTCTGCTCCAGTTGCCATCCATTTGTTTCCTCTTTTATCAATAGCCATACTAAATACAACATTATCCTCAGACATAGGACTATTGGAATGATTATATAACGTCCATGTTGTACCATCAAACTTTGCAAGTCCATAACTGGTATAATCAAAAGGGTAGTCGTTGGAAAGAGGGCTGACCAAATTGACCCAGATATTGCCGTTCGGCTCTGCTGCCATAACACCTATTGCGGCTGTTCCTATGCCGAAATCAGGCAGATCATATCGTGTCCATGTTGCTCCGTTGTATTTTATTAAACCGTTTATTGTACCTGTCCAGAGAATGGAATCGTCACATACTAATGTGGTTGGTATGTGACCTACAAATGAATTTGTCGAATCAAATACAGTCCATTCCGTCCCGACTAATCGATAAATTTTATTCAAACTACCTATCCAGAGTGCTCCGGTAGTATTATCTATCGATATAGAATATATAGGGGATGGAGAAACGCCATTGTATGTGTGAATGGTAGCATTATTTGTGCTAAGGTTATAGCTTAATAATTCATTATTTCTAGATTTCATCCACATCCTGTTATGTAATCTGTCAAAGACCGGTGTGATATCTGTAGCTTCGAAACTCATTTGAGGTTGGGACATCCAAGATTCCAAGGAAGAATTTTTATTAACCTTTTTGACACCGTTTGAGTTGGGGACATCATACCAATAATATCCACTCTCATCCTGAACCACAAACGTTGGAACATATCCACCTGCGTTCTGCGGCATTATCCGCCAGTTCGAGGGAGGTCGTACGACATTGACCGAGCAATTCACGGACGATGTATGCGAGGCATTTGAGCCAATGATACGAAACGCATAATGCCCTGCTTTGGTCAATGATGCAGTTGATGTCACCTTTAATGTTATATCATTGTACGGAGCGTTGACAAATGCTGCCGATAAGATTCCTCCACCGCTTTGCATTGACTGCCCTTCCGAAATAAGCTTTAAAAATATTGAAGCATCAAATCCATTCTGAATTGCAAAACTTATAGTAAACGTTGCTGTTTCGCCAGAATTAATTATAATCGTTTCGTGATTTGTGCTTAGCGTAAAGTCGCCTGTCTGTGCTGATGTCCGAATTTGACTTGCAAGCGATAAAGCAAGTATGAGGGTTAGTAAAGTTTTCATGGGTTTTCTCCTGTAAATTATTTGATAATAATGAATTTTTTAGATACAATGACTTTACCGCTGACGGTAATCGAATAGACAAAGACACCTGTGTAGAGGTCTTGGGCTGAGATGGTGAGTTGGGTTGGAGTTCCTTTGGTCAAAGGATATTTCTGCAATGCCGGGGATTGTGAGGCAGCAGGCGCAATGACTAATTCTGCGTCACCTTGTACTTTGTCGGGTATGTAGTACGTTATCGTTGTATTTTCAGAAAATGGATTTGGATTGTTTTGTTCCAGAATCACATCACTGACTTCATCGAGAGAAATTTCATTCTTTGTTTCTAATCTCGCAATTCGTTCTTCAAAATTTTTATTGGCAAGAATTAAAGAGTCAATTGTAGAATTTTGGGAATGGATTAGGTTGCTTTGGAGATTGATTTTTTCAATCAACTCTTGTTTATCTGCTGTGCGAAGTGAATCTATTTCTTTGATGGAATTAATGATTACATACGTGAGAGCGCTCGGATTGTAGGTAAGTAAAGGCATGGAATCTGTTCTGTACTCTGCCGGTTCTATTACCCAACGTTTTATCGGAGTATAAATCGTTGAGTCTTTCATAGATGGTGTTCTGTGGCTATAGGCATGTTCTTCTGTATGTGTCGTATCTTCTTCCGAATATTCTATTACTTTAATTATGGAAGTATCAATATCGTCAACCTCATAGCGTTTTTCTTCTTTTGTTCTTACAGCTTTGACAAGAGTGTTTTCTTTCACCGTGTAAGGTGCTATTTTTTGCATATCTTGTGCTAGTACTCCAATTCCTTCTTTTTTATCAGAGCCGGGTATCCCAAGCTCTTTGCTATATTTAAAGCGTACTGGATTGATTTGCTTAAGTAAATTTAATCCTTCATCAAACGAATGAACTTCTTTTTTATATCGAGCATCAGAAGGGATATCCCAGTCTTGGTCAGCACTAAATTTTATTGCTTCACCCCAAACTTGTAAATAGCTGCCACCATCTGTAGTTCCATAATTATCCGGTGTCCCTTCTTCATAAACATAAGCAGGAGCTAGTGTTGCGCCTTCATTTATATTACCATGAATTATCACGGTATTTTCGACAATAAGACTGACTGGGTGCGCATCATCACCTGGTGCAGAGGTAGGTGGAGTCGGTACAACACCTATTCCATCCCATCCGATACAAGCAGTTCCATTGACGCCCAAGCTGCAACTTGGAGAGAGTGTGTTTATACCTATTTTACCTTTAACAGAAAGTGAGTTGGCATTTGTAACAGCACTGGGAGATGCAGTATATCCTATAGAGACAGAACCATTTACATCTAATCTATTTTTAGGATCAGTTCCTCCCATCGCCACACCATATCGTTCAACATATAAATCACTCGAACCCGAAAAACCTATCAGCAATGAGTAACTTTCTGAATTCGTGATATTTTGCCCTATTCCAAATGCGTAAATAGCTGATGTTGTAACTTGGTTTCCTATAGCGAACGAACCGTTATTGCCGGTAGTTATTTTGCACTCATTTCCAATCGCATACGATGAGTTACCTTTTGCCTCATTTTGAAATCCCAAAGCGAGAGAATTAACCCCAGCAGAGCTATTGTAATTATTTCGATATCCAATTGCCATAGACTGATTGCCATTTGCATTACTTTGGAATCCGAGAGCAATACTGTTAGCACCTGTAGCCCTATTCGAAAATCCAAAAGCAATTGCATCTTCGCCTGTTGCCTTATTCGCATGTCCAATTGCCATGGCACCATGATGACTGCCAGAATTAGCCACATTATTAAGCCCAAGTGCAATGTCATTTGTATATTCAGCTCTTGAATTACGTCCTAACGCAAGCGAATATTGCCCAATATGAGTCGTATTCCATCCTTCGGTTTTGTTTGTCATTGTAATTGTTCCAGAGCTATAATCTGGATCTACATCAGAATCTAGATAAGGTGGATTCGGGCTTGTTTCTTTATAGCCATCAATTACACCTGCCCTAAATGCTGCTTTATCAGGTATCCACATCAGCCGTGTACCTTGACCAATTTCAGTAAGGACACCTCCCACCAATTTTTGGGGAGTACTGCCGATTATACTGTCAAAAAGTACTGCACCATTGTGTACTTGAAATTTTGTAGTCGGGAGTGGTTCATTTATACCGACATTACCATTGCCGGTTAAAATGGTGAAGCGAGGAATCATCTCCGATGAAGTTTCTGAGCCTAGAGGGTATGCTGATGTGGTTCGACCTTTTATATGAAACTGAGCATAAGCCAGTGATGCAGGTGCAGCAGTCTCATATTGCATCCATAATGGATATGCATCTGAAAATTCAGTCCATACATCGGGGTCAGTTATAAGTACTTTGGGGTCAGGTGTACCAGAAGGGCGATAAAATTTCAGGACAGGGTCACTACCATTAATATTATCAAATACGAAGCGAGTCTTAAATGTACCGGTGGGATTTGTACTCACATCCAACCTTCCCATTGCTGTAGTTGAATTAATAGCAACCCTTTGATCATAGAGCCGTATCACTTCATTCTGACCTGAGATTGTTTCATCTGGCAGACCAGGTTGTGCTGATTTACTACAATAGAACGCAAGACCACCTCTCAGGTCAATATCTCCCGTACCGACTTCAAACACAGGCGTTCCAGTGCTATTAATACCCTGACCATTCGTAATAGCCATTATTTTACCTACACACCACTGAGCACCGCCATTCAATGTACTTCCTGAAAAAAACTCAATTCCTGTTTCTCCAAATCTATTGAGTCCAATCTCACCGCTGGCAGGTATTTGGGTTTGAAGGCGCATAAAAGCAGGAATATTTCCTCCATTAGTAAGGAAATTCGATGAATGAACATGAAGCAGCCGTGAAGCTGTAAAAGGCGTTACATTGTTGAAGGGGCCGATACCAGTGAGTCCGTTATAAAAAATATTCGGCGGCGTACCCACTCCTGTTGTCCACTGTGCAACGGTAGGTGTAGCTTGAAAAACTATCATAGATATGATAATAGTTAGAAGCCAACTAAGTGGTTTGGTTAATAGCGTTCGGCGTTCAGCGTTCGGCGTTCTCTAGCGGGCTGCGACTTAGGGAAAGCCGCGTGTGCGAAG
>Ga0075156_10000783_pt1 | contig 16815 bp, 15 predicted proteins | sample JI81AbrownDNA_FD_70966 | JGI IMG/M metagenome (GOLD analysis project Ga0075156, IMG submission 70966) | Wastewater effluent complex algal communities from Wisconsin, to seasonally profile nutrient transformation and Carbon sequestration -... | ecosystem: Engineered > WWTP > Effluent > Algae...
TACTCAAAATCTAGCTGTTTAAATTCGAATTCTGTCCTATTTGATGCCTTTAACGAAGGATTGAAACAATTGGTTCATTCTATTTATTTCATTTTGACTGTAGTTTAAAAAGAAGGTACCAAAATCGGGGAATTCTTTGATTAATTCAGGTAAGGATATGGTAGGTGTATCTTCCAAGAGCATTATTTTTTCTTTGAAATTTTCAATTATCTTTGCGGTCTTCATATCATTGACGACCTTATCGGCGAAAAATTTAGGATTTGCTTCCATAAGTTCATTGACTGTTTTATTAAAAACATCTAACACATAAAAATTTGTTAACTGCTTACTAATTTCAGGCACTTCGTGCATTTCTATTGTTGGAACCAAGAGAATAACTTTGTCTTCGTTTATAGAAGCTTTTAAATAATTCATAGTAATAATCATCCTTGAAACCATTTCCCCATTGGATTTAGGTCTCTATTTAATTAGTAATTAGAATTTGGCGACCGATATCAATGTTTCTCTCACTATTAACTCAAAGCGGTCATTCCATCTTACTAATTGAGTAGGAATCATTCAATAATTTGGACATTTCAAGGGGTCACATTTGAATACACAAACCGAACTTATACACAAACCGAACTTATACTCAACCCGTTACACCGACTCCGTTTCGATTTGGATACGCTAATGGATGCATTTTCTATTTTGTCTACAGCAAGAGATGAACAAGAGGACTCATTCAAAATATTAAAACTAAGAACTTTGTTACTTCTGGCTCAAATACAACTCTATCTTCCTAATGTTGCTAGTGACTATGAGAGGTTTTATGCTTATGTCATTTTAGAAACCTACCCAAAAAATCTTTTCCTACGACTCAATTTAAATCAACAACTTGCATCCGATCTAGAAATAATTGATTCAATTACGTTGAGTTTAGTACGAATATCCGAAGTGGTAGTGGAAGGATATAGCACAGGTAATTATAATATGTATTCATTTGTCATTTCAGATATGAATGATTTCCTTGATCGCTTATTTAACTTTCAGGATTTCGTAATTCCTTCGCTGATCTATTACAATTCAACTGTAAATATGAGTTATGGAAGTGAAGAATATAATCCATAATTTTTAAATAGATTATCTTTCTATTTCTAAAATAAAAGCTCACATTCAAAGGACTATTTCCGTTCTATGTGAGCTTCTCTTATTTCCGTAGCCGAGTTTAAATCGTTCTATAATAGTGGGAAAACCTAATATTTATTACCTCCAGTAGTTCCCATTAATGTCGGTTACGCCATTAATTGATTGTTCGAGTAGGTGGTGTGAAACCTCTCTAAGCAAATAGGTTAGTTCAAACTCTATGCCGCGAATTATTGAATCTACTCGAGTAGTTCCAATTTTGCTTGTCAGTTTTATATGTAGGAAGCTTGGAATGGATTCCAATAACTTCTTCCAGGATTTTAATGACACTTCGGATAAGGGAGTTGATTTGAAACGGTTCCTAAGATAGTTTAAAGCATCCATTGGTGATTCTCGTAAGCATAATTCTAACAATTTCAATTTGATCTTGTTAGGATTAATATCCACTTTAACACCATCGTTGTCTCTTGTTATCCTAAAACCGAGGAATGTCTTCTCATTTGATAAGTCCGAACTGATGTTTGGTGTCTTAGGTGAAATGAACAAATTGGATTGATTTAGGGTTAATTCTACCCATTGGTTGATTTTATTTAGATATGTTTCCTCCTTAAACGTAACAAAAGTGTCGTCAGCGTAGCGGAAAAGTCTTGCTTTTGGGAATTCTTTTCGCATTGGTTCGTCTAACAGATAGTGTAGGAATATGTTACAAAGTACAGGTCCATGGATACTACCCTGAGCTATCCCTGTTAACCTAACTTTCTTACCATCGATCATACAATAGGTATTCAAAGATTTTTGAATCAATCGCAGAAGTGATGTATTTGATATCTTGGATTTAAGAATAGATAGCAATTTAATAGTATCTATAGAAGCAAAGCATTTGTTAATATCTAGTTTAAGTGCGTATGTGTCCTCTGATGATTGATCCACCAATAATTCCATTCCATTTTTTATATTCTTGAATGGGCGATAAGCGAAGCTCTCGCAATAAAATAGATCATCAAAAATTACATTCAAAATCATAGCTATAAGCTTTTGTAATATTTTATCCTGAGTTCGGAACGAATAAATATAACGCTCCTTACCGTTGGTAATAATCTTGGATTCCTCACTACAACCAAATTCATATTTATTATTTCTACACTTAACGAGCAATTCTTCAAGAAGTTCAGGTCTTCTCATCCATTCATCGACCGACTTCTTCTGCGTAGGGGACTTCCTTTTTAACATTGATAAGAGATCTTTTAATTGGCGAAGATTCAATGCTTCAATTGGATTTGATGCAAGAAACCCAGTAGATATATATTCCTTTTTTACATTGTGTATAAGTTCATGGAGTGAAGGTTCGAATATATTAGATGCACTTGGCTGCAAGCTATCCGCATATGCATCTTGATTGATTTTCATTTCCATATGGACACTCATATTCTAAAATTATACTCCACTTTTTGCTTTTAAGTTCTCTATATTGCAAAAAAAGGTAAATTCCTGGAATCATCTATTTGGCATTGTATTCTCACCCCGAAAATCCTCGAGAATAATATCGAGGTTAAAGTAAAAAATTTATTAAATTCCATAATGGCAGCTAAGTATAGTTATTATATATTTAATTATAATTTTCTCATATACGCAAACTCTTAGAATTATAAATAGGATGCTCCTGCAAAAGGCATTCGACAATAAATATAAATTGTTACTGCATATTCATATGGTCTAGCTCGACCAACGGCTTGAATCAATTCAGCAGACACAAGTTCCATTTGAAACTGTGTGATCATTGGGTCATTGCTCAAGGTTAGAAAGGGAAAGCTATAACCATTAAATTTTACATTTTTAACTTGTTTAACGTCATTATTCATTGCGTTATCGTAATTTTTTATAGAACTGTGATCCCATCCAAAGTATGCGCACTGAAGGCGGAAAGTATCTGGATTAACATTATTAGTACCAATTACCGCTAGATTTTGGTTCTCTAACATGAGATCACTCGTCGTCGCGCCAAAGTGATTGGATAATGAAGGATGCGAATCCTTGTATGAAATAATTCTAAAACCTCGATCGACCAAAGCCGAGACCAAATTGTTAAACTGTTTTACAGACCTAGAATCTTTTAGACTAAACCTAGAATAACTAACACTTGTATCCTGAATTATTTTTGCACGGAGAGTAGGTTTCTTTACCTCATGGGTTATCAATCTATCACCAAATAAAGCTTTATAAGCTTCTATGCTAGGAGTCGCAGTCATAACTATTATCTTAATATTCTTGTGAAATTTAAAGTTGGGAATAAACTGTATCTCCTCTCCCAGTTTTTGAAATACTTTTGAAGTTAATAATCCTCCTAGATTTGACTGTAGATGATCTGAGGTAAGTTCTCTATTCTCAATTAAATCCTCCATGGCTTTAATCGCAGATAAATTAATTTCAAGGTTTGTTCTTTCTAACTGATCTTTTGTAAACTGAGGTGAAGAGTAAGGTGTGTTTTCAGTTGAGGCAAGAAACATTGTTAGTTTCTCGATCAATTTACTCCGATTTAAAATGTCTTCTCTTAATAAGGCAGGAGTTAATTCTATATCTTGAATTAATTTTTGGACTTGAGAGATCGAAACTTTTGATGGAGATAAAAGTGATCCGACTATATCCTCATCCACTATTATCGTGCTAAACTTTGCAATTTGTGTTGGTGACATGAATAGAAATCTCGCATGAGTTACCAAGACGATAGGGGATTCATCCATTATCCTTTTGATTTCCTTCTCATAATCTTCGAGATGTAACTTAAGTTGCAAAGTTTCTTCGCTTGAACAGTCTATATTCTTTAATGCATTCCTTGGTGATATTTGATGCATATATGCATGATTGAATAATTTCTTAAGTGCTAATGGAACATCTGGTAATTTTTCGCCAATCGTAAATTCTGCTATGGTATCATGCCTCGGAGAAACAATAATTATCCTTCCTTCTTTTGTAATATACTCAGGAGTTTTATTTATTAGAAAAGATTTACCCGTTCCAGTAGTTGCAATGATTAGGTGAACCTTGGTATCATCCGAATTTAATATTGAACTATATATCTTTTTACTATCTGCTCTTGCTTCAAGCAAACTTACGATCTCGTCTGCCTGGATTAGTTTTCGAACTGGGGGTTCGAAAGGAGCAAGTCTATTTATGTCAAAATTCGAAAACCCATTCTGAATCATACCTGGTGTTGCAAGTTTAGTTTTGAATTTATTCAATGCCTCCTCATGGTTCAAAACAATTGATCTCAATTCACAATCAGAGATCGTATTCATTATAGAAGAACCTAGAGATGATGGAGAGTTTCTTTGAAAAATGCCATAGATGGATGATAACTCCCAATCGATTTTTTCTAATCCTGATAGTGGATTTTCTTCTTCCTTCCTAGCTAAATAATAGAAGAAATTTCTAGTCGATCCTTTGACTGGATGACCAACAGGATCAATAAAGATATTTGGCAATGATCGATGAGAATACTCAGTTGCTGTTGTATTGTAATTTCTATTGAGGATTGATCTTAATACGGGGATCAAATCAATGGAAAGAGGCAGTAGCAAAAGAAAGTGGAAATGATCCCGCCGCCTTTCAATTGATCGGATAGATTTAGAATCAGTTCCTGTCCCTCTCCAAACTATCCTAGGAAAGCTATAGAAGTTTGATTTATTTTTGAAATACCAATTTCCTAAATCTCGTAATGACTTTTTAAGTATTTCAGACAAAATTGGAAACTTTAAGGGTGCTTCTGATTTATTTGTTGTAGAAGAGAATGTAACTTGAAGAGGGTAGTATGTGTCTTTAAATTCTATTCTAACCCTATCAAATTCCATTATTAGAGTATTTAATGTATTAACTTGGGTTTGTGCAGTCAATTCTCTTCGATATTGAGCTATTGAAGAATAATAGGATTTATTGGCTTGTATCTTAGAGATTGAAGCTGGTGTGAATATTTGTGTAGGCATAACTATGGATACTCCTGTTTTTCAGTTTTGATTTTATAAAGTTAATGATCTATTTATTGATCGTTAACTGTTCCTCACATAATGATGTAGAGGAATTTTATAAAAATTATTATACTCTCTTTTTCCAAATCTAGGCGCCTGACCAAAAAAAAGAGTTAGATGCAATTTATTATCTATTAAGAAGCCATACTCTTTTATCTAATTAGTAATCCATTTTGGAGGTGCATATTACGAGAAGTAACCGAGTCCTCAGAATCATAGATAAAGGAGTTCTCCTAAATTTGTAGCTTTTGAGGTTGCCAGTTATCTGTATTGATTGCTGGATACAATTGCAGTATAAGATACTCAAGTTTTCCTAGGTTTGATGAGTAGGAGTGGTTTCGGATTCCTCTGTAGAGCGGAAGATTAAAAAATTCGTTCTCGATATCCCACGAGAATTGCATTCCCTGAAACTCTACATACAAAATATTATTTCCTTCAATATCTTTTATATCGTATGCCTTACCAAATGTTAGATCTTTTTCTCTGCATTCGTAAACAAGATTTTGGAGAAAACTAATCTTCCTATTCGTGAGTTTCATTTTGGCATCACCTGTAAATGTTTTGGCAGATATAGTCGCATATGAAACATCTAACATTCGTCTTAGTATTCTCGCCCTCTCTTCAATCAGTGCATATTTATTCATACGTAGTTTTGTTTTTTTCATACCAATGCTACAAAAATGATTTTTTACTGTATCAAAGTTCATTTTCGGAAATTCTTGTTTGTCAATATCTGAATGCATAGTTTCACCCCAACATTTTACTAAAAAATTTTTTAATATAAACATTCGGAGGTAGCAGAATGCATTATTTGAGAATCGCTCCGCCTGAACATGAAAGGGATGTTTCAAATACATCCACCGTCGGCAATGCCGCTAAATACCAGGATTATAAGGGTAATGATTTGTCGAGAAAAATCTTCTGATACTGAAAAATGCACTATAATAAAATATGTAATTATTCGAATGTACTTATATATAAATAGGGTATAAGCCGATATGAGGCATTTTAAGAAAAAATGACGTTATGGAATATACGCAGGCTAGGAGTAATTTTTTTTTACCCAAGAAGCAATTTGCTTCAAAATTCGCTGCCAAAATCCTTCATTTACTTCTAGAGGAGTCACTTGCAATGAGCCGTTTACTTGGAATTCCTATTTTGTTTCTGAAAAGATTCAGAAAGCAGAAGCAAAATGGGATAGTATCGCAGCTTTCTGTCCCTAAAATTGTACAAATATGCGTATTTCCAAGACTAAAGAGGAGCTGATTGAGCAATTACGAATTAAAATCAGGGAGATGGGGCACTCCGTCAGAGAAGTTGCAAGTGAAACTGGGACATCTAAGACTCTAATTCAGAATCTCCTAACTACCGATCCTCCGAAGGTCAGCTTAGATATACTTCTTCAGATTGCAAAAGCTTATAACGTCCCATTCCGTTTCGAACATAAAGAAAAGTAAATGTAGTTATTGACGATCCGTTATGTGTACATAATATTGTACATTTTCGGAGGGAAACTTATCATGAAATCTTCTAATGTCATAAAACTTACTGAGTTTAAAAGAACAAGATCAGCGTCTCCTCCAAAAAGACCAACTAGTTCAGATGTAGGTGTAATGCTTACCAAAGGTCTGAGCGATGTTGTGATGAAGAATTTATCGAATAAATTTGAAAATCCATCTTCAGAGGCTGAATATCGCAACAGAGCTATATTCTCTGTAATGTCTACCACAGGGTTACGGGCTAGGGAAGTAGTCTCTCTAAAGTTCTCAATGATCTTCCTTTCTCCAGAAGGTCTTCAATTGATTAAGTATAGAAAGAAGGGTGGTGCCTGGGGAATAGTGTGTTTAGATTCTACAGTAATTCGATCCGTAATGGAATACCATGAATCGATAGGAGTTCGATCAGATTTCTTCTTTTTGTCGCTTCCTGAGAAGAATAGAAAAGTTCGGCATCCAATTACAACGAGAACTCTTCAGAATATAGTTCGATCCTGGAAGCAAGTTACTGTTTCTGGCAGGTCAATTCATCCTCATAGTTTGCGTCATACGGTTGCACAAAGAGTAATGGATAAATACGGCTCAATCGCTACTCAGAAGCTATTAGCCCATGCTAGTCCCATAACGACTGCGAAATATTATACCAAGCCATATTTCAATGCTTCAGATGTCCTGATTTGGAAATAATCATTTATTGAATTACTTTTAGTTATAAAACTTCAGAGTATTTCTTATTACATTTTATCTAAGAAAATAAAAAGAGTTTAGAATTACCTATTGAAAATACTTAACTTACATGCTAGCTTCCGCACTAACTATGAGTCCCGTTACTTCCCCCCTTTCGTTTCTTTTTAATTCTGTTTTTGCATCTGGGTATTGGAGCTTATACAAAATCAAGTCAGATGTCTGCTTCAATTTCTTTGACTCCTCAAGTAATTCTTGTCCTGCTTTAAGATAGTAATATCTAGAAGCAAACCAAGTTATGATACCACCTAATAATACGCCGATCGCTGTTTCCATTCACTTACCTTCCATCCTTTTCATATCATGCCTTTTCTGTTTTGAAAATAAAACAATCCTGTCGAACTATCTTAGTTTAGGTGTAACTTAAACAGGTCTGGTGTCATATTTAGAGACTATCCTATCAAAAAATAGAATTCATTATCAATTAAGCAAAATTCCAATTTGTTAAAAAAACCAATTTTAATGGATCGGCAAACCCCTGCTTTCTTTTCAAAACCAAACTTTTGTAATATTATCGACACAGCCCCAAATATTTCAAGAAATTAGTCAATGTTTAGCAAAATTTTCTTCATCCTTTCCTTAGTAGAGCTTAAAAAATAAAGAATAACATTGAAAATAGTTTCTTAAGTTCATCGGATAGTGGCAATGCGCCTAATCGCTGAATTGTCAGAAAATCTTTTTTAAGACAATTCGATCTATTCTGAAACTTCCAATTTTAGATTAACAATGAAGTGAACCATAGCGAAGAGTTTGCAGTGCTTATAGGAATAGAGTAAAAGTGGATCAATTTCAATTATACGCATAGAATTTTCCCGTCCTCAAAAACAACATAATCCTTCAAATGTTACTATTTTATTATAGCGGAGGAGGGGACTTTACCGAGCTTTCTGATTCAATTCTTTCGGCTAGAATACCCATCGATATCGCCATAATACCCTGAAACCCTTCTAATGGGGCTAATATACCTTAAAATCTAGCCAGTTTTCATGAATTCAAGCTCGTGAGCAGAGACTCCCGCCTCGAAAGTGTCAAAATAATTTGTAAAATATTTGACAACTTTCTCGAAACCGACGAAAATCAAGATATGTCTATCAGAGAGCTAAAACGACATCTCAAGCCAGGGCACTCATACAGGAGAGGGGAACTCGTTACGTACTCTCCGAGTGTGGATAGAGAGTTGAAAAAGCTCGTTAAAATTGGTTTTGTAATAAAAGAGCGAAACGGTCTTTATTCTCGTCTCGAAACTAGTAAATTTGGTGATGTTCCCGTTGATACCAAGGAGCTAGTAAAAAAGTTCTTAAATACAAATGACTTCCTGATCGTTGAATATAATAAATTAAACAGCCTAGGTCTCGGTTTAACGCAATTATATAAGGAAATGGTTGTTTATAATCATAAACGTCATGGGCATTTTAAATTAGGCTCAGCCAGAATATATTTTAAAAGAAGAAACGGTTTTCCACGACAGGTTGACCGTGAATTCTTATTGGTAGAGCTTCTAAATGAAAGGAAAAAGTTAGCTGAAGAAGCTCTGGATATTGAAAATAAAATCAAGAACCTGCTTTATAACTTAAACATTGCAAAACTAAATAGATATGCAAAAGATTTCGGTAAAGTGGCAGTTAGGAAAATGATAGAAACTCTTGTGGTGAATTATGAATAAGATATTTCTCCATGAGGAACCAGAATGGGAATCCCTCCTAAGAATCGTTTCAAAGGAGCAGGACATTCCCGTTCCATTGATCGAAAAAGACTATTGGATTATGCATGTCCTATATTCTTTATCGGAATCTGGATTTAAGTTTAGCATGAAAGGAGGTACGTCCCTTTCCAAAGGATTCAAAATTATCGATCGATTTTCAGAAGATATTGATCTGCTTATTAAAGATAAGGAATTTGATTCAAGAAGTTCCCAACAAACTAAGACAGAAAAAGCTATTTTAAAAAGAAAAAATTTCTTTGAAAACATTAAAGAGAAATTGAAAGTTCCAGGTTCGCTAGGCAAAGAACTCAACTATAGCGATGAATCATGCAGAAATGCGGAGATTCCCATCACCTATCCAACCCACTTTCATGTATCAGGAATTAAAGAACACATTTTATTAGAAATTGGATTTGATGATGTCGAACCATCTCGTAAAATTACTATATCTTCTTGGGTTTTTGATTACATCTCTTCAAAAGGCAATTTTGGAGATTACATGGATAATCGAGCCATTGACGTTAATTGCTACTTACCTCAGTATACTTTTGTAGAAAAGCTTCAAGCCATTTCGACTAAATTTAGGCAGATGATTGCAGGAGTTGAAATTAAAAACTTTGCACGGCACTATTATGACTTGTATAAGTTATTAAATAATGCCGAGGTGCAAGCATTCATTGGCTCTGAAGAATATAAAATACACAAATTGAAGCGTTTTAGAAAGGATGATGAATCAGATTTAACAAAGAATGAGGCATTTATTTTATCTAATCCTGCTCATAGGAAGGAAGTTGAGGATCGATACAAAAACACTGAAGCTCTTTACTATCGAGATTATCCTACCTTGGATGAAATCCTAGCATCGATCAAATCATTTCTTCCAAAACTATAATTCAAATTATGCTTTAAACTTAAGATTTGTGAAAAACTTTCTTTTTAAATATTGATTGAATAAAAATCGTTCTGATCTTTAAACCTCTGAGTAATTCCTCCTTGTGTATACCATAAGGCTAATTGACTGTTTTTAAAAGAGTTTTTCACATCTAATAAAATAGTTTCGATCTCGGCAATAGGTAAGGGAACCTCAGAATTAAAATAAGCTACATTAGAAATCGGGATTCTTTCATTCATTTGCTTTCTAGCGTCAGCTAGTATTTCTTTTTTAATTCTAACTTTTCTTGATGCTTTAGTCTCTTCAAAAAAAGCTAAAGAATTCTTTAAGTTATCAATTAATTTGTATTCCTTTCCAAAATGCAAAAATTTAAATTCAACTGAAACTAAAAATGGGATTTCATTTTTCTTTCTAATTGTTACTCTTTCTGGCTCATATTTATTAACGCATGTAATATAATTGTTTTTGTTTATCCAATTTGGATCGAGAATTACATAATCTAATTTTGCTGGACTCGAGCGTTCAGCATTTATTGATGTAAAAAAATCAGACCGTTTATACTTATTTATAGTAACGTATTCATTCATCAAAATTGGAAATTCGTATCCATCCTTTGTTTTCGTTATAATTTGAAAATTAAAATCATTCATCTTTTTCTTTATAATTGCATCGAAATCATTATGAAGATGCTTTTCCTCAAGATAGACTGAAGGTTTAAATAAAAAATTTTTGGTTAGAAATTCAATAGCAGATTTAGAAATTATTTTTGCTTCGTCTATAAAAATTATTTTATTTTCCAAACTAAACTTCCCCTCGCATCTTACGTATGTTCTGCTTCGAATGGCTCGAGCATAGCTTAATTTATTTGGTGAATTTTTTGTAAAGAAGTATATCTTTTGTAAATTTAAGTAAATTTGAAACAGAAAATGAAAAGGATTTAACTAGTTAAATATATTTATCGGTAAATAAATTAAAACTTTAAAGAGTTTGAAATTCTTTAAGTTAATTAGTATAGATTTATAATTTATGCAGTCTTCCTATAAAATGGCTTGCCTAAAATTTCTTCGCTCAAGCTTTTCCATTTAACTTTACTTAAGCTTCCCTTTTCAGCGATCTTAAGATATTCCGCTTTTTTAGCCAAACCTGCATAACTTAAAGTTGTATCTGTAACATTCTTTAGTAAAACTAAGTGAGCTGGTTTAAAATTTTCCTTTGTTACTCCCATCTCGTTGAGGTGATATAAATAAAGCTGATCAGGAAACAAAAACTCTGCTGCAAATATTTCTGCACCTATTTCAATTTGTTCATTTATATTAATGTTTGAACAATATACACTTCCTAATTCCTTATCAAATAGATGATGCTTTAATTCATGCGCTAAAGTAAATGTTTTAGGGTCTCTACGCAAATTCTTGTTAACTACAACATGTGGTTCCCCAGAAATTACAAAGTATGCTCCCCGAATAATGTTAAAATCCTTCCAATAGTTTATCTCTCGAATTCCTTCGGCTTTCATTATTTTTTTAATCTCATTGGGGAGAATCCTTGGTAAATTTATTTCATACTTTTTTCTTAAGTTATTTGCACGTAATTTTAAGGATTCATAATATTCATACCGTGTTTGATTCATCTTTTCGCTTTCTCCCTGGGGATTTCTTTTGGATCGCATTTAATTGCTTTTTTGCAATATAGAACTCTAAATAGTTTGATATTTCATTTAATTCTTTGTCCGAAAGCCCTGACATTCCTCTAAACATCATATCAATTTTCTGATCTTTTTCAGTTCCTACGGTGTCGCCTGGCAGAAATGTAAGGATTGATACTTTAAAAAACTTAGCAAGTTCATATAAGTCTTCAATTCTCGGTTTATACTCTCCCGTTTCCCATCTGGAAATGGTATTTGGAGTTTTATTTAATTTTTTTGCTAATTCAGTCTGAGAGATTCCTTTTCCAGAAAAGCTAGATTCTCGCAGCTCTCGGATTTTAAGGGCAACTATTTCATTTATGCTCACGTTTAAAATATACTAAAATAGGAAAATATTTCAACTCTTTTACTTGACGACATAATGTCGTTATCCTATTATAGGATAATATTTCACAAGGAAGGTATTATTATGAAACATGAAATTATCTTTTACCCAGTCGGAAATGGTGATACAAGCCAGATAATTTTAAATAACAAAAAGAGAATTTTAATGGATTTTCGACATATCAAAAAGACAGAAGAGGAAAATGGAGGACCAGAAATAAATCTTAAAAAAGCTTTAGGGAAAGAGTTGGCTGAGGCTAACAGAGGTTATTTCGAGGTGGTAGCTTTTACTCATGGCGATGAGGATCACATTAAAAATAGTACCGAATTTTTTGAATTATCTCATGCTTCTAAATATCAAGGGGAGGGAAGGATAAAAATTAATACGCTTTGGGTTCCAGCTTCTATGATTTTAGAACAAGCACCTAGCGAGAATCAAAGTGATGAATTTGTTATATGGAGACAGGAGGCACGCTATCGTTTGAAAAAGGGAGAGGGTATTCGGGTATTTTCAAAACCAGACCGATTAAAGGAATGGCTCAAAGAAAATGACCTTTCGATTGATGATAGAAAACATCTGATTACAGATGCGGGACAATTGGTACCTGATTTTTCTTTAGATGGCGATGGAATCGAATTTTTTTGTCATTCTCCTTTTGTGAAGCATGTCGATGAGAATGAAGAATTTCGAAATGAAGCTTCTTTAATATTTAATATTAGGTTTAAAATTGGAGCTGATATATACGATTATCTTGCAGTCGGGGATTCAAAGTGGGATATTTTAGAGGATATAGTCACAAAGTCGCAAAAGAGAAATAATGAAGACAGATTAAAGTGGGATATCTTTAACGTTCCTCATCATTCAAGTTACTTATCCCTGAGCGATGAAAAAGGCAAAGAAATAACTATTCCAAAAGAAAAAATTGAAGAACTACTTTTATACGGAAAAGAAGGATCGTTTCTTATAAGTTCAAGTCACGCTATTCCAGATAATAAGGAAGCTTACGAACAGACTCAGCCACCGCATATTCAGGCAAAGAAGTGCTATGAAAAATATTTAAATAAAGTTAAGGGCTGCATGTTTTTGGTAACTATGGAAGAATCAGATACTAGTAACCCACAGCCAATTAAGTTCATCATTGATGAAACGGGCATAGCTAAGGACGAGAAGAGAATATCTGCTTCAAATATTGCTGTAAGCAAAAATTATAAAGCCGGATGAATTAATGATGATATTTGAAAATTCTAGAATTATATCTCCAGAGAATCGACTTTCTGAGCATTCTCAGGAAGTTAATAATTTAATTTTTGCAATAGGAGAAAGAAAAGAATTTTGCTTACATGAATCTAGAATTTTTAACAGCCATGACAACCTGATAGAAATACTTTTGGTTGATCTAAAACAACCATCAATAAAGAGCAAAAATTCAGTAGGTATATTGAACAGAGAACCTCTAGCGATACTTTACATTAAAGACTTGCGTGAACACCCATTCCGAGTTGTTCCAATTCGTGAAAATTTCCCCGAGGATATTCTACACATGAATTTCCCATTTGAAATAGTTCCCAAAACAATATGTATGTATCTAGAATCGTGGGCAGAGGTAGAGCGGAATTGGACTCCACAAAATTTTCTTAATCGAATTTGTTGGTGGTTTTTAAAAACTTCGGAAGATAGCTTACATTCAAATGAGCAGGAATTAGAACGACCATATTTTATAAGTGATTATAAGTTATTACTACCAACATCTTATGAAGAAGAAAAATCATTCGACTATGCTTATCTTGATAATGCAACAAAAGTAATCAAATTTTCAAATACAAATACAGTTAGAAAATGCAGCTTGCTAACTCTTGAAGTTAAACCAATAAAGCATACTAGAATATTCCCTGCACCATGGAATCTAAAACTGCTTGAAGAACAATTCCAAAAAAGGTCTTCCTCTGTTATTGATATTCTAAAAGAGGAAATTTTGAAAAGAACTTCTCCATCTGGATTTCCAATAAAAGAAAATATCGAACAAACATTTATACTTTTAAAATTTAAGAGATATGATAGTTCGGATAATTTATTAGAGAAACCAGATTTTTTTGCATTCTTTATTCCTAAAGGAATTGGTGCGCTGGGTCACCTTCTTGGAATTTTAAATATTTCCCCAGTAGACCCTAATAATTATTATAAGATTGATTTACTTGGTATCGAGGAAACCTCTTCTAATGATCATTTATCCGATATACTGATTCTACCTGTTGAGATCGTAAAACCTTTAACACAAAATTTCGCCTCTCTGATGTCTGGCATTGAATTCACAGATTCTTCTTTCAATGGAGTTTTAATTGGAGTAGGGTCTTTGGGTAGCACACTTGCAGAAATTTGGTCAAAGTCAGGATGGGGGAGATGGTCTTTATTCGATGATGATTGCATCGCTCCTCATAATGTTTTTCGACATTTGGCAAAAGAGAAAGATATTGGGAGAAATAAAGCAGAACTTGTTTCAGAATTGATGAACCAGAATTATTCACCAGGTAATCCTTCAGTTACTTATTCACCGAAGAACTTTAGTCCAACTATTTTAGCAGAAGTATTTTCAGATTGTAAATCTTTTGATTTGATAGTGGATGCCAGTGCATCGAGTTTTTTACTTCGTGACATCTCAATGTCTAATGAACTTCCTCGTGCCTGTTCTTTGTTTTTTAATCAAATCGGATCGGGTGGAGTTTTATTTTTAGAGGATAGCGAAAGATCAAAAAGGCTGGAATTTATCGAAACCTCCTACTTAAGAGCATTAATATCTGAAGAATGGGGAGAGAATTTTCTTCAAAATAATATTCCAAAGCAAAGGGTAGGTGCAAGTTGTAGCGACCTTTCTGTGATTCTTTCCTATGAAAGAGTAATTTTACTTTCATCTTCCTTATCAAATTTGCTTCGTTTGAAACTCAAATCAAAATATGCAGCACTTTGTATTTTAAAGTTAGATGCTGAGACTGGGCGCATTGACAATTATGAGGTGGAACTTTATAGCCCAAAGAGTACAGTAATTAATGAATGGAGTATTTTATATGATAGCTTTATTGAAAGCAAATTAAATCGTTTAAGAGCAACTAGCTTACCAAAAGAGACTGGCGGAATTGTAATAGGATATACTGATCAGAAAACAAAGTCCATATATATAGTTGATATAACAAATGCACCTGGAGATAGTATATCGTCGATCTCTGGATTCGAGCGTGGTTTTGAGGGCTTAGCAGAGTATCTAGAAAAAGTAAAAAAAAGAACATCTGAAAATTGTGATTATATTGGTGACTGGCATTCTCATCCAGAGGGATATTCTTCCGAAGCTAGCCAAACAGATTTAACATCATTAACCGAATTTGCAAAGGTAATGAATTCAGAAGGATTGCCTATATTAATGATTATTGTAAGCGAAGATATAAGTTTTTATATAAAATAGAGAATAACTATGCCGAGAGAAATTGAGAAAATAAGTTTAGCTTTATCAGGAGGAGGAGTTAGAGCTGCTGCATTCCATGCAGGCTTGTTACGATATTTAGCTGAGAAAGGAAAGTTAGAACAAGTAAGAAATATATCAACAGTATCAGGAGGAAGTTTATTGATCGGATTAGTTTATTCTCTAAATAAAAATAAATTTCCTTCTTCTAAGGATTATTTGGAACGAATATCAACTGATTTGAAAACTACGCTTACAAGAAAATCATTACAAAAAACTGCTCTGCTGAGATTATTTTTTAATATGAAAAACTGGATTCATTTTTTTTCTAGAGCATTCGTGTTAGCTGATGCATTGGAAAAATGTTGGGGTATTAATGGAACGCTAAAGGAATTACCTTCAATACCAGTCTGGTCAATTAATGCTACTACAGCAGAGACTGGCAAAAGATTTCGATTCAAAGGAAAAAAAATTGGAGAATATACTTTAGGTTATGCTGACGTAGGTTTCTTCCCTTTGAGCCATGCGTTAGCAGTATCGGCAGCATTCCCAGGCGGAATTGGACCGCTAAAAATACGAAAGAATACATTTCTTTGGGAAAAGCGAAATAGTTGGGATTCCAATGAGAACGAAGTAACTATTACATGTAATGATACAATTAATTTATATGATGGTGGTGTTTACGACAATTTGGGTATTGAGCCATTATTTGATTGCGGTAGCCAAGAATTTAAAACTCAAGGAAATGAGCCTTTCGATTATCTAATAGTATCCGATGCAGGATTGCCTTTGAAAAAAAAATCCATTCCTGGAATACTCAATCCGTTAAGATTCTTTCGGTTGTTCAATTTTGCTTTAGATCAAACTAGAGCACTTAGAATAAGATCATTTATGAATTTCATTAAGAAAACAAATCAAGGTGCATATGTGTACATTAGTACTTATTCAATGCAAAAAAATGAAAATGGATATTCCTTTCTTACCAATGAATCAAGAAATAAAGCCGCAAATTATCCAACATCATTATCAAAGATGAAATCCAACGACTTTGAGGAAATCGAGTTGCAAGGTTTTGAGACGGCTAAAGCAGTGTTGATATTTTAAAGGGAATTGAAATATGTAAAATCATATAAGAGGAGAAGAAGATTATGAATTTGGATTTGTACAAAGGGTGGGAGATTTCGAGAGCAAAGGAATTTGGTTTTAAGCATACTGGAGTCGTATTAGAAAAAGATTCATTCGGTAATATTTTAATAATACACAATCAGCAGAACAAAAATGTTGAGATCGTAACTTTGAATGAGTTCCTTGGAAAAGAGAATAAATTTCAAGTTCGTGAGCCAAGTTTACCTATAAGAG
>Ga0075156_10000788_pt1 | contig 16786 bp, 12 predicted proteins | sample JI81AbrownDNA_FD_70966 | JGI IMG/M metagenome (GOLD analysis project Ga0075156, IMG submission 70966) | Wastewater effluent complex algal communities from Wisconsin, to seasonally profile nutrient transformation and Carbon sequestration -... | ecosystem: Engineered > WWTP > Effluent > Algae...
GGATGCGGTCGCGGGCTCTCGTCGGCATCCGCCGAGAGTGCAACTCTTCGGCGCAGAACTGCGTGACCTCGGCACACGCGCCGACGAGGGCGGTCACCTCGGCCGGCACCGCGTCGTCGCGCCAGGCGGCGACGCTGACCCGGCGTGCCAGGACCCGCATATTGCGCAACATCCGGTCCAGGGGCGCGACGATATCGGCGATGTCTTGCACGTGCTGGCGGTGCTGGCGCAAGAGCGGCGAATAACGCACCAGCGCAATGCCTTCCGAGGATGCCTCGGAGAGCGCGCGCAATTTGTCCTCGGATTGGCGCGCTCGGACCAGCACCTGATCCGCGGCCTCCTCATCCCCCGATCGCAGCGCCGACTGCGCGGCGAACATCGTCTCGGCGGACTCATAAAGGACCTGCGCGGCACGAATGCGCGGCTTTTGCACCGGAGAGGTGGGCGCGACGAGGGCGAAGACGAGTGCGATGCCGCAGCCGAGGAGCGCATCAAGCCAGCGGCTGACGCCCTCCCCCGGGTTGGGGAAGAGGGTGATGACGGTCGCGGCCTGGATGCCGGACTGCATGGTCATCAGGGTCTTCGCGCCGGCCCAGATGGCGATGGACATCGCGGTGAAGACGACCACCGCGATCTGCCAGGGCCCCGTCCCCACGGCCGCCACAACGAGATCGCCGACGAGCACGCCGAGGAAGACCCCCGCCGCCACTTCGAGCACGCGGGAGGTGCGTTGACCGAACGAGAGCCCGAGGCAGATGATCGCCGCCACCGAGGCGAAGAAGGGCACCTTGTGCCCGAGCAGATTCTGGCCGAGCCACCACGCGAGGCCGGCCGCGAGCGCCACCTGCGTCATCATGAACAGGTGCTCGCGCCAGCGTTGAACGCGACGTTGTTGGGACTGGCCGGCACGTTCGCTGAGGTCGAAGGCACGCAGCGAGACCTGATGCATGGCCTCGCCCAGCGCGCCGACGGGGTGTCGTTTCACTTCTCTATTGTCGGGCCGCTCCGATCCTCTAATCGAGAACGGCCCAGGTATGCGGTGCCACCCGCGCCCCGCTTCCCTCGATCGCTGCGCTGCCGGCGAGGAGGGTGGTGCTCGCGCCGACATCGAAAGTCACCTCGGCATCGGATACGTTGAGGCACACCACGATTCGCGCACCGTCGCCGCGCGCTTCATAGGCATAGGACTCGTTGGCCAGCGACAGGTCGTGCGTCGTGGCGCGATGCAGCCACGGATGCCGCCGGCGCACGGCGATGAGCGAGCGCACCAAGTCGAAGGTGTCGTGGCCAAGCGCGAGGTCGGCCGGCGTCGAGGGCATGACCGGTCGCACCTGATCGTCGCCGCCCGCGCGCTCTTCCTTGGTGCCGGTGTATCCCATCTCATCGCCGTAATAGATGGAGGGCGTGCCGCCGAGGGTGAGCAGCACGGCATACGCGTGCCCGAGATGGCGGTGATCGCCGATCTGGGTCGCGATCCGCGTGACATCGTGATTGCCCACGAAGGTCTGCGGGACGAAGCCCTCGAGGAAGCTCGCGTGGCGGCCGAGGGCATGGGAGAGCTCGAAGAAGTTGGCGCTCGACAGGCTGGACCAGATGGCCTTCCACAACTCGTATTGGGTGACCGAGTCGACGCCGCTGCGCGCCACGAACTGCGGGTAGTCGCCGTGGATGACCTCCCCGAGGATGTAAACCTCGGGGAACCGCTCACGGACCCGCGGCAGGACACGCGCCCAAAAGCCTTCCGGCACAGCGTATGCCGCGTCCAGACGCCATCCGTCGATGCCGCGCTCGAGCCAGTGGGTCATGACACCGATGACGAGCTCGACGACTTCCTCCGCGTCGTGGTCGAGTTCGACGAGCTGCTGGTGACCCTCAAAACAGTCGTATGCCGGCAGCCCCAGGTCGTTGGTCGAGCCCCAGTGGAAGCGGAAGAGCCGGCTGGCTGCGGAGCCCTCGCCCTGCGCCACGGCGTCGCGAAAGGCGGGGAAGTCCGTGCCCACGTGATTGAAGACCCCGTCGAGCAGGACCCGCAGCCCTCGCTCGTGGCAGGCGGCGATGAGCCGGTCGAAATCGGCGTCATCGCCGAGCCGCGGATCGATGCGGCGATAGTCGATCGTGTCGTAGCCGTGGGTGCCTGAGGCAAAGACCGGACCGAGGAGAATTCCGTTGAGCCCCAGGGCGATTGGGTGATCGAGCCAGGCTTGCAGATGGCCCAGCCGATGTGTGACGTGCTGCTCGGGGCCGCCGGGTTCGTGGGCGGCCCCGACGAACCCCAGGGGATAGACGTGCCACCACAGGACGTGGTCGACCCACGCAGGCATACAGGCTCCTCTCGCCACTTCGGGGCCACCCTCCCATACAGCCTCCGGGCGCGGCGACTGCCGCTGCGCGCAGGACCCAGGCGACTCCAAAGTGCCCTCGCCCGCGCTGCGCGGGACCCCGACGAGGTCAGCATGCCCTTTCGACGACCCCAGAGTGCCCTCTCGACGGGGTCAGAGTGCCCTTTCGACGGGGTCAGAGTGCCCTCTCGACGGGGGAGGGGAGGGCCGGGGGGAGGGAGTTGACAGACTTGCGATAGCGATATATCTTTGTCATGTCGCTAGCGTTAGCGGCCAGCGGGGCGAGGGGGTTCGCCACCACCGACATTCAGCACACGAAGGAGTTGCCACCATGAGCAACGATCGACACATCCACGAAATTCACGAGTTCGACGACGACTTCTCCGGCGAGGACTTCGCCGAGGCGCAGTTCCCGGAGCCGGAGTTCCCGGCGCCGCCCTTTGGGCCGCCCCGGCCCCGCGGCCCGAAGGGGCCGCACGGGCGCCGGCGGCACCACGGCCACGGCCCGGAGCAGGACAACCCGATCGAGGCCCTTTTCGGGCCCGGCGGGCCGTTCGGCAAGAGCGGGCCGTTCGGCAAGGGCGGGTTCTTTGGCCCGCAGGCCGCCGACGTCGCCCGCACGATCTGGGAGAACGCCACGGCCGACCAAGGCCGGGGCCGAGGCCCGCAGGACGAGCGGCGCGCCGAGCGCCGAGACGAGCGCCGAGACGAGCGCGGCGGACGCCGCGAGCACGGCGACTGGGACGGCCGCGGCGAACGCCGGCGGGGACCGGGCGGACCGGGCGGACCGGGCGAGGGTGCTCGCGGCCGCTGGGAAGGTCCGCGTGGTCGCGGCCGCGGCTTCGGCGATGAGGGCCCGCGCGGCCGCGGCCGGGGTCGCCGGCCCAAGGGCGACATCCGCCTGGCTGCCCTGCTCCTCATCGATGAGGAGGCACGCAATGGCTACCAGATCATCGAAGAGCTAGCAGCCCGCACCAGTGGCACCTGGCGCCCGAGCTCCGGCGCGGTCTATCCGGCGCTTGCCCAACTCGAGGACGAAGGCCTCATCGAGGCATTCGACAACGAAGGCCGCAAGGCCTATCGCCTCACGGACGCCGGCCGCGAGGCGGTCGCCGCCAATGAGGCACCGGCCCCTTGGGAGACCGCGACGGCCGACGCCAGCGAGGCACTCGGCGGCCGGTCCGGTGGCGAGATGTGGCAGGCCTTCGGGCAGGTCGCGATGGCCACCAAGGCGGTCTCCGCCACCCGCGACGAGGCGGCACTCACCGAGGCCGCCAAGGTCTTGGAGCAGACCCGTCGCTCCCTCTATCGCATCCTGGCCGATGGCCCACAGGACGCGGTGACCACCGACGAGAGCTGACCCCCCGGCTCGCGAGCGCGCGGCATACGGACCCCTGGTTCGGATGCCGCGCGTCGGCGTCGGCGCTCAGGCGATCTGGACCTTCACGGCGTCCGGTGCGCGCATCGCCGCGACGGCTTCGGCATAGTCATCGAGAGCGAAGGTGTGGGTCACCAGGGGGCGCACCTGGTCCGCAAGATCGACCATCATCTCGGCCGCTGGGGCGAAGGACGTGCCGCAGGAGTTCGCCCCGAGATAGGTCAGTTCCTTGGCATAGAGGGTGTATGACGAGACAGGGATCATCGTCTCCGGGTGCGTGACGCCCATCTGAATCATCCGACCACGCTTACGCAGCAAGGGAATTGCCGCCGTGATCGCCCCCTGGTGACCGCTGGCGTCGACGACGAGGTCGACGGAGTCGGCGAGCCCCAGCGCCTCGACACCTTCTTGCGCACCCCGCGCGCCGAGGTCCAGCGCCCGGTCGCGGCGGACGGCGTGGGGCTCCACGACATGAACCTCGGCGGCCCCGAGCCGGCCGGCGACCGCCGTCGCGAGGAGGCCGATGCAGCCCGCGCCGATGACCACCATGACCGTGTCCTGCCAGCCGGGAGCCCGGCCGACGGCATTGAGGACGCACGAGAGCGGCTCGATGAGCGCCCCGGTCGCGGCGTCGAGGGTCTCGGGGAGGGGGATCACGACGTGGGCGGGCGCCACGACATACTCGGCGCAGGAGCCGGGCAGGTTGATGCCGAGGGCACGCGCGTTCTCGCACAGATTGGGCGCGCCCATTCGGCAGAGCCGGCAGGTCCCGCAGGAGAGGTTGGGATCAGCCGCGACGAGTTGACCCTCGCGCAGCCCGACGACCCCGGCCCCGACACCCGCGATGTGACCGGCGAACTCGTGCCCCGGCACGAGGGGATAGCGCCCGGCGGCATAGTGGCCCGTGAGCAGGTGCACATCCGTCCCGCAGATCCCCGTCGCCCCGACCTTGATGAGGACCTCCCCCGCCCCGGGCGCCGGCACGGCCGCCTCAGCCACGACGATCCCGCCGGCCCCGTCGAGCACCACCTGCTGCACCTGCGTCATGCCCCGGAACGTTAGCGCGCGCCTGCCTCCGCTCCTGCGGATTCCAGCAGGCCTGCGCCGGACCGGCGGGCCGGGGACGGGCGGCTATTCGGTGCCATCGGGCAGCAGCCGGTGAGCCTGCTCGCCGTGCAGGTGCTCCTGCAGCGCCGCGGCCAGGAAGCGATAGGTCCATTCCTGCGCGAGCGCCCGCGTCTGGGCGAAAATGATCGGCACGCTCGGCCAGCGGATCTGACTCTCGCCCAACAAGTCGGCAATCAGGGACGGACGCACATGCGTGAGCTTGAAGATCTCCGAATACCGTTCCTCCACAACGACAGCCGCGTGCGGGACGGTCTCCAACCCACCCATCCGATAGGCCATCTTGCCGCTCGCCAAGGACGATGTCAGATCCTCGAGCGACTTGCGCTCCACAACGGCCACGACCTCCTCGTCAAGCCGCACGGCATAGTCCCCGACGGCCAGGGCCGCCTTGGTCGTCGTGGCCTGCTGGTGAGTGAACTTCCACGCATACCGCTCCCGCGAGTCGACGACGATCTCCAGCTCCCGCAGTCCCGCCGCCCGCGCAGTGGGCAGATCGACATTGGGCCGGGCCGCCTTGGCCACCCGCGCGCTCTGCCAGAAAATCATCTCGCGCCCGCGCGCCTTGGTCAGGACGAACTGGCTGCGTGACTCCCTCGCGCGATCAGCGACGAGATCGATCGCGGCACCGCGCCGGCGCACCGAGCGCAGCGGGGTCACCTCGACGATCTCCAACTCCTCGCTCCACTCCTGATCGTGGCGATGGCAATAGAGCTTGGAGGTGCGCGGCCAGGTCCCACGCGTGCGCAGCACGATGCCCTCCCCGAGCGGAATCCGCACCAGATAGGGCAGGCTGGATTCTGGGTCGGGATTGCGGGCGATCAGCAGCGGCTCCACCACCCCTCCACCGTATGCCGTGCCCCCGTCCCCCCGTGCGTGGCGCCACCCGATGTCGCCGCCCGCCGGGCCCATGATGTCCACCAGGTGACCACTGGAGGACCAGGTGATGAACCGGTTATGCGAGCGCTTCCGGCCGCAGCAGAATGGATGGCGTGAACGGCACCCAGCCCTCGACGTCCACCTCCCTGCTGCCAGCCGTCAACGTGCGGCTCGAACTCCTCGGGCTGCCGATCGTGCGCGCGGTCGACGACCCTGCCGAGCAGCTCGTCGCGCCAATCCTGTTGCGACAGCGCGAACTCAGCCGCCGCCTCGCCGATCGCCTGCCACCGGTGGATGAGCGCATCGAAGGCTTCCTCACGGCATACCTGCAGGGCATGGACGCTGAGGCGCCGATGCCGCGGCTCCCCCGGCGCACCCTCAACCTGGACCTGCCCGGGCTGGCGCGGGCGCTGTCCTTGCCAGCGGACGCCGACGAATACCGCTCGGAACTCATCACGAGCTATCGCCTCGTCAATGGCGTGCTGCACAACCCCCGCAGTGACCGGCGCACCACCGCCGGGGTGTTCCACATCGCCGAGGGCGGGCTGCCGATCCCCGCGGACAAGAAGGCCGTGCCACGCGAAGTCTTCGCCCGGTTGCTCGACCGCGCCCTCAACCCGCCCCAGTCGCTCCTCGAACTGCCGGTCACCGCCACCCAGGAAACGACCGCGGCGTGCTTCGTCTCGCTCCTGCTGCGCCCCCTGGTCACCGTCGCCGTGCCCGGGCACACGCGCGAGCGACGGATGGAGACGCGCTTCATCGTGCCCGGCTCGATGGTGGCCAATCTCGACTTTGTCGAGGGCATCTTCGGCAATGCCGGCGATCCCTACCTGCCGGAGAATGACGCGGCCCTCGACCCGCTGGGCTGGACCGGGCACACCGGGCTTGTCGTCCTCGCCCCGCACCTGACCTCGGCCACCAAGGCCTCGCTTGGGCTGCCGAACCGCGACGATGCCACCGAACGACAGGTCCGCGATGGCATGTGCTGGACCGATCCGGCCGAGCGATACAACGACGGGCAGGCCTTCAAGGTGTGCGCCCGGGACGAGCGCGGGGTGATGGTGACGATCATCGCGGACAACTACTTCGGTTATTGCAAGAAGGAAGTCAAGACGCAGATCTCCATGTCCGCCAACCTTTTTGGCGGAGCAGAAGAAGAGCACTCCGGCGGTGCCATCGTCTTCCCGAGCTGGGACGAGGGCCAGGAGTTCGTCAACATCTATGCCGGCGAGGCGCCGGCTTCGGTGGCCGAAGTCGTTGCGCGGGACCCGCACGACTGGGAGGTCGCCCCCGAGGGGTGGGCCCGGTCGCTCGCGCATCCCCACCTCGTCCTGGTGCCGGCAGGGGCCCGCTTCGCACTGCATACGCGCTCGGTCACCTGGGAGGCGGACGGCCGTGCCCACGAGCTGCCCTTCCGCGGGGACACGACCTATCTGGACACCACCGGCTTCCGCGTCACCATGAAGCAGGTGCGCCAGGACCCGGTGCAGTGGACGATCATCGGCACCGCCGCGGCAGCGACCGTCTGCCACAAGCCCTCGACGGTCTCCGGCGGCGGCAAGTCCGAGATCTCCAAGTCCATCGCCGACGCGATCACCATTGGCCAGGCCTTTGTGGCGGACTTCGAGTCCGACATGAATGCTGTGGAATCGATTGTGTCGCAGGATTATTCGAACCGGTATGCCGATCCCTCCTGGAATGGCAAGGACACGCGTCCGGTGCTGGATCCGCAACGCAGCACCGGCAGCATCATCAAGCTCTTCACCCCGAGCCCGGACTTCTCGGCCGAGCACAATGCGCTCATCGCGGCGATCCCACCGCACGTCCTCGAGCTCGTCTATGTGATCAAGAAGGCCTATCGCCCCGAGTGGGGCGGAGACTGGCGCAGCCACTTCTCGGTGAGCCGAGTCAATGGCCGGCCGGGCAACCGGCTGCGACTAGACGGGCAGTCGGTGCTCGTGGACATGCTGCGCGTCGGGTATGAGACCGACGGCTCCTATCGACTCTTCAGCCTGCGCCCCGACTTCGCGCCGGCCGTGAAGGTGCAGACCGAGGACGACATCACGGCCTCCGTCGTCGTCGCCGAGCCGGGCGCGTCGTCCGTGAAATATGTCGAGAACTGCGAGCAATTGCTCTTCCAGCGCCCCGACGACGCGATCCACCCGGGCTATGACTCCACCGCCGAGGCGGACATCGCCCGCCCTGGCACGTTCTTGTCCAACTTCGAGCCGCTGGATCGCGCCGCCGCGGCAGAGATCGCCGATGACGCCATCTCGGTCAGCCTCTTCACCGGTCCGATGCGAGACCTCATCTCCGATTTTGCTGCGGGAGAAGGTGATCCGTCGTTCATCGTCTGCTCAGCCCGGCCGCGCATCGTCGATGGCAAGCCGTCGAAGAATCCACGCTATCTCCAGGTCCGGCCCGATATCGCGGACCCCGAGGGCACGGCAGCCGCCGCGCTCGCGCGGCGAATCGCCGGCGGTCACTCGCTGAATGCGCCGCTGCCTACTGCCGTCGATGTCATCGCGGCCGGCCGGCGCAACAACCCGCCGGATGACGGGGTCCCGGCGCTCTGCGCGTTCGGCCCCCTGCACTATCTCGAGCTCCCCGAGCTCCTGATGGAGTTCATCTCCTCGATGACCGGCAAGTCCCCGTCGACAACCGGGGCGGGCAGCGAGGGGGCGATGACCAAGGCGCCCTTCAACGCCCTGCCCACGACATACGACCTCAACTCCGCCTTCTTGTCCTTCGCCCTCACGGGCTATGACGGGTGGATCTCTGGCGCCGGGCATGTCGGGCCGCAGGTGCGCGTTGACCACGACGTCAGCTTGTTGATCCCCGAGCTCTTCGCTCGCATGCGCCCCGACGAGCGCTCGGCCGCCGCCCTGATCGACAACGGGCATCTCGAACGCCTCGATGACATCGTCCTGCCCGATGGGCGGGTCGTGGCCGCGAGCCGGCTCGGCTATCGGATCACCGAGAAGTTCGCGACGACCTTCCTCGGGCGCATCTTCATGCACCCCGACGCCATCTTCACCGAGGCGATCCTGCGCCCGGAGACCCAAGACCTCCAGGTCTTTGCCGACTCGGTCGACGTGATGGTCTCGACCCATGAGCGCGTGGCCCGGGCCTATCTCAAGGACGGCACGATCACCTCGGCCTGCCCGCCGGTCCGGGCGTTGCTGGAGATCATGGCCGATGGCATCTCTGCCGAAGGGCTCACGCTGGATGACCCCGCCTTCCGGGCGATGTTCACCCGGGAGTCGGTGCTGGCCAGCGCGTGGTATGCCGCGCGCCTCGACGCAGCGCAAGCCCAACTCGTCGCCCGCGCCGACGCCGGAGTCGCCGCCATCCGCGACCTGCTCGAGACGGATGTGGACTCGCTGGTGAGCCAGCGGATGTCTCTGCCGGAGCGCCTTGCCGAGGTCACCGCAGCCCGGGACGAGGCCGCTTCAGCCGAGTTCCGAGCGCATCTCGTCGGCGCCCTGGGGCGGCAGCCGAGCTTCCGCTGACCGACCCCGGGCCACCCCCGTGCGGGGAGGTGCTGCCGAGGCGTGCCACGATCAGCGGTATGCCGTTGCCTCGCCTCCCCGCTCTGCTCGCCGAGCTTGACGCCACGACGCACGCTGCACGCTGCCGCCGCATCGTGGACCTCGCGCGCGCACATCGTGACAACGCCAGCCTCGCATCGCTGATGGATGGGCTTGCAGCACACAGCGATTACCACGCGCTGCTGACCGTGAGCGCGGCGGCAGCGATCGCCGATGACGACCGCCTGCACGGCCTGGCCGGCCATCCCAGCCCCCGCGTGGCCCGCGCGGCCCAAGCCCGACTTCCCCTCGACGGCGACACCGCGGCCCTGGTGACGCGCTATCTGCGAGCCGCCCCCACCGACCGGCGGCTGCTGCGACGCCGGTTGGCCACCGAGCGACGCACCGGTGTCACCGAAGCCCTTGTCGGCGCGGACCTGGCCGACCGCGAGCGGGCCGGCTTGCTCGCGGCGGCCTCGGAGGGGGTGGTCACGACATACCTGCCCGATCTGGCCGACCTCGTCCCCAATCTCCCCGCCCTCACTGCACGGCATCCGCGGCCGGTCCTCGAACACCTGCGCACCCAGGTCACGGGCGCCCTCGGCCCCGTCCGCGATCACTGGTGGGCGTGGGCAGGTCCGGCGCTCGGGCTGCTCATCGCGCACGACGCAGGCGCGGTCCTCGACCTGTTGGAGAGCTCCGGGCCGACGAATGTGCTCACTCCCCCGGTCGAGCGCAGCCTGGGTGCGCTGATCCGACACGACGCCCATCGCGCTGCATCGCTCATCGCCCACCCGGATCGCGTGCCCGGCTATGCGCTGCCGAGTGGCTTGCGGGCCCATGCCCGGCTCTTCACCCCCGCCGACCGGGTGCGGGTCGCGCGTTCCCTTCGCGATGACGACCGGCTTCTCGCGCTCTTCCTCAACGCGTTGCCGCCATCGCAGCGATTGGCTGTGTTCGACGGCGCCGTCTCGGATATCAATGTGGCCCAAAGGATCTGGGACGAAGGTGTCCTCTCCGCCTTGCCGCGAGCGGGCCGCTATCGCGAAGCCCGACGCATCCTGGAGTTGCCTCACCTGCGAGGCGATGTGCAGCAATCTCTCTTCTATCGCGGCTTCCTGCCGGCGGCCGAGGCCCGCAATCTGCTAGCCGAGGCGCGCCGCGCAGCCGACGCGAGCGAGCGTGCCTCGGCATATGTCGCGACCCTGCTCGCCGCCGCCCGCGACCGTGAACCACGCAATCTCAGCGCCACGTTCACCGATCTCCAAGGTTTGCGCAACGAGCAAGATCCGGTGCGCCAAGAGGTCGCACTGACCCTGCAAGGCATCCCCGCCTCGCTGCTGGCGGACGCCGGGATTGCTCCCGTGCGCGGATTCGCGGACGCCATCGCTGCCGCCCGCGACACCTCCCAGCGGACCCTCTCTGCACTCCAACACACGGCCTGGGCCGTGGTGAGCGAGGCGTTGTCCCGCGATGATGCGGCGCTGGCGCAGGACGCGCTGGGCATCGTCGCAGCCTTGACGAATCCGACGGGCGGCCCCGTCATCCCCTCTTTGCTGGGCCTGCCGCACGGCGCCGAGCTCACCATCATCGACTCGCTCCTGCCCCGGCTGCGGAGAGCCGCGGACAAGGACGATTACACCCTGCTCCTTGCCTTGTGCCAGGCGCTCGGGAAGCGAGCCTGGGGTGTGCCCGCCCTTGACACACTGCTCGAAGGGGGGCTGCGGGCCCCGGACGATGGGGTCGTGCGCCGCGCCGCAGAGCTGTGGCTGGCCGACCCGCAGACCCGAGCGGACCGGGTCGGTGTCGCTGTGCGGACCGATGAATCGCTGGCCGTCCTCCCGCTGGTCCAGCAGACCCTGAGCCGCAAGCGCCAAGACCTGCTCGGCGTGCTGTGGCAGCGCTCATCGCTGGCCGGCCGGCTCTGGGGTCGCCGCCCGCGTTTCGTGCCCATCCTCACCGGGCCCTTCACGCGGTGGCTGCCCCGGCAACTACGCGAGTATGCCGAGGCGTTGGACGCCCTGATCGCCACACCGGACACGCCGACCTGGACCGTCACCGCGGCCATCGCCACCCTCGGCCGCCTGCCGGGCGTCGGCGCAGATGCCGTGGCGGCGTATGCCGATTCACCGAACCTCGCGTGGCGGGAGGCCGCGCTCGCCGCGCTGGCCTGGACTGATCGCCCCGCTGCGGCACTCGCCCGGCTCGTGACCATCCGCACCACCGATGAGACCCGGGTTGCGATGTATGCCGCGGGCCGCTGCGTATCCGAGCTGGCACCGTCAGTGGCCAGGCCGCTGATTGCCGACATCCTCTCCGACCCGGCGGCAAAGCTCACTGCCCGCAAGGAAGCCGTGCGACTTCTCGGCGCGCTGCGCGAGCCGGCCGGCTTGGACCTGCTGCTCACGATCGGCCGGGACCCGGGCACGCATCGAGACCTGCGCCTGGCGGTGGCGCGCACGCTGCGCGGCTATCTCGACGACCCGCGCGCTTGGGAGGTCTTGGAGTATGTCGCGGGCCTCGGCCGCGAGGGCGCTTTGGCGCTGGCCGAGACATCGCCGAGCATGCTGGCGCAGCGGCACCGGGCGGCATACGCCCGATTGTTGGTGCCGGGTGCCGCGCTCGGCGAGCCGAGACTGGTCACGGCGCTCGGCGGGTGGACGCCGTGGTTGCCCGAGGCGATGTCGCTGCTTTGCGACTCCCTCGCCACGGGCAGCGGGTCACCGGCAACGGCGGCCGAGGCGCTGCGGGCGGGGGTGCGGCATGGTGCGGACACCCAGCCGGTGCTGCAGACGGTCGGTGACCTGGCCACGCTCAGTGCTGACGCACGCCAACCGGACGCCGAAGAAGGCGCTGATTTGCCTGCCCGACAACGCCTTTCGACGCTGCTGGATGCCGTGACGGACCTGCCGCACGTCGAACGCTCCGTTCATCACGAGATGCTGAAGGCGATTGTCGACCGCCTTTCGGACCACGTCTCGGTGCGCGCGATGGCGATCACCGTGGCCGTGCGGGCCATCGACTGGCGGGACCCAGCGCCCGGGCTCGGGCGCGCCCTGGACCTGATCGACGAGCCCCTGCGCTGCGCTGACCTGCGCTCGGCTCTTGAGGAGCGACTCACCGACGAATCCGTCGAGGCCACACCCGCCCTAGGGAAGGTCGTCGAGGCGCTCCGCGCCGACGGCTCACTGGGCGCCGGTGTCGCCGCCGTGACCATCGCCGCCCATGCCGGGGAGCGGACGGGATGGATTGCGTTGTGGCGCGACATAATTCGCGCGCTGCGTCAGCATCCGTCCGCGACCGTCGCGGGCTGGGCACGAGACACGCCGACCGCCCACAACCTCACGGCGTGAGCGCCGCACGGAGTCTCCCGAGGCTCGCGTGCGCGGTCACGAGCGAGGGCCCATACCACGTGAGCTCTCGTCCCGACACCAAATGGGTAGGCACCTGATCGAAGGCTTCGGGGCCATCAGCCGCGGTGAAGACATACGGCTCGTCAGGCAACAGGACGGCATCGATGCCCGCCCGGTCGATCTCTGTGAGGTCGACGTGTGGATATCGATCCTCATGTGCCGCAAAGGCATTGGCGATCCCCGCTCGCCGCAGCAGGTCGCCGGTGAAGGTGTCGCGCCCGACAACCATCCACGGGTCGCGCCAGATGGCCACGGCGACTTCGGCGACTGGCGGCGGGATGGGGCCGAACCACAGGCGCTGCGCCGCCACCAGCCACTCCGGTTCGCGACAACGCATCACCTCGACCAGTAGCCTGCGCATCGAGGCCAGCGACTGCGGCACGTCCTCGATCCTGCTCACCCACACCGGTATGCCGCGTTCGCGCAGCCGGCGGACGTCGAGTTCGCGGTTTTCCTCCTGATTGGCGACCACGAGATCCGGCCGCAACTCACCGATCGCGCGCAGGTCTGGATTCTTCGTGCCCCGCACCCGCGCCACGCCCCGGCTGCTCAGATCTGCGGGGTGAGTGCACCAATCCGTCACTCCGACAAGAGTTTCGAGCGCGGAAGCGGCAATGGCCTCGGTCAGCGACGGGACCAAGGAGACGATCCGAGTGGGTGGATCGGCCAGCTCGACCCGGGTCCCCAGGTCATCGATCAGAGCACGCATCACTCACCCCGAGCTGCCGTCTGCCGCCCGCTCCTCATCCGGGCAGCCCCGCCAAGAGCCGGTCTCTGGTCGTCTGCCCCCGAGCCAGCAATGCCGTGCGCATCACCAGGGCAGCCGTGACCCGGGCGGCTTGGGTGATCGGCACGCGACGTGCTTGCCAGCGCGGGAGGCTACCGCCGGCGAGTGCTTCCGCGAGAGAGACTCCGTCCAGAATGGCGTCGCAGGCACCCCGGCCCAGGTTCGGCGTCATCGCGTGTGCGGCGTCGCCGATCACGACATATCGATCCCGGACATAACGGCGCAGGGGTGGCGCCGTCCACATCCGAGTGGCCGTCGTGGCGCGACCTGCCGAGGCGAGGACGCGCTCGATGACCGGGGCAGGGTCGGGGCCGAGGTGGTGGCGGAAGTCCGCGACCACCTCGGGCAGCGCGAGCGGTTCGAGCAGGGTGCTGCGGTGGGTGGTGAACCAGTAGGCCGACGCGTCCTGCGCACCAACGACACCGAAAAGTGCTCCAGGGCCCCAATATTCGCCCTCTTCATCCGCGGCGATCGCCCCGTCGAGGACCCCGCGCAGGGCCACATAGGGCGTGGGCCGGCGTTCGGCGCGCACCGGGTCGATGACACCCCGCACGACCGAGCGCACGCCATCGGCCCCCACCACGATGTCGGCATCGAGCGCGCGTGGGTCATCGATCGCCACCTCCTCGAATGCCACCACCGGCGGCACGGCCGCGCGAAGCGAGTCAAGCAATATGGGGCGCGCCACCATCAACAGCCCGAGGTTCGGGCTGCCGCGCAAGCGCTTGCCCTGGAGGGTATGAATCCCGCCGCCAACCGGAACTCCGTTGTCGCGCAAGGCTTTCGCGGCCCCGATCCGTTCCAGCGCGCGAAGGGCACTGGGCCAGAGGACGAGGCCCCCGCCATACCGCGCCCGGGCGGGCTCCGCTTCATACACCGTGACCGCGAAGCGGTCGGGGTCCAAAGCCGCCGCGAGAGCCAGGCCACCGATGCCCCCGCCGACGATCGCGACCCGTTGACCCACTCATCCAGGGTAGTTCGCGACCAGCTCATCCCGACGCCGGGGTCGTCCTGGCCGCGCCCGTCCTCACGGCTTCTGGCCGGGCGGTGCGGCCTGCCCCACGGCCGCCATGGGGCTGAGTTGCAGGACGAGCGAAAGGTCGCGGACAAATGCCCGGTGTCCGGTGGCGACGAGACGGCGAGCACGCTGGGCGGCCGCGAGGCCGAGCTGACCGAGCCACACCTGATAGAGCGTCGAGACGTCCGTCCGCAGGGCGACGGCGATGTCGAAGCCGGGGTCGGTGCGGCATACGGAAGCCTCACCACGCTCGACGACGATCCAATACTGGCGTTTATCGTCGGTGAAGGCGATGTGGATCACGTGTCGCTCCCCGGGCCACGGGGTGGTGTCAATGCGATCGCGCATCCACCAGACCAACAGGTCGGGGTCGAGTTCCGCGGGCACCGGATCGCCGAACGCCCAGCGCGCTCCCCACGTCCCGAGACCAAAGAGCACCGGTTCGAGGTCGCGACCAGCAGGTGAGAGCCGGTAGTGGCCATCCACGTGATCGACCACGCCCGCAGCTTCCAGTTGCCGCAGCCGTCGGGAGAGGAGGCCGCGAGAGAGGCCGGGCAGGCCGCGGGCAAGATCGTTGAAGCGACTCGTCCCGGCATACAAGTCGCGGATGATCATGAGCGACCACCGTTCGCCGAGGACATCGAGGGCCCGAGAGAGTGGGCAGTACTGCCCATAGCTCGTGCTCGTCGCCATCTTGCGCTCCCCTCGCTCGGCATGCTGTCGATCCGGTGCACGAACTGAACCGGGGAAGTACACACCATGCACTAGTTAGGGTGCACCGCGGCGGGCACGGTGGGGGCATGAATGCGAGAACTGATAGCCATTTCCCCGGCCCTGGCACGCAGGAAGACCGGGACCTCAAGGCCCGGCACGCGGCCATGTGGGCCTCCGGTGACTACCCACTGCTGGCTCGCGAGGTCGTCAGTGGCCTCGGTGGCCATCTGGTTGACGCCTTGGCACCCCAGAGCGGCGAACGCGTGCTCGATATCGCCGCCGGCACGGGGAATGCGGCCATCCCCGCCGCCGCCCGGGGTGCGGCGGTCACTGCCTCGGACCTCACGCCAGAGTTGCTCGTGGCGGGCCAGGCGGCGGCCGATGCGGCCGGGGTCCCCGTGGCCTGGGAGGTTGCGGACGCCGAATCACTTCCCTACGCGGACAACGAGTTCGATGTGGTCATGTCGTGCATCGGGGTGATGTTCGCTCCGCACCACGAGCTCGCCGCTGCCGAGCTGCTGCGGGTCTGCCGGCCCGGCGGCCGCATCGGGCTGCTTGCGTGGACCCCGGCCGGATTCATCGGCCAACTTTTCGCCGCCCTGCGCCCGTATGCCGCACCCCCGCCCCCGGGTGCCTCCCCCGCCCCGCTCTGGGGAGACCCGGAATATGTCGCGCGCCTCCTGGATGCGCGCAGCCAGACGCCGCGCGTGCGAGACCTGCGGACCACACGGCATAGCGTGAGCGTGGATCGCTTCACCACGCCGGAGGAGTTCACGGAGTATTTCCGCGACCATTACGGTCCGACGAGAGCGGTCTTCGCCAGGGTCGCCGCCGATCCCGGCGCGACGGCGAGCCTCGGGGCGGCGCTCGCCGCCCTAGCGCAGGGCAATGGAGCGGGCGTGCGCCCCATGGAGTGGGAGTACCTCGTGGTCACGGCCACCGCATCTTGATTCGGGGCGTGCCCCCGCCTGCCAAGGCACTAGGCCCGCGCCGCGGTGGCTCCGCTAGCGTTGCGCCCGTGACCCACGCAATTCGCAGCCTCGTGATCCCCGTCTCCGATATCGACGCCGCCAAGGCGATCTATTCCAGTGTGCTGGGCGCACCGCATACGGACACGCCCTATTACGTTGGCTACAACATCGGCGGCTTCGAGGTCGCGCTCGCGCCGGGCGATGCAGGCGGCGGCCCGGTCGCCAATATCGACGTCGATGATCTCGACGCCGCCCGCGACGCGCTCATCGCGGCCGGCGCTGCCGAGCGCGACGCCCCCCGCGAGGTCGCGCCGGGCGTGCGGGTGGCCGTGCTCACCGATGGCGACGGCAACCCGATCGGCCTGCGCGGCGCCTGATCCCCGCGCCCAGCCCGTCCCGCTGATCGCGCTCAGGCGCGGTGGAGGTGGCCGATCGACATACCGGATGAGCGGTGCAGGTGGCGGCCCAACCACGCGCGGAAGCCCACGGTGTCACCGGCGGGCAGGTCGGCCCCGGGGGCCGGGAGGGCGCGCAGGTCGTCGCGGATGCGCTCGAAGTCCCGGTCGGCTGGGAGGTTGGCGTAGCTGCTGTAGTGGCTGTTCATGTCATCCATGGTGCCCAGCACGACTCAA
>Ga0075156_10000793_pt1 | contig 16720 bp, 16 predicted proteins | sample JI81AbrownDNA_FD_70966 | JGI IMG/M metagenome (GOLD analysis project Ga0075156, IMG submission 70966) | Wastewater effluent complex algal communities from Wisconsin, to seasonally profile nutrient transformation and Carbon sequestration -... | ecosystem: Engineered > WWTP > Effluent > Algae...
TCAGCCAGCTTGGCATCCTTGGCGGCGACCAGTGCGCGCAGCGAGGGGCCTGCCAGCACGGAGCCATCGGCGCGCTTGTAGCTGCCTTCCCAGACGTTCTGTATGCCTTGGGCGTTGGTCACCACATCGCGGTGGGTATTGTCGGCAAAGCAGCTGTGCTCATCTTCCTGTGCCTTGGAGGCCAGTGCCACTTCCATGCGTTCGCCAGCCAGCTCGCCATGCGAGAGGGTGCCGATGCCGGTCAGCATCTTTTGCACGGCAGCCGGGTCGGCCACGAACTTGGCGCGGAAATTGGCGGCATTGGGCGCCCATTCGCGGCTGACACTGGCCAGGTCATCAACCAGCAGGTCGCTGACGATCTTCAGGTAAGCACGGCGGCGATCGGCGTTGGGCGCCTTGCCGTCCACAAAGTCGGTAAAGGGGCGTGCACCTGGGCCGTCCTTGGACAGATCCTGGCCCCACAGCAGGAATTCGATGGCATGCCAGCCGGTGCTGATATTTTCTTCGCCGCCCTTCTCATTGAGGCCTATCAGGGCGTCGCGGCTCAATTTGGCCTTGGCGTTGTTGACCACGCCAGCCTTGGGCTTGCCCTTGACGTAATCGACATAGGCCTCATCCATGGGCCAGGCGTTGATCTGGCCTTCGGGACCATTGTCGCCGTCGATAGGGCCGCCATAGAAGCGGAAGGCTTCGGTCTGGCCGTACCATTCGCGGGCAGCCAACCAGCTCTGCCGGGCTTTGTTCAGGCCTTCTTCCGAGGGGGCGGCCAGAAAGGCGTCGATGCTGGCTTGCAACTGCTTGGCGCCAGCCAGGCTGTCTTCGTAACCTGCGTGCACCAGTGCGGCGTAATGGTTGGCCACGGTGGCGGGCGTAACAGGCTCGGCTGCCTGGGCAAACAAGCTGGTGGCCAGGGCGGCGGCGATCAGGCAGGGGCGGAACAGCGACATGGCGAGCTTCCTCTTGGAGGGATGGCGTTATAACGAAACCATAATGCTAACGGTAATGGGAATTGTTATCAACCTTGCCAGTTGACGCTGTGCGCTTTGTTGGTTTTTGGTGCGTCCCTGTGCGGCAGGCAGCAGCCGGGCGGGGATAAGCTCGCACAACAACGCCAGCGGTGGGATAGGCGGCTCTACTACAGCAGGGTATACAGGCGGGCCGTGGCGGCGCACAGCGCGCCGGCGATGAGGGTGTGGGCGCTACGCCGTAGCCAGCCAGGACGGCTGCTGCCGGCCACGTAATGCACCAGCAATGCGCCCAAGGTGGCGGGCGCCAGTTGCCAGCTGGCCTGGGTTAGCCAGCAGGGCCAGGCTACAGCTGAGACACCAAGCAGCCAGGCGACCGCAGTCAGCCGCGCGGCCCGGCCTATATAGCCTTGGGCGGGCGAGGCCAGCCCCAGTTGCAGCAGCTCTTCGGCAAGTATGCTGTCGGGCTCCTGGGCCAGGCGCTGGCAGTTGGCCTGGGCGGCAGGGTAGTCCTGGCCGGCGGCAATCAGCAAGCCGGCCAAGCCCAGGGTTGCCTCGCTGGGGGTGAGTGCTGCGGCCACTTCGGCATGCTGGGCCTGTATGGCGGCACGTAGCCGGCCGGCTTCGCGCCAGCTTTGCCAGGCAAAGGCACTGGCACCCAGCAGTGCCAGCATGATCAACAGCAGTTCGCGGCTGGCATTGAGGCTGTCCAGCCCCCATAGCGTGCATAGCAGGCAAAGGGCCAGCAGGGCCGCATCTTCCGCTCGCTTGGCCAGGGGGGGCTGGTAAGGGAGGCGGTAGGGCGCCAGGCCGCTCATGCCTGCGGCTGCCAGCCAGGGCAGCAGGCGGCGATCCTGGCCACGGGCCAACAGCCATGCCAGCAGGCGCACCCAGCGTGGGGCCGTGGCTACGGGCAGGGTTGCGGCGATTTCCAGGTGCCACCATTGTCGCGGCGTGCCGGACGCCCTATCTGCCAGGGCTAAATGCAAGGGGCGGGCGTGCTGGGGAGTAAGGCGCATCAGCTGCAACCGCGGGGGGAGCGGGCGTGGATGGCGGGGGCGGGCGTCCGCATCAGCGGGAGGGTTCATGCGTCCGGGAGGCTGGCGTCAGGATGAGATGGCGCATCCGTCAGCAGGCGCCAGGCGCCATCCAGCAAGCCTTCAATGGGCTTGAAGCGGGTCTTGTAGGTCATCTTGCGGCACTCTTCTATCCAGTAGCCCAGATAGACATAAGGCAGGGCCAGCTCCTGCGCCAGGCTGACCTGCCACAGCACGTTATAGGTGCCATAGCTGGCCTGTGGGTCGTCCGGTTCAAAAAAGGTGTAGACCGAGCTGAGACCGTCATTCAGCTTGTCTATCAGGCTCACCATCTTCAACTGGCCGTCCAGGCGGAACTCGGCCAGGAAGCTGTCTACCTGGCTCTTGAGTATGAAGTTCTCGTACTGCTCCCGGTTGTCTTCGTCCATGCCACCGCCGCTGTGGCGGCTAAGCTGGTAGCGATGGTAGAGGGCGTAGTGTTCGTCGCGGTATTCCAGCGGCAGCATGGCGACGCTGAGATCGCCATGGCGCCGCAGTATCCGGCGCTGGGTGCGGTCGGCGACAAACTCGTTGCTGCGCAGGCGTACCGGTACGCAGGCACGGCACTGGTCGCACCAGGGGCGATAGGTGAACAGGCCGCTGCGCCGAAAGCCGTTGCGCACCAGTTGGCTGTAGATATGGGTATCGATCAGCTCCGCCGGTATGGCCACCTGCGAGCGTGCCATCCGGTCATCCAGATAGCTGCAAGGGTAGGGGGCGGTGGCGTAGAACTGCAGGCGTATCAGTTTGCTGTCGCTGGGATGGCTCATGGCAGGCGCTCTTCGCTGGCTGACTGATGGCGATGATGCCACGGGCCGGCTTTGGCAGGCAGGGCAGTCAACCTGCGCAGCTCGGCCAGAAAATCCACACGGCTGATCTCGCGCCCACCAAAACGGGCCAGATGGTCGGTCCGCATCTGGCAATCGATCAGGCCATAACCCTGTTGCTGCAACCACTGCACCAGGTGCACAAAGGCCAGTTTGGAGGCGTCGGGACGCTGGGTGTACATGGATTCACCGTAGAACATTTTGCCTATGGCTACACCATAGAGCCCACCGACCAGCTCGCCATCCATCCAGCACTCGGCCGAATGCGCCCAGCCCAGCGCATGCAGGCGGCAGTAGGCGTCGATCACCTCGGGCACGATCCAGGTACCGTCCTGGCCGGGCCGGGCGCTACCGGCGCAATGGCTGATCACGGTGCGGAAGGCGGTATCGAAACGGATTTCGTAAGGCTTGTGGCGCAAGGTCTTGGCCAGCGAGCGGGGAATGTGCAGCTCGCTGGGCACCAGCACCATGCGCGGATCGGGACTCCACCAAAGTATGGGTTCGCCAGGCGCAAACCAGGGAAAGATGCCCTGATGATAGGCGAGCAACAGGCGATCAGGGCTGAGATCGCCGCCAGCGGCCAGCAGCCCATTGGGTTCGGTCAGCGCGCTTTCGAGTGGCGGAAACGCCAGCGCGCGGCCCAACCAGGGAATCATCGCGCCTTCAGTTTGCCGGCCAGACGGGTCTGGCAGTCGGCGCAAACGCCGTACAGGTACATGGCATGATCCTGTATCAGGAAATGATGCTGTTCGGCGATGGCGTCCTGACGCTTTTCGATTTCGGCATCGTAGAACTCCTCCACCTTGCCGCATTTGACGCAGACCAGGTGGTCGTGGTGCCCGCCCTGGTTCAGTTCGAACACGGCCTTGCCGGATTCGAAGTGATGGCGTACCAGCAGGCCTGCCTGCTCGAATTGGGTCAAGACCCGATAGACGGTGGCCAGGCCCACGTCGTCCTGCTCGTCCAGCAGCAGACGGTAGACGTCTTCGGCGCTCAGATGGCGCTGCTCGCTGGTTTCGAACAGATTGAGGATTTTCAGACGCGGGCCGGTAGCTTTCAGGCCGGCATCCTTGAGGTCACTTGCTTTGCTCATGATCACGTCCAGGATGAATGATTAGGCTATGATACGGCACTTCTTGGGCTGAACGCAGTCTCCTCCGTCTACTATCGATTCCAGTATTCCATCCATGCGTACATTGCTGATCGCCACTTTGCTAGCCTCGCTCACCGCCTGCAGCTACCTGACTCCCTACAAGCTGGACGTGCCGCAAGGCAACGCCATCACCGCAGACCAGGTGGCCAAGCTCAAGCTGGGCATGACGCGTGCGCAGGTGCGTTTTGCCTTGGGTACGCCGCTGCTGGTCGATGCCTTCCACCCCAATCGCTGGGATTACCTCTATTACGATAGCAAGGGTGGCAAGGTGGAACAGAACAAGCGCTACCACGTGCTGTTCGATGGCGACCGGGTGATAGGCATGGGGGGCGACACCTTGCCGGCCCGTGCCAGTGTGGCCGACAAGGCCCCCAAGGATCCGCGCGCTACGGCGGCGCCGGAGGCTGCTGCGCCGGTGGCGAAATGAGCGGCCCCTTGCGTGTTGCCATTGCGGGTACCTCGGGCCGCATGGGCCGGGTATTGATAGAAACCGTGCTGGGGGCTGGCGACTGCCAGTTGACCGTGGCGCTGGACAGGGCGGAGTCAGCCAGCCTGGGGCAGGATGCCGGCTACAACCTGGGTCAGCAGACTGGTGTGGCTATCCGTAGCGATGTGGCTGCGGCGCTGCGCGAGGCCGATGTATTGATTGACTTCACCCGCCCAGAAGGCACGCTGGCCCACCTGGCCATCTGCCGTGAGCTGGGCGTGAACCTGATCGTGGGCACCACCGGCTTCGACGAAGCCGGCAAGGCGGCGCTGAAGGATGCCAGTCAAGACATAGGCATCGTGTTTGCCCCCAATATGAGCGTGGGTGTCAACCTGACCTTCAAGCTGCTGGAAATGGCCGCCAAGGTGCTGGCCGAGGGCTACGATATCGAGATCGTTGAGGCGCACCACCGCCACAAGGTGGACGCGCCTTCCGGCACCGCGCTGCGCATGGGCGAGGTGGTAGCCGATGCCCTGGGGCGCGACCTCAAGACCTGTGCGGTCTATGGCCGGGAAGGCGTGACCGGTGCCCGTGATCCATCGACCATCGGCTTTGCCACCGTGCGTGGCGGCGATGTGGTGGGTGACCATACGGTGATGTTCATGGCAGATGGCGAGCGGGTGGAAATCAGCCACAAGGCCAGCTCACGCGCCACCTTCGCGCAGGGTGCCGTGCGTGCTGCGCGCTGGCTGAAGCAGCAGCCGGCTGGGTTGTACGATATGCAGGATGTGCTGGGCCTGCGCTAGGGATGCCCTGGCGCTGGACGTAAGCTCAGCCTAAGCAACAGGTGCTGGGCATCAGGAGTGGGGGTTGCAAGGAAATCGACACTTCTGTCGCAAGCCCGGCACGAGAGACAAAAAACGGGGAGCCATGTGCTCCCCGTTTTGCTAGGCTCCAGCTACCCCTTACTTTTGCATGGAGCCTGCGGCATGACCTTTCATACCACCGATATCAGTGATCATCAGGGTGAACGCGTACAGGTGGCTGACCCCATCTTCCGCCATTTTGGCCAGCGCGGACGGTTTGCCGGGCAGATTGCCACGCTCAAGGTTTTCGAGGACAACAGCCTGGTGCGTGCAGCGCTGGAGACCCAGGGGCATGGCCGGGTGCTGGTGGTGGACGGTGGCGGCAGCCTGCGCTGTGCCTTGGTCGGTGGGCAGCTGGGTGAGCTGGCGGTGCAAAATGGCTGGTCTGGCATCGTGGTATGGGGCTGTGTGCGCGATACGGCCGAGCTCCATGGGCACGATGTCGGCATCCTTGCGCTGGCTAGCCACCCGCGCAAGAGCGTGAAGAAAGGTGAGGGTAGCCGCGACTTGGTACTACACTTTGCAGGTATCAGCTTTGTACCTGGACACTGGTTGTATGCCGACGAGGATGGCCTGCTGGTCGCGCCTGAACCGGTCATCTGATAACCCGGCCTGCGTGCCCTGGGCCGGCCGCACAGGCCCTGATGCGGCCCTTGGAAGCCACTCGACCACCATGCATCAGCGTTCACTTTCCGCCCTGGTGGCGGACCCATCATCCACCGTTAGGCTGTCCTTGCGCGCCATCCTGCAGGGTTGCGACGTAGGCCGCATTGATACCGCATCGACCATCAGCGAGGCGCGCCGCCGATTGCTGGACAGCAAATACGATCTGGTGCTGTGCGAGTTCCATTTCGAGTCGGAAGAAACGGGCCAGGATCTGCTGGAAGAGTTACGCGAGAAAAAGCTGCTACCGCTCTCCACGCTGTTCTTCATGGTCACGGCCGAGGCCAGCTATGCCAAGGTGGTGAATGTGGCGGAGGAAACCCCCGATGACTACATGCTCAAGCCGGTACAGGCCGGGGAGTTGTCGGAACGCATAGAGAAGGCCTTCAATCGCCGCCAGGCGCTGATGGAAATCTATGAGGCGCTGAACGACAAGCATTACAACAAGGCGCTCAAGAGCGCACAGCAGATGATGGCGGTGAAAACGCCCTACCTGGGCGATATCGTCCGGCTGGCTGCCAATATCCTGTTCCGCCTGGGGCGGCTGGAAGAAGCCGCCACCATGTACAAGCGTATCCTGGCCACCCGCAATCCGGCCTGGGCCAAGCTGGGCCTGGCCAGGGTGGCTTTGCGCATGGGCGACAAGGCCATGGCCGAGACGGCCATGCTCGATATCGTCAACCTGCATTTCCGCTACCTGCCGGTATACAACCAGCTGGCCGAGCTGTACCTGTCGGAAGAGCGCTACGATGATGCGCTCGATATCACCGAGCAGGCACTCAAGATCACGCCCAACAACCTCAAGCGCCTGCAGCGGGCGGGACAAATAGCCTGGAGCCTGGGGGATGCGACCAAGGCGGCCGAGCACCTGGGCCGTGCGGTGCGCTTGAATGGCAAGGCTGTAGACCTGGACTACCGCAGCATCTTCCATCTGGCCCAGCTGCAGTTCAACGCGGGCGGGCTGCCCGATGGTGCCAGCCTGGTCAAGCAGTTGCAGGCCAAGTGCAAGGCCGAGGAGCTGGGGGTGGAAGGCCGCCGGGGGGAGTGGTATGCCGAGCTGGCGCAGGCGGCGGAATCGATAGCCCGGCGCGAGCCGCTGGCGGCCATCGATGTCATGCGCAAGCTGGCGACACACTGGGACGCGCCGGATTTTGACTTTGCCTTTGCGCTGGATTACCTGTCCTTGCTGGCACAGCTGTATGCCGAGGATATCGCCAGCACCCTGATAGCCTGGATAGAGCCCATCGCCCTACGCTTCGACAGCGGCCGCCATGCCGACCAGTTGCTGGTGCAGCCCCTGGTCAAGCACCCCAAGCTGGTGGAGGTGATCACCCGGGCCGGCGAAGTGATAGCCCAGACCACCAACCGGGCGGCCAAGATGATGGTGGAGAATGATACGCGCGCTGCCTCAGAGCTGTTGATTCAGGAGGGGCAGCGTACCCGCAACAACCGGCTGCTGGCGGCAGCCGCCAACGCCGCCGCAAAGAACTATCTGAGCTACAAGGAGCCTGCTTACAGGCAGCAGGCCGAGACCTGCCTGGCCTTCATGGTGCCAGCGGACGACCAGCTGACCTTGCGGTTGCGGGCACAGATGGGCAGCGTGAAAGTGGCCGATGACGCTGCTGACTCGGCCGCTGCTCCGGTGCCGCCGGCGGACGCTAGCGCCTAGGCGCCGCTAACAAAACCCCGCTGGCGTGGTTGTGCGAGCTTGCCATACCCATGCCTGCTGCGCGCCATCGCCCGCACGCTTGGCCAGAAACGTTACGCTGGATTAGGTTATCTGCGCCAAGCTGGAACTTTTTTGCCGCCAGCGCTGAATACGGGTAGAGGGTGCCGTGTCGGGCACCCATAACCCGAGCTCAATGTGTCCGTCCTAGCCCAGCCTACCGATGCCGAGCTGCACAACCGCCTGATGGCGGGCGACGAGGCGGCCTTTACCCAGGTCTATCGCCGCCACAAGGATGTGGTCTACCGCTTTGCGCTGATGCTGTGTGGCGCCAGCGGCCTGGCTGCCGATGCCACCCAGGAAACCTTCTTGCTGCTGATACGTGAGCCTGCCCGGTTTGACCCGGCGCGCGGTGCGCTGTCCGCCTTCTTGCTTGGTGTGGTGCGCAATCTGGTGCGGCGGGGGCGCGACGACCTGGCCGTCGCGGCGCCGGACGAGGACGACTCGGCCGCCGATGGTAGTCATGACCTCACGCCGCTGGCCACCCTGCTGGCGGGCGAGGCACTCAGCAGTCTGCAACAAGCCATTTTGTCCCTGCCCTTTGCCTACCGCGAAGCCCTGGTGCTTTGCGATCTGCAGGAACTGCCCTATCTCGATGCCGCCAATGTGATCGGTTGCCCTATAGGCACCGTGCGTTCGCGCCTCAACCGCGCCCGCGCCCGGCTGGCTGAACTGCTGGCCGAACACGCGCCCTTGCGCTTGGAGACCACCTTATGACACCCGATGAGAAAACCCTGCAGGCGGCCTATGCGCCGCTGCGCCAGGAACTGGCCACGGCAGTGCCGCCTGCCGGCCAGGAGGCAGGTCTGCTGGCCGCCTTCCGCCAGCAGCATGCCCCCGTCAGCCGGTGGCAGCGTCTAGTGCAGTGGGTACGGCAGGATAGGGGGCTATATCTCTCGCTGGGCGGCAGCTGTGTGGCCGCCCTGGCGGCCTTGATGTGGCTGCGCCCCATGCTGTGGAACGAGACACAGGCCTTGCAGGCTGCACCTGCTGGCACCTTGGCGCCCACAGCCAGTACCGAGCTGACCACGGCGTTTTTCCCCCTGGGCGACCCTGCCCGTATCGAAGCCGCCCAGCATGCCCGCATGGTGAGGGTGTCCATGCCCAGGGCCTCGCTGGCGGCCTATGGCTTGCCGGTCAACCCGGAACTGGCCGACGAGGCCATCGAGGCCGACCTGCTGGTCGGTGATGATGGCGCACCGCTGGCCTTGCGTTTTGTACGCGGTAAATACCAACTGATCTGAAAGGAATGCCATGACGACCCAATACCTGCCGCTGGGGCTGCTGCTCTGCCTGCTGACCCCCCTGGCCATGGCCGACGAGGTGGAGGAGGAGCGTATCGTGCTGGCCGGCGATCCGTCCCCCGCAACGGGTGGCGGCAAGAGCACGGTGGAGAAGCGCATCATCATTACCCGGGTGGGTGGGGACGGTGTGGGCGCACCGCCTTTGCCGCCGCTTCCCCCATTGCCGCCCACGCCGGAGATGATCAACCTGCACATGCCCGGTATGCCCTTTGCCGATGGCAATACCCTGGCTTTTGCCGGAAGCGAGTTCGGCCCCGCAGCCAATGTGAAGGGCGCGCCCTATAGCGCCGAGGCCATCAGCGAAAAAGTGCAGACCTTGCTGGATGGCAATCGCATCGTGAAACGGACGGTTACCCGGCTATATCGCGATGGCGAGGGGCGCAGCCGGCAAGATACGTTGAACGATGATGGCAGTGTCCGCAGTGCTTTCGTATTCGACCCTGTCGGCGGCGCGCATTGGCTGCTGAGCCCAGGGCGCAAGACGGCCACCAAGCTGCCTTTCCCCGTGATGTCCAATGCCCGGGTCGAGGTACGGCACCATGAAGGTGGGCCGGAGGGCGGCGGCCCGGCAGGCAAGGAGGTAAGGGTGGAGCGCAATGTGGTGCTGCTGCGTGGCCAGGATGGCAAGGAGATGCGCTTCGAGTCTGACAGCGAGCCTGAGGCCGGTGGCGCCCGCAAGTCATTGGGTAGCAAGGAGATAGAGGGGGTGAAGGCAGAGGGTAGCCAGCTTGTACGTACCATACCCGCCGGCCGCATAGGCAACGAAAAGCCTATCCAGATCGTGACGGAGCGCTGGTATGCACCGGAGCTGAAAGTGGTGCTGGCAACCCAGACCCGTGACCCCCGCAGCGGTGAATCCAGCTACAAGCTGACCAAGCTCAAGCGCAGCGAACCAGCCAGCGACCTGTTCAAGCCGCCGGCCGACTACAAGGTGCGTGATGTCATGGCCAAGCAACCCAAGGTACCTGCCCCACCAGCGCCGCCCGCACCACCCAAAGCGCCTTGAATACCAGCCGCTGCGGCGGCTGGCCTGGTACTAGCAGAGGGATAGCTGATACACCGTGCGCCTGGGCTGGTGCTCATATCCGCCCAAGCGCGCATGCAGTGCCATGGAGGCGCTGTTGCTGCTGGCCACCATGGCATGCAGGTGGTGCACTCCCCGTCGCTGCAGCACCTCGCCTGCCTGGGCATACAGCGCCGCAGCCAAGCCTCGGCCTTGCAGTGCCGGCATGACACCGACGGCATCGACCTCTGTGCCGCTGATCAGCAAGAAGGCCTGGTAGTGGCCCAGCTCATCGACCAGCACGCGACTCACCGTCCAGTCGGCCGCCGACCACTCCTCCCGCATGGCGTCTTCATCCGGCACCGGGGCGTTGGGCACCTGCTTGAAGCACTGGGCATAGCATGCGCGCAGGGCTGGCCAATCAATCTCGGCGTAGGGCAGGCTGCGCAGTCCGCCTGCCAATGTGGCGCTGCCGGCAATCGGCAGGGGGAGTGCCCAGTGCACAAACTCGAACACCGGCTGAAAGCCTGCTGCCAGCAGCGCCGCCTGCTTGGCGGACTCGGCCGCGACGGCGCTGATGCGCAAGCGTTTGGCGCCAGCCTCGCTTGCCATTGCGGTTACCCGGGCAATCAGCAAGCTGGCCACCTCCTGGTCTGCTGCCACTACCGGTGCGCCATAGCCGCAGCCATCCTGCTCAATTCCCAGCAGCACCCAGCCTGCACAACCTACCACCCTACCATCGCGCCATGCCAGGCAGGCATGCTGACCATGGCCGCGTGCTACGTCGGTCAGCTCCTCGGCCAAGCCCGGTTGGGTATGGGGGGCCAGCAAGTCATCACGCAATTGCTGCAATGCCGGCAAGGCGGCAGGCTGCAGTGGGGTCAGGGTGAGGGTGGGCACGGTAGGGTGGCTGGGCTTGGGGCTGCAGAGCACCAGCGGGCTCATGCGGCGGCCCGCTGGCGGCAGCGCTGCAGCAGCTCGAGTACATCGGCCGGCGGCGCCTGTTCCAGCCGGCGGTATCGGGCGCCATCGGGTGTGCGCTCCAGCAGGCGGTAGTTCACCAGCTCGCGTCGCAGCAACACATGGTCGCCAAACACCTCGCCCTGTCTGATGTAGTCATTCACTTCGCGCTCAGTCATATCCTGTCGGGCCGGCAGGCGGGCCCAGACAGTCCAGAGCACGGGCAATTGTTCCGAGAACTTGCCCGGCCAGCGCAGCAGGCGCCCTTGCTCATCGAAATGGCGTAGTAGCCGCTGGGTGTTGGCCGGCGCCACCATCTTGCCGGCCACCAGCCTGGGGGCGGTGAGGGAAGGCGGGGCGACGGGCGGCGCTGAGACTAGCGCCTCGGTGCCTTCACGGAAATGCTGGAAGTTCTGATAGCCGGCAGCGCGCGCCAGCATATTGAGCATCTGCACATGACCGGGGGGCGTGCTGGCATCTGCCCATTGCTTGACCAGCGAGCGTGCCAGGGAGGAGATATCGTCGGTGTGAAACGGAAAAACGGGACGAGACATGGTCGATTCCTTGTCGTCGTGCCTGCAGTCCAAGCTGCATGCCATGGTCGCCGTTGTGGCCTGGCACTCGGGTTTCGAGCCAAGCTGCGCCAAGAGGCGCATGGGGTGATTTTGCCTGGCAGGTTTAGCGTGGTTCGCATGAACCGGCGACGCCTGGGTGAACTGCCGACCAGCGCGCAGGATAAACCGGAAGACATGGCAAGTTCAAGCGTCTTGCTCAAGGGGCACGGTTGCCAAAGGGGCGGGGTAAACACATCCACATGGACGTCGCCGTGAAGACTGAGCGCCGTGCCCTCGCACCCATCAGGCCAGAACGACATGCCCGCGCAGGAGGCAGGCAGAGGTCGTCGAATTGGCTACAGTCTGCTGGCTAGGCACTCGCCAGTGCTTCAATCTCGGCAATGGTCTTGGGTATGGGCTTGCCCAGCACGCGGGCGCCGTCGGCGGTGATTAGCACGTCATCCTCGATGCGTATGCCACCGAAGTCGGCGTACTGGCGCGCCACATCGTAGTCTATCAAACCGGCATGGCGTTGCTCGGCTGCCCAGCGTTCGATCAGCGCGGGGATAAAGTAGGCGCCTGGCTCCACGGTCACGACCCAGCCTTCACGCAATGGGCGGCCCAAGCGCAGTGATTTGCGGCCGAACTCGCTGGCGCGCTCCACCCCTTCGCCGTAACCCACCCAGTTCTCGTTGAGCGCCTCCATATCGTGCACATCCAGGCCGATGTGGTGGCCCAGCCCATGCGGGAACACCAGGGCGTAAGCGCCGCTGGCGACCACCTCGGCCGCATCGCCCTTGAACAGGCCGGTGGGGGCCAGGCCGTTGACCAGCACGCGGGCGGCCAGATCGTGCACCTCGCGGTAGGGTACGCCAGGTTTCATGGCATCAATGGCCGCCAGCTGCGCATCCAGCACGGCTTGGTAGACCAGCTTCTGCCTTTCGTTGAAACGGCCTGCCACCGGAATGGTGCGGGTGATGTCACTGGCGTAGTGCAGCGGGCTCTCGGCGCCAGCATCGTTGACCACCAGATCACCGGCCTTGAGCGTGTAGCCATGGCCGTGGTTGTGCAGGATATGTCCGTCCCGGCTGAAAATGACAGGGTAGGCCAGCGCACGGCCCTGGCTTTGCGCCAGGCCGGTCATCAAGCCGACCACCTCTTGCTCCTTTACCCCGGGGCGGGATGAGCGCATGGCCAGCATATGCATGCGGTAAGCGACTTCAAGAGCGTTCTCCATCTGCGCAATTTCCTCGGCCGACTTGACCGAGCGCAGCGCGATGACCGCAAGGGTCAGCGATTCGGAGGCCGCATCATCCACCGCTGCGACATAGAGCTGCAGCAGTTCCGCCAGCCAGACGCGGTGCTCGGCGCGGTAAGGCGGCAGGAAGTGCACCTTGCGGCCACTGTCGCGGGCGCGGCTTACGACGCCATCGAGCTTGGACAGCGCCAGCGTCTGGCTGACCGCCACCGCCTGGGCCTGTTCGGCCAGACTGGGCAGGGGGCCAGTCCAGACTATGCTGTCCAGACCGCCATCGTCGCCAAACAGGGTGGCGCTATCGGCCTCCACGTCTATCACGGCAGCCAGCCCCGGCAGGTCCAGCCCGAAGAAGTAAAGGAAGCTGGAATCCTGGCGGAAGGGGTAGATGTTGTCGGTGTAGTTCATGGAGCTGTCGGCATTGCCTAGCAGCAGGATAAGGCCAGAACCGACCTGTTGGGCCAGTGCCGCGCGACGGGCGCGATAGATGTCGGGTGCGAACATGGGGCTACCTCAATGGGGGGTGGCAGAGTTGCGCGCATGATACCCCCGTCAGGTGGGTTTGGATGCAGGGAGCAGGCTGCAAGCGTTAGCTGGAGGTGTTGCTTGCGGCCAAGGGATAGGGCTTGAGCGGGGCATGGGCATGCTGGTAACCATACCAAGCGTGGGCTATGCCAGAGATGGCCAGCAGATAGGCTATGGGCTGGGATTGCGGGCTGATACCCAGCACCATGAACGCTAACAGCCCGAGCACCGCAATGGCGGCGGTAATGCCTGCAGCAAGCAATCGCTGCTTGCGTAATCGGTGTGCCTGTTGCTGAAGCCAGCTATTACGGGTTTCTGTCTTCATGCCGGTCAGCCAGTCTGCGCAAAAAACCTGCACAGGAGCATGGGGGAAACCGAGATCGTAGCTGCCATTCTGATCGCTGAATCTGACCGCCATGCATGGGCGCAACTGCGAGTCTGTGCCTGGCAAGCGTATTGTTTGGATATTCTGCATATCGGCATAGTTGAACCGGTGCAGCGTCAGCAGCGAGAAATCGCTCTGGCGAACCTGCGCCAGTAGCAAGGCATCATGACAGAGCAGGACGATGGCCTTGTCTGCGATCAAAACTAGGTAGCAGCCTCGTGCTGCGTCGATGGCTTGAGGCAGGGTGGCATGATCCACGTTTGCCAAGTTGAGCAGCGTTTTGGCAATGGGCTGCGGCAGTATTTTCCCCAGTTGCAAAGGGGCAAGCAGAAAGTGGGGGACGGCGTCGAACTTTAACCACATGCCCAGCACAAGCGGCCAGAGCACCATCCACAGCGTGTAGCTGCCGCATACGCTAGTGACACCGCAAAGTTGTTGTTGGGTATTGCTGCTGCCCAGTACATAGCTCGGTAATCCCAACAAGCCAAACGCAATCGCGAGCGCGGCAACACCGTATATCGTCAGCCGCCACCGCTTGTGTGCCGAGTGTAAGGAGGTATCAAAGAGTGCATGCCTGGGTACTGCATGTATCCGGCGATATAGACGGAGGTGGGTGTATATTGCGTAAACCGTTGCAGTGAAAATCGTGCCTATCAAGCCGAGGGCCAGCCACAGGCCCATCTGCTTGTTGCTGTGCAGCATGCGCCAGCGGTGCCTGTCAAAATGCGCCTTGAGTTCTGCCCCACCAAAATCGTCCAGGCGCTCCCCGCTTGCGCTGTAGTGGAGGATGCGGGTTGTGCGGGGATCCACTGCCAGCAGGGAACCATCCCTTAGGCTGGCGATACCGAATGGATTGCTCCACCAGGGCGAAGCAGGATGTGCAGTCAGACGGCTCTGGCTATCCAGCGTACGCAGACTGCCTACGCTCAAGCTGCCTGATTTCAGGGTTAACCACCAGCCAGCCTTGCCCTTGCTGAGCAAGGTTACGGGTTTGCTCATGCCCAGGTGGGTGGGTAGAGCCAGCGTATCCTGAACCTCCAGATCCAGGCTATGGGCGACCAGACGTTCGCGCTCAGTGTCGGCTAACCAAACAAGGCCGTCAGTTGCAATATCCACCCCATAGGCGCCTGGATAGTCAGCGCGCTCGGCTATCTGTCGTGTGCCCTGAAATGCACGTAACTTGCCAGTACGCTTCTCCATCACAAAGGTTCTGTCGTGCTGCGCTGCATAGGCCAGCGTGACAGTCCCTTGGAATACCATGTCCAGCTGTCCGACTATTTTTCCGTTGCGATCCAGTTGGTAGATGCGTTTGTCGTTCAGGCTGGCTACCAGCACACCGCCGTTTTTCCAGGCCGCCACGCTGCTGAAGGGAGCACTAGGCGCGTTGGGAGAGGCTATTGTTGTGACAATGCTGCCATCAGCACGCGTCACGATGAGTCTGTCCCCGCCATCTATCCAGACGCGGTTCTCACTATCTACCGCCAAGGTGGACAACTCGTAGCCGTCACTCGACAGCGCCAACCATAAGCTCAAACCGATGAGCCCGACGCCGACAACGATGATGCCCAGATAAGCCAGCAGCATGGAGGACAGGCCATGGTTCAATTGCAGCAGCTTGATCAGCATTTGGGCGTTTTTGGGGCTCAAAGGCAGAAAGGGCGTGTCTTGTTCCTGGCTCATGATCGGCCTTGGTAAATTTGGCGGTACAAAGCGCTAAGAAAGCGTTTCCGGTGTTGTTACCTCACGCACCAGTATGGTCCTGGTAGCGGAAATTTGCTCTGTGCCAGCTAGAGACTGGGCTGCTATGGCGCAAGCGGCATGGGTGCCGGCGCAGGTGGTGGCGTCAGTACACCGCGCAGGGAGATGAATAGCAGCAGCAGGGCTAGCAACAAGGGGAGGGGGGCGTTGTAAGCCGTGGCACCCAGCGCAAGCAAGGTGGTCAAGCTGCTGCCGTACAGCAAAAGCATGAACCTGTGTGCTCGGCGCGTGCGCCGTACGAGCGTCTGGTGCTGCTCTGCCAGCCAGCTATCTCGCGTCGCTGGGTGCATGTTTTGAAGCCAGGCCAGTAATGTGCGCTGGTGTTTGCGGCTTGGGGTCTCGAATTCCCGCCGCACGGCGCCGTGCTTGAAGCGGATGCAGGTTGATCCGGCATCCAGTATGAAAGATACCCCTACCGCTTCAAATTCGCCCAGGTCCTCGTAACGAAGGGTCTGCAAGCTTTCCAGGCTGTAGTCCGGCGAGCGTAGGCGAACCACCAGCAGGGCATCGTGGCAGATCAAGAGCAGCGCATTCCTCACACAGTAGCCAAAGTAGCCGCCGCCGGCCGCTTCCACTGCTTGGCGCAGTGCGGGGCCGTGGGTGTTGGCCCTATCCACCAAACTATGCAGCACAAGCATATGGGCCTGGAAATCGTATCGAGGGATACGGTGAGGTGGGAACATATAGGCCGGCAGCATGACAACAACTAGGCTGCCCAACTTGAGCAGCAAGAGTCCCTGGCAGTCGGTAGTACCTTGGCAAAGTTGCGTGGCGAAATCTGCCGAGAACAGCGGCACGCCTATCTTGAATATCTGCATGACTATGACTGCCCACAGGGTGAGGCCGGCCAGTCTGCTGACGTTATCGAGCTTGGCGTGGGTAGCAAATAGCGGAGACGAAGCGGGACCTGGGCGACTATCTCGCCGGACTATGTAGCCACCATAGATCACCAGAGCGGCCATCATGGCCAGGCATAGCTGAAGGAATGGATTCTTCAGGTGGTGCCAGCGATGGCGGCCCAGGTATTCCTGCAGTGTGCTATCGCCAAACGGGCCCTGTACTTGTCCTTGTGGATCCAGTTGCAGCACCCTGCTGCTGCGTGCATCGGTGACCAGCCAGCGGCCATCGGGCAAGCTGGCGAGCCCGGCCGGCATGGACCACCAGGGTATCGCTGGTGCAGCCAGGGCTTGGCCTTGCCTATCCATGCGCAGCATGCGACCACGCTGCCAGACTTGTATGGCACCCGTCATCCACCAGCTTCCATCTGGCCCTG
>Ga0075156_10000794_pt1 | contig 16717 bp, 19 predicted proteins | sample JI81AbrownDNA_FD_70966 | JGI IMG/M metagenome (GOLD analysis project Ga0075156, IMG submission 70966) | Wastewater effluent complex algal communities from Wisconsin, to seasonally profile nutrient transformation and Carbon sequestration -... | ecosystem: Engineered > WWTP > Effluent > Algae...
ATTCGAGTATGCCACGGGCCCGCTCACCCGCCGCTTTTACCAGGCAGATCGAGCGAGGGCCATCGCCCGCATGGTGCAGTTTTACCACCGGGCAGGCTACAGTGCATCCCTCGTGGGCCATTCGAATGGCTGCGACCTCATCGCCCGCGTGATCGCCGGGTTGAACATTTGCGTGCGCAGTGTCCACCTCTTTGCCCCCGCCGCCGATGGGGCCGATTTTGCGCGGGCCATTCGCGAGCAGGCCGTGGGCCATGTCTTCCTCTACGGCAGCACCAAAGACAAGGCGCTAAGCGTGGCACGCATCACCAGCAAGGTGCTCGGCGTCGTGGGCCTCGGCTACGGCAGCCTGGGCGTGCAGCATGCCGCCTTTGCCGCCACCTTCCCGAAATACGTCACGAACTGCTCGAACGATACCTTTGGGCATTCCGACTGGTTTGCCCGCGATACCCATTTTGATACCACCATGCGGCTGATTGCCTCCAATCAGGGCGTGCCCGTGGAAGAAGCCCCTTTTGTGCCCATCGCGCCATGACTCCCGATGACACCCGCCACATTTCCCTGTGCCTGCTGCAAGGCGCGTGCGCGGTGTTTTGCCTGTGGATCGCCTGGACGCTGATGACCAATCCCAAACCTCCGAAACATCCATGAAACTTCCCCCAAACTACGAATGGCTGGGCACGCTCGGCACGCTGCCGCGCTGCATCCAGGAGGCGCTCAAACTCCACGGCACCGCCGAAGTGGTGGGCAAAGGATCGAATGCGACCATCATCGGCTGGCGTGATGAACTCAATCAGGCCGGCGTGAAGATCACCGGCTACTCCGACGATGACATTCCCTGGTGCGGGCTGTTTGCCGCCATCGTGGTGCTGCGGGCTCGCAGTGCGGCGGAAGTGGTCAAAGAACCGCTGTGGGCGCTGAACTGGGCCAAATACGGCACCAAGTCCCCGCCGGCTGGCCTTGGCGACGTGCTGGCCTTCCAACGCAATGGCGGGGGGCATGTGGGCTTTTACATCGCCGAAGATGCCACCTGCTACCATGTGCTGGGCGGCAACCAGTCGAATCGTGTGTGCATCACCCGTGTGGAGAAAGCCCGCTGCAAAGCCGTCCGCCGTCCGCCTTACCACAACATGCCGGCAAGTGTGAAACGCTATGTGGTGAACGCCAAAGGCACCGTGAGCAAAAACGAGGCTTAAAACCACGTTGTTGACAATTTCCCGTTTCCCCGAATAATCCCGTCATGCCCGATCCCGCACCAGCACCCGAAGCGCCGCAGCAGTTCAGCGAGGAATCCTTTTTCGCCTTGGCCGCCCAAATGGCGGAAGGCACGGCTCCCGCGCCTGAAGCCGCCCCGGCCCCTGCCGTGGCCGCGGCTCCCGTGCAGGTGATCGAGCTCGAAGCGGCCCCCGGCCCTGGCAGTGCGCTCCCGCCTGCTCCTGCCGCCGCTCCGGCACCCGCGGCGAGCGCTGATCTTTCAGCGCCCGCCCCGGCTGCCCCTGCTCCCGCTGATCCGAATGCCCTGAACCCGGATGCACCGCGCAATTACCGCATCCAGGCGCAGGATGCCATCGAGCAGCGCACCCTCCAGCTTCGCGCTCAAAATCGTGATCTCACGCTGCCAGCGGCGATGGAGCAGGCCTACAAGGAACTGGGCCTGCCCGCTCCCTTTGCCCCGCCCGCTGCTGCGCCCGCCGCACCTGCTAACCCAGCCGCTCCCGAGCCTGCCACGCAGGCTCCCACGGACCCACTGGCGCAGATCGAGGCGGACATCACCGCCCGTGAGCAAGCCCTGGCCGATCTCAATCCCGCGCTCGATGCGCAAGAATGGAACCGCATCAATGCCGAGCTGCGCAAGCTCGAGCGCCAAGCCGCCAGCATCGAAGCCCAGCAGGCAGCGCAGGCGCAGTTTGACCAGGTGAATGCGCAGCAGACGCTTCAGCAGATCCAGACCGCCCTGCACGGCGAATACAACGTGCTGGCCGATGCCAGCCACCCTTTCACCATCGCCTTTGAGCAGCGCCGGGCGCAGGTCTATCAGACTGGCACGGATGAGCAACTGGCCGATCCCAACCTGGAATTGAATCTGGCCCGCGAGATCGAGGCTCAATTTCAATCGCGCTACGGCATGGCCGTTCGCACCGCACCCCTTTCGAGCCCGGCGGCCCAGCCCCAGGCACCGAATGCACCCGTCACGCAGCCTCCGGCCCCGCCGGCGGTCGCGCCCGTTCCTGCGGCCCTGCCCAGGAGCGCCGCCGCGCCGCTCTCAGGAGCCCCGGCCAGCGTGAGTCCTGTCACCGGCATCACCCCGCCAAATCCGCTCGGCCAGGTCCAGCAGACGCTGCAAAGCGCCCAGCAAGGCTTGATCAATGCGGATGACTTCGGGGATGCGTTGCTCAATGCGGCATACAATGGCGGCCAAGGTGCCCCGGCGTTTGATCCCTTTGGCATCCGAATGGCCGCGTAACCGCGTCCCTTCCCCTGACAGCCCCTTGGACGGTCCACGATTGGCCGCCCACTAGCCCCAGCAAACCCACCCCTCACGGCTTTCCCCCATCGCGGGCCGCGCTTTGACGCGCCTGCACGCGGCGGTGGCGGGCTCTCACCATGCCCACCGGGCGGGCTATGCCCCGGACCCACCACCCACCTACACCACCGTCATGGCTATCTCATTCATCGTGCCGCAAACCACGGCCCAACTCGTCGCCTCCGTAGGCGCAAACTACCAGGAACAGGCCTGGGAAAAATCCGTCATCATCGGCGCCGCCGCGCGTCATCCGCTGTCTGCCCTCAAACACGGCATGAATCCGCTCAACAAAAGGATTCCAAACAGCGCCATCGTCACCACCTCCACCCTCACCAATGGCATCTACGGCCAAACGGCAAACTTCCAAGTCCGCGCTCCTGCGGGCGGTTTCGGCACGCAGGGTGCCGGCGGGGTGCGTTCCGGTAAGGGCGAGCAGTTCAAAGATAAAATGTTCACGCTCACCACGGGCACCATGCACCACTCGTTCATGCGCAACAACGTGAGCGCCGCGCAATGCCTTGTGGGTCGTGGTTCTTTTGACCGCGACGTGAACGCCATGCTGAAGGAACATTTTGGCTGGATCACCGGCAACACCATTGAGGCGGAAATCTTCCGCGCCACCACGGCGGCGGCGAGCAAGACCATCCTCTATGCCAATGGCCGCACCTCGCTGGATGAGCTCACCAGTGCCGACATCATCACCACGGAGGAAGTGACCCGCATCGAGAACCAGCTTCTCGAAAACATGGGCCAGCCGTTCAGCCTCACCACCGATGGCGTGAGCGATGTGAACGAGTTCCTCATCATGGCCCCGCATTACCTGTGGGACCCCATGCGTGCCACCGATGAGTGGAAAAGCCTCCTTCAGTTCGCCGATGATCGCGGTGCCAAGAACCACCTCTTTGGCGGTGGCATGCCCAAGTGGCGCGGCTCCCGCCTCTACGATTGGCAGATCCAGACGCCGGACTCCTACGGTCCTGCGGGTGCTTTTGCCGCTCCGTATGCCTTCCTGGGCGAAGTGATTGGTGCAGGCACCTCCGCCTTCACCATCAAAGGCGGTGGCGATGCCACCGGCGCCGCCTACACGGACCGCGCGTATTTCTTCCACTTCCCGAACACCGGCGTCCGCCTGTTCGAGCAGACGAAGATCGCCCGCACCACGGACCAGACGAAATACATCCTCGCCAAGGGCGCGGGCAAAACGTGGGCCATGGCGAGCTACAAAGTCACCAGCGCCGGTGATATTGATGACGACGGCGGCACCATCGCCCCCGGCAATCGCCTCACGGTGTTCCAATTCCTCGCGGCTTCCGCCTCGGGCGATGCGGTGACCACCCTCGGGGATGTCACCTGGGATACCGGCGTGTGGAGCGGCTGCCACTGCGCCTGGAGCGCCCTGCCCCTGGGTGCCAAAATCTACCCCTGCAACAGCAAGGGTCAGATTTACGGCTGGGCCTACGGCCTCGGCCAGCACGCCATCATGGACGGCTACGGCCGCATCACCGATGACGGCAGCGTGGGTATGGGCCAGCGCACCACCAACGGCATCGATGACATGCAGCGCCTGAAGGAAATCGGCATGGTGATGAGCTACGGCGCCAATGCCGCGGTGGACACCAATGGCACGCCGCGCGGCCTCGTCCGCATGGCCTGCGCCTACAATCCTCCGGGCCTGCCTACCATCGTGTGAGCCAGTAACCCCGTCAGCCCTTGACATTCGCAGCGCGGCAGGCCATCCTGCCGCGCTGTTTTTTTGAGCCCCGATCATCCCCATGAACATCCTTCGCTTTCTCATCTGCAACTCGCGCATGTCCGGCAAGCAGCTTATGCTGGCCCGCCATTACACCACCTGGGATGATTTTCACCAGTGCTACTCTTACATCTGCGCCGACAAGGCCGAGTATGACAAGATGTGCCGCGAGGTCGTGGGCAAGCAGCAGAAACGCTTCTGGGGCGAAGTGGAGGTATTCAACACCGAGACAAAGAAGCGCAGCAAGGTCACTGAGGTCATCGGTGTCATTCTGGCCGTGGAGCAAGCCCCGCCAGCGCTCCCTGCCGCCGATTCCCTTTCCCAAACGCCCGGAGACTCCCAATCGGGCGGCGAGCAATCGCCGGCGGAGTCGATGGGCACCTTTTCGGAGCCTTCCCAGGCTCCCGTGATCGACATCGCTGCCGATCTGGCAGCGAACACCACCCCGGCAGACGACGTGGAGGCCGGCCAGGAGCAACCCCAAGCGGTTTCTGAGGAGCTACCGCCCGAGGATGCTCCCCCGGCCTCCACGTCGCCTGCTTCAGCCGCCAAGGCTATTGCCAAAGACCTTGAGAGTCGAGGCACCACGGCAGAGCAAGAATGGCAGAAATCGCTAGAGAAAGCTGCCAAACGCAAAGCAGGCCGCCCTGCCAAAGCCAAGTAATCCCCGCATCCCCAGCCCTGCGGGCAGGAGTGCCCGCGCCCCCTTCCTGCCATGGCCGCTGCCTCCAATCTCCGCGACTACCTCAAAAGCTACATCGGCCAGCCGGCGGATGTCACGCTGGGCACGGAGGATGATGCGGCCTGCATGGTGGCCGCGAATGCGGCGCTGATGGAATTACTCGGCGATGGCACCCGCCGCCGTGAAAACCGCACGGAACTTGTGCGAGCTCCCGCCAGCGTCACGCTGGATCAGGTCACGGCGGATTCCAAGGCGCTTACCTTTGCCGGTTTCCAGCCTTACATGACCGGCTGCAGCATCCTCATCGGTTCCACGTGGAACCGGCTGGTGACGCTCACCAGTGGCACCGTGAGCCTCGAAACCCCATACGAAGGCAGCACGGCCAGCAGCGTGGCTGCCACGGTGTATTTCGACGCGCTCACCCTCGATGCCGCGCTGGAGCCTATCGGCCAGCCGATCCTGTGGAATGAAACCGATCCGGTGCACCTGGTGAACAACAACGCCACCCTCACGGCCATGCGCCGCCTGCGCCAGCAGATGCCCACGCCCCCGCTGGGCCAGCCTGCTTACGTCCTGCAAGAGGACGCCCTGGCCGTGAATGCCACGCCTGCCACGCGGCTCCTGTTTGAAAGCCTGCCGCTCACGAAGGGCGTGCTCAGCTTCAATGCCGCCCTACGCCCGCCGCAGATCGCAAGCTGGGAGGATGCCACGCCCTTTTTCCTGCCCGGTGCGCGGGACGGGCTCGTGCTCTACCCCGTGGCCCGCTTTTACCTTTCCAGCTACCCGCAGTTCATCGGCGACCGCAAAGAAGCCGAAACAGACATGCAGGGAGCGCTGAACCAATGGGCCCTTTACACCGGCAGCGGCAACACCGCCGGCACCCTCGACCTTAATGCTGCCTGATCGTATCCAGCCCCCGCCCGCGCCTCCGCGCCGCATCGGCATCTGCGAAGAATGCGAGGCCACCCACGTCCGCCTCCGCGACCGTCCCCGCCCCGGCGATGTGTCCCCGCGCTTCATCTGCGCCGTGTGCGATGCCAAGCCACCTGCCGCCCGACCTCAATGACCATGCTGACCTCATTGCGGCTGCCTTAATTTCCTTATTCGTCCTTCGTCATTCTGATTTCGTCATTCCCCCCTCCATGCCCCGCCCCGTCCAGTCCCTGCCCATGCCTGCCTTCCAGCCTATCGACGGGCTGAAGGAGACCACGCAGGCTGGCATGGCGCTTCTGGAGGCGCGGAACATCCTGCTGCGACCCCTCGGCGGCTTCAAAGGGCCACCCACTTACCAGCGGCTGTGGGCCACAGGCTCCAGCGAGACGATGCAGGCCTTTTACCGCCGCCAGACCTTCACGGGCTTTCCCAGCGGCGTGGGTGCCTCCAGTGGCGACCGCACCACGAACAAAACCTGCGCCTACCTCATTTCCCGGCAGGGCAAGGCCACGCTCGTGTTCTACGATCTCGTGAGCAGCCAGTGCCGGGGCCTGTTTTACCTCGGCGATGACGGCAGCTACTCCAGTGGCAGCTACGATTTCACCGCCGGCACGCCCACCGTCACCGTGCTGGCCGTGGGGCTCGACTCCACCGCCCGCTGGTATGGCACGAAGATGGGCGGCAAGGCGCTGTTCCTCGGCAATGGCGTGGATGAAAACGTGATCGCCCAGCTCGGGCGATCCGCCACACCGGGGAAGTGGCGCAAGGCCGCCAGCAACGTGGCACCCTCCGCCCCGGTGATCAGCGTCGTCACCCCGGCTTCCTCTTCCAACGTGCAGGCCTACTGGAACATCACCACGCGGGCCAGCGGCACGAACCTGACCTTCACCGCCAATTCCGGCCTGTTCCCCGGACTCAGCGGCAACAACAAAATCCGCGTTCGCATCACGAACACCGGCACCGCCGAGGCCTTGCGTGCCACGCTCACCGGCCAGGGCACCGCAGCCGATCCGTATTACTACAACATCACCGCGGGCAGCACCACGCTCAACTCGAGCAACAACGCCATCGTGTCCTTTGTGAACCTGGATAGCCAGGTGCTGGCCCTGCTCGCCGCCTCCACGGCTGCCGCCAGTGGCACGGCGGACAATGGCAGCTACGGCCCGGCCGATCTCGAAAACGGCAGCGGCACCGGCAATTCCGCCGGTTACTCGAACCGCACCGTCACTTTTTACGCTCGCTACTGGGACCCCGGCACGGATGGCTACGGCTACGAGGGCGTTTCCAGCCCGATCAGCAACGAAATCATCATCCCCAGCAGCGCGAACAATGACATCCGCGTGCTCGTGCCCGTGGATAGCACCGCCGAGGGCGGGCGCTTCGGCTTCCTGCGGCTCTACATGCAGTTTGAAGAGGTGCCGGATGCCGTGTGGCTGCTGATCAATCCGGACGACCCCGTGCCGAATGGGCTCACCAGCACGCTCATTGTCAAAGGCCTCACCAATGCCGTCAGCCTCACCGGGGCCTGGGCGCAGAATGACGTGGGCCGTGTCACCACCACCGGCACGCTGCCCACGGGACTCACCGCAGGCACGGATTACTACCTGCAACCCCGCCCCACGCAGAGCGGCACCTTCACGCAGCTCGCCAATACGAATGCCATCACGCTCACCGGCGTGTGGGCGGAGAATGATTCCCTGCTCGCCACCACCAGCGGCAGCCTGCCCGGTGGACTCACCGCAGGCACGCCCTACTTCCTGCGCCCGCGCACGGCCACGGGCACCTTCACCCGCTACCTCGCCACCGATGAGGTCACCCTCTCCGGCACGCAGTGGGTGGAGGATGACGCCGTGGTGCTCACCACCACTGGCACGCTGCCCACCGGGCTAAGTCCCGGCACCTACTACCTGCGCCCCGGCACCGCCACGGGCCGCTGGAAATTGAGCACCATCCCCGGCGGGGCTGCCGTGGCCCTCACCGGCAGCGGCACGGGCACCCATACGGCCACGCTCACCGCGGGCAGCGGCCAGTGGTATCTCAGCCTCACCAGTGGCGGCAGCGCCGTCACGATCTCGAGCGCGGGCAGCGGCACCCAAACGGCCACGCTCAGCCGCCAAAGCACCGAATGGATCCTCGCCACCTCCGCCGATGGCACCGCCACCAGCATTTCCAATTCCGGCACCGGCACGCACACCTTCACCCTCACGAAGAAATGCGTGCAGGTCGGCACGCAAACGCCGTTTTTGCCTGCCGAAGAAGGCGGGGAGATGTTCGACAATCAAAACCGCCCACTGCCGCACACGCTGCATGCCTTCACCAATGAGCAGGTGTGGCGCGGTGGCAATCCCACCTACCCGGAGCGCCTTTACATCTCCAAGCCCTCCACCGCCGACGAGGTGGCCCCCGAGGGATGCAGCCTCGATGAGCAGGCCTTTGTGCCGGCGATCAATCAAAGCCAGGTGGGCGGCACGAACAAGGTCACGGCCCTCGTGGCCTCACAGAACCGCCTCGAATGCCACTACCCCGGCGGCGTGTCCATGCGCGATCCCGCCAACCCGGACCAGGTGAACTACACCGTCACCGGTGCCGGCGCGATCAATCAGACCGCCGTGGCCGTGTGGGAGCAGAAAGGCGTCTTCATCCTCGGCGGGGATTTGCAGCTCCGCATGCAGAGCGTGGAGCAGACCGGCGCGGGCTTCGCCGCCGCGGTCGCCAGCAGCAGCTTCGCCGCTCTCACCGCCGCCCAATACCTGCGCGACCGCGTGGACCTCGCCGAGCTCGCCCGCAAGCCGCAGCGCGTGTTCGTCTTTCCGAACGTGGCCGATCAGCACCTTTACATGAGCCTTCCGGCCCTCGATGGCACGCTCAAAATGTTCGCCTACGACTTCCTCACCGGCGGCATCGTGGGCGAATTCGATTACCCCAAGATTTACGCCGCCACCCAGATGGAGCCGGACCGCCCGGAAATCCTCTTCGCCGATGAAGACGGCAACCTCATGGTGTGGGACACCCGCAACCAGGCCGACCGGGGCGATGTGCTCGCCACCTCCGCCGCGTGGACCGCCCACAGCACCGGCAGCGCCCCGCCCGCGCAATACAACGGCTGGGGCTATGTGGATGTGGGCAGTGCCCGCTACTACCAAGCAGGCACCAGCGTGCTCAAGACCTGCTTCCAAGACTTCAGCAGCCCCGCGCAGCGCAAGGCCCTCACCGGCATTCTCTTCCGCTGCGTCAAAAACAGCCGCGCCCGCATCTCCGTCACATTGCGCACCCTCGACCAGCAGGAAACGACGATCACCGCCGAGCCCGCGCAGACCTACGCCCGCGTGGAGCACCGCCTCAACCGTTTCCTCGGCCGCTCCACCAGCCTCCAACTCGAGTTCCGCATCGTCAGCGCCGAGCAAGCCCCCTGGATCATCCGCGACGTGTGCGGGCTCTGGCTCCCCCAAGGCCGCGTGTGAGCCCCTTCCTCGCCCCACCGTCAATCCCGTCACTCCGGTCAATCCAGTCCCCTTTTTCCGGGGAAAAAGGGATTAACCGTTTGACAACGAAAGCGCTTTCGTGTGGAATGTGAGCACCCGATGAAAACCCCGATTCGTTTCTACCTCGCCGCGCCGATCTATCTGGCGCAATGGTTCATTGGCGTGTGGCTTTCGGAGATTGAGATGGAACTCAATTACCGATCCCGCCCGAAACGCGGCTGGTGGAGTGATCGCCTTTTTGCTGCCTCCCAGTTCCTGTCTCGGGTGCGCTGCATGTGGATCAATCGGTTCATTGACTGGTTCACCGGTGAGGACGGCATGATCTGCGATTGCTACGAGTTTGAGGCCGAATTTGAAAACCGCCCCGGCTATCAAAAAGCCTTTCGATTCGTCAAAAAACTTACCCCACGCGGCTGGAGAAAGCCCGCTCCTCGTTTGTCATGAACTCGCCCGATGTTCCTCCATCTCCCGCGCCGCCCGTGGACTGCCCACCCGAGCCAGAGCCCGCCCCTAAAGCCGGCGTGGTGTTCGTAAACGACTTTGCTTTGACTCAAAAACCCGCCGGTAAAATCTGGATACAGCACCGCGCCGGCGAAGGCATGATGACCGATGCCGCCAAGCTCGAAAAACACCTCGCCGCCTTTTGGAGGAAAGAGTTTTAATCCCATGTCCACCGCCCACGCAGCCCTCCGCGAAGCCATCGCCGCCAATCGCTGCCGCGCGGGCATCACCACCGAAGCCGCTCGCCTGCTCGACATGGCCCAGCAATCCGCCGCCGGCGTGCCCCTCGCCGAACTGCTGCCTCAACTCGAAGCCGTTGAAAGCGAACTTTCCAAGTTCATCACCTTCATGCGCCTGTGCTTCGACCACCGCGAGCTCAAAGCCCAATTTGACCGCCTCCGCGGCACCAACGTCTCCCGCCGCGGCAGATCCATGGATCTCATGATCGACACAGCCACCGGCAAATTCGAGGACGACGCCCGCGCCTTCTTTGATTTCTGCCTCGATCTCTACCACCGCCTGCCCAAAGCATGAATCCTCGCTACGCCCATCTTCCACCGCCGCCCACGCCCGTGACGCATTTAGCGCTTCGGGATGGCATGAGCTTTTACCGCGCTCGTCGCACACCTGGATTTGATTCTGTGGAAGAGCACGCGGTTTACGCGTGGCGCACCGTGGATGCTGGCGGGCAGCAGAACGTGGAAGTGATCGGCCTTACGGATTACCTTTGGCGGGCCGTCCAGATGCACTGCGGCAAAGCCTGCCACACTTTGCATCTCAGCCTGCGCGGCGCCTGGAAATTCATTGGTCGCGTGCCGGAAAACGATTTCAACCAAGCCATTGTAGAACTTGGCGATCATTCCGGCCGCCAGATCATCGTCCAACACGCCGATTGGAACGATTTTGTGCAGGAGATTTGCGTCAAACTCATGCCCGGCTGGTGGAACCCACCGCCCGCCGCAGCCCCACTGACATTTACAGGTGGCATCCCCAAGGAATTGATTCCCATCGCCGAAGCCATCAGCGCCCTCAAACCCGGCGCCTGCCTGTTTGTGTCCGATGACATCTTAAATCTGCCTTCTGCTGACATTGTGCAGGCGATCACGCAACGCACCCCCATGGATTGCATCCTGGAATCCTTTGTGGGCAGCGCCTACGAAATTACGGCTAAACACCAAACCGGTTTCCTTGAAAAGTCCGGCTACCTCGTCCGCCGCCTCAAGCGCCCCATTCCCCAGGAATACGGCGCACGCGTGCGTGCCTACCTTTCGCCCGACCGCCGCAACGGCTGGACCCAATGCCCCGAAACTGGTCTTTGGGACCGCATCCAGTAACCCCATCTTCCCCTCCATGCACCGCCTCACCTTCCGCTGCAACGACAACGCCCTACGCTTCCAGCCCATCCTCCGACGCGCGGCGGACGTGTGGAATGACGTGCTTTCCGATCTCGTGCATCTGCGTGAGTGGACACCGCCGCATCCGCAGTTCAGCACCTCCGTTTCCACGGCGCTGAACATCCTCGTGGTCATGGACAGCCTCAGCCACCCGATCCGCGACAAGCAAAACCCCACCCGCGTGGCGCAGTGCCAACTGCTGAGCCCCGATTATTGGCAGATCACCCTCTCCCGAGACGTGACCTGGGCCACGAGCACCTGGAGTCGATTCTGGGGCCGGGGCGAAAACGCCCTCACCTGCCTCATCCACGAGCTCGGCCACGTCTTCAAGCTCCCCCACGCCAGCGATCCCGCCTACGTCATGCACCCCGAGATCGGCGGCACCGGCAAACTCGCCACCCGCGAGAAGGAACACTACCGCACCCATTTCCTGCGGATGCTCGAAGACGAATCTTGAAACCTGAAACTTGAAACATGCCCCCCTCTCCCCGCAAAAAACTATCTGCCGCCGTCGTCCTTGGCAAACTCGCCAAAGGCAAGCGCAAAACCCTGACGCCCGCCGCACTGCAACAACGCCGTGCCGCCGGTTTCAAACGCCTCCCCAAGGCCACCGTCCAAGCCGCGCAGGCAGCCGCCAAAGATGACGCCACGTTTTCCGAGCCCGCTGGGTGGGAAGATGACGGCGACGAATAGTTTCACGTTTCAGGTTCCAAGTTTTCACCACACCACTCCCATGCCTCCCGAACTCCCCTCCATCATCGCCCTCGACTTTGACGGCACCTGTGTCACCCACGAATACCCGAAGATCGGGCGCGAGATCGGCGCACCCGGTGTGCTGCATGAACTCGTGAAACGCGGCTGCAAACTCATCCTGTGGACCATGCGCAGCGATAACCGCCAAGATGGCACCACCCCGCTCACCGATGCGGTGAAATGGTTTGAAGGCCACGGCATTCCCCTTTTCGGCATCCAACGCAATCCCGATCAGGACACCTGGACCAGCAGCCCCAAGGCCTACGCCAAGCTCTACATCGATGATGCTGCCCTCGGTGCTCCGCTCTGCCTTGGCCTCAAAGGCGAACGCCCCTTCATCGACTGGGACGCCGTGCGCCGCCTCCTGCTGCCGGATACCATCCACGGTGAAGCCACCGGGAAAACTTACCAGTTCACCACGTTTCAAGAGCTTTTTGACACCGTGCCCGGCGCTCGCATGCGGGAATGCTTCACTGAATTGGGCGAAGGCCTTGCCCCCATGAAAATCGCCGCCGAAATGACAGCGGCAATGATCAAACTCCTCAATCCTCGCGCAGACATTCCCCCGAGTTTGGCCGCGCTCCCAAGCCCGATGGAGTGGATTGACGACGGCAAAGGCGAAATTCAGCCCACCATGAAAACCGAGGACGAGGGATTTAGCCTTACTTTGTCCAAAAAGCGCCACTAACCCCACCCCTTCAACAATCAAAAATCACCACTCTTCAATCGAGTAATCCCATCTTCCCCATGATTTCCCTCCTCCCTCCCACCGCTTCCGCCTTTGGCCTCCAGCCCGGCACCCGCTATCTCTTCGACAACGCCCACGCCGCCGACTACCTCAAAAACGGCGCAGACTGCGAGCCCGAGACGTATGCGCCCGCCATCCAGCTTTCACCCGCCGCGCAGTTTTGCCTGTTCTTCTCGGGTGATAACGCGCAACCCCAGCGCATCCTCATCATCCGCGCCGGCGGCCTCGGCGATCTCATTTTCCTCACGCCCTCCCTGCGGGCCCTCGTGAAGCGTTTCCAGCAGCACGAGTTTACCGTGTGCGGCGTGGCAGCCTACCGCCCCGCCATTTCCCACCCGGACCTCGATGCGGTGCAGTGGCTCGACTACCCGCCCAAGATGGACGATGTGAACACCTTCGACCTCGTGGTGCCGTTGGAAGAACTCGTGGAACGCGACGAGGACCACACCACCGTGGACATCTTCGCCCAGGCCCTCGGGCTGGAACTCACCGGTGAGGACCGTATCCCAGCCATCCGCGCCAATACCGGGGCGCTGGCGGCCGCGCTGGAGAAATTCCCCCAGTTCCCCGGCATGCGCCGCTACGGCATCGCCCTCCGCGCCAATCACGCCCCGCGCACCTGGCCCTTCAACTACATCCAGCAGCTCGCCAGCATCCTGCTTGACCGCGATCCGCACAGCGTCGTGTTTCTCTTCGGCCAGAAAAAAGACTGGCCCGACATCGAGAACGTGGGCCACGAGCGCCTCATCTGGCTGCCTGAGTATGACCTGAGCCTCACCGAATCCCTCGCTGTGCTGGCGACTATGGACGGTTTTGTGGGACCGGATAGCGGCCTCGCCCATGCCGCCGGGGCGCTGGGCATTCCCACCGTGACGCTTTTCGGCCCCTACCGCTGGCAGCAGCGGGTTGACGTTTTCCCCAGCGTTTACGGCGTCAATGGCTTCGCTCCCTGCGCTCCCTGCCACTTCAAAGGCCGGAATCCCCTGCACGCCTTCCCGCCCGGCAAACCCTGCGAGCAGCACGGCTGCTGCGTGGCCCTCGGCCAGATCCAGCCCGACCGCGTTTACACGCTCCTCCGCCGCCTGATGCAAAGCCATCAACCCTCAACGCTCAACGATCAACCTCTTCACGCCATGTCCAGCTTCTTCGGCCCCATCCTGAAGCAGGGGGATGTGCATCCCGAGCTCGAAAAAGCCGCCCTCTTCCACCTCGGCGACTTCGGCGCCGGCGCGGCCACCATTGAGGAAGCCAAGTTCCTCCACGCCCTCGTGCTCTGCCTCAAGCCCCTGAACTGCCTGGAAACCGGCACGGAAACCGGCTGGACCGCCTGCCACATCGCCAAAGCCCTCGAAGAAAACGGCCGCGGCCACCTCATCACCCTCGAAACCGACCCCCGCCGCGCCGAGGAAGCCCGCCAGCACCTCGACACCTACGGCCTCACCCACCGCGTGAACGTCCTCGAAGTGCCCAGCCAGGACTACCTCACCCACGGGAGCGCGGACACTCCTGTCCGCCCCATCGAGTTCGCCCTCCTCGATACCCACATCGAGCTTCGCGCCGAGGAACTCCGCCTCCTCACCCCGCACCTCGCCCCCGGTGCCCTCGTGTGCGTCCACGACACCAGCCCCGCGCACCCTTGCCGCAACGGCGTGGAACTCCTCAACGACCTCCGCGCCACCACCGGCTTCACCGTCGTGCATCTGCCTACGCCACGCGGGCTGACACTGCTGGAGTGGAGGGGGAACGTCGCTGATGAGGCGACGGCGAGCGATAAAATATCATGAACACGACAGATGCCATACGAGCCGTTGCCTCCATCAGCTTTGTTCTGCTTTTGGTGGCGTGCGGCCCATCGAAGCCCGCCGAAAGAAAGTTTCGGGACGGTGATATTGTGAGGGTCAAACTGACTGGTGAAAGACTCGCCGTGGTCAGGTTGACTAACCGCCCTCTCGTCTATGACGAACGCTACGACGTGCGCAACCACGAAGGCTATATCCGGGAAATGTGGCCACATGAGTTGGAGCGCGATGAATAAGCAGAACGATCAAACGCAGGCACCGACATGAGCGCCCCAGATGCCATACTCTCGCAGGACTTGACCGCTCATGGCGGTTGTCCTGCCGTGCCTTGTTGTGGTTCTTTGGATCTGCGGCTGGGCGACTGTATGGACGTGATGAAAACCTTCCCCGATGGTCACTTCGATCTGGCAATCGTCGATCCGCCCTACGGCATCGGAATCAACATGAACCAAGGCCGCAGGAAGGGCGACCACGTAAAGCACGCCCGCAAAAAGTGGGATGAATCCTGCCCAAGCGCGGACTACTGGAACGAACTCCGCCGAGTGTCGAAAAATCAAATCGCATGGGGGGCGAATAACTTCCCGTGGATACCTCCGCACAATGGCTGGGTGGTCTGGGACAAAGACATCACCGGGGATGTGCCGTTCTCGAAAGCGGAACTGGCCTACTGCTCGCCAATCAACACCGTGCAAATGGTGCGAATCCGTGCGCAAAGTGGGGCGGAAACCTACTCGGACAAAATCCACCCGACGCAGAAGCCGGTGAAGCTCTACGCGTGGCTCATGGCCAACTACACCAAGCCCGGCCAGCGGGTGCTGGATACGCACATGGGAAGCGGAAGCGTGGCCATCGCCGCGCACTATGCCGGAATCCACCTCACGGCCTGCGAAATCGACGCGGACTACTACGAAGCGGCGAAAGCCCGAATCGCTCGGGAAACGTCGCAAACGGAACTCTTCATTCACCACAACGCATAAGCTCATGGATGCCGCCCCTCCAGCCTTCGACCTCGCGCAAGATGCCCCTGCGGCATTCCATGCAGCGTCTGGTTGTGCCTTGTCGGTGCTCGTGGGTGACTGCCGTGCTATCCTGCGCTCTCTGCCGTCTGAGTCCGTCCAGTGCTGCGTGACATCACCGCCGTATTGGGGGCTGCGTGACTACGGACACGCTGACCAGATCGGGCAAGAGGCAACGCCGGAACTGTTCGTGCAAACGATGGTCGAAGTCTTCCGCGAAGTGCGGCGAGTGCTCAAGGCGGATGGAACGTGCTGGCTGAATCTGGGGGACACCTATGCAGGCTACCACGGAAACAAAAATGCGGAGATACCCACAAGCGCGGTCAATGGCTGGACGAACGGCACGAATGAAAATCTGCGAACATCGTCAGCTAATCGCAACGGCTACAAGGCCAAAGACCTGATCGGTATCCCGTGGATGACGGCACTCGCTCTGCGTGCCGATGGCTGGTATCTGCGGCAAGACATCATCTGGGCAAAGCCAAACCCGATGCCGGAGAGCGTGGCAGACCGATGCACAAAGAGTCACGAATACATCTTCCTGCTCTCGAAGTCCGAGCGGTATCTGTGGAACCTTGAGGCAATGCGCGAGAAAGCCGAGAAGGGAGCGGCCGGAAGCGAGTTCCACACGGGGAAGACTGGAGAGCATCAACTCGGAAGAAGTAGCGCCAAGCCACGAATCCAGGGCGGCAGAAAGGATCTCCGCACAGACACCGAAAGCAGGCACAGGAGCGCAATCGAAGGCGGGCAAAGCCTGATGGAGAATCCAGACGGATGCCGGAACAAGCGGAGCGTCTGGAACGTGCCAACGGCACCCTACAAGGAAGCGCACTTCGCCACCTATCCGCCCGATCTCATCAAGCCCTGCATCCTCGCCGGGACGAAAGCGGGTGACATGGTGCTCGATCCCTTCGGCGGTAGTGGAACAACGGGGCAAGTCGCCCTCGAACTCGGAAGAAAAGCAACCCTCATCGAACTGAACCCCGACTATGCAAAGATCATCGACCAGCGAACCGCCATCACGCCCGGACTCGCGCTGGAGTGATTGGCACAACGACCAAACGCAGCAACCCCATAGGGCATAACCACGATGGACTCACCACTACCAGCCACCGCCGCCGAAGCGGCAGACTCTCGA
>Ga0075156_10000798_pt1 | contig 16667 bp, 14 predicted proteins | sample JI81AbrownDNA_FD_70966 | JGI IMG/M metagenome (GOLD analysis project Ga0075156, IMG submission 70966) | Wastewater effluent complex algal communities from Wisconsin, to seasonally profile nutrient transformation and Carbon sequestration -... | ecosystem: Engineered > WWTP > Effluent > Algae...
GCACTATCTCTGCAAGACCCCATTCGTTTTTTCAAAGTCACCTCAGGAGTCTGAACTCCAGGTTCCATTCGAATGATATAACCAATGTCAGTATATACTTTTGAGTTTAATGCGACGAGAAAATCAATTGTTCGTCGAGGTGTGATATCCACACTTTTGATATAATCGCTTAGTTGTTTGCTTGGTTTTTTGGGTTTCAAATAAGGAGCTAATTCCCTTTTTAAAACCTTATCATAAGTAAACGGGTATTTTTCCGCATGCTCCTCTATGAAAAAATCAAACGGATTTACAACCTTCATATCAATCACGAGATCAACAGCCACTTGGAAAACTTCACTTTTCTCGTTAAAAACGAGACGAGCTAAATAATTGCCAAAGGGATCTTGTTGCCAATTTAAGAAATGATTTTCAGGCAATATCTTTAATGAGTAGGATACGATATGATTTTTTGTGTGAGGCGCTGGCCTTAATCGAATAACATGCGGAAAAAGCTCGATTTTTTTATCATAGTGATAAGTAGTAATATGCGAAAGGGCTATGCGTATGCTCATATGTTAACTTTTAAAAAAACGTTCCACAATTTTTGATCCTATTCGATTCAATTCAATTTGTATATCATCAAGATATTCATGTAAGCCTTTATCAAAGATCGATTCAATGTCCTCTGATCTTAATCGATTCAAGTAAGTTGTTGCGGCATCCTGCGCCAAGTTCCGAGGAAGACCTTCTTTGGTTCCCGATACCTTCTCCAAACTTTCTTCAATTTCTTGAAGGCAGAATACAATCGAGCGGGGAAAAGTTTGATCTAAAATCAAAAAATCAGCAATGTCATTCGGATGGACTTTTTTATATTTTCTATTAAACATTTCATGAGCCGATGCAGATTTAAGTAATGAAAGCCACTGTAACAGATCTAAGGTGGATCCAACATCTTGCACCGACGGAAGTAAAATAAAATACTTCATATCTAAAATTCGTGTCGTTTTGTCGGCCCTTTCGAGAAATCGTCCTAACAAAGAAAAGCTCCAGACTTCATCATGCGAAACTGTCGCGTCGGAACATCCATAAAAGCTTTGACAATTTTTTCTTACGTGAGCCAAGAAACCAGAAAGATCGGCTGAGATCCCTTCTCCTCGTGTTTCTGGGTTCTCCATATAAGACTTTCGATATTCTTTTACAGAGAGATAAAATTCGTTTAAAACTTCCCACATAGACGTAGAAATATTCTCTCTAATTGTTCTCGCATTCTCACGTGCTCTAGCCAAACAGTTGTAAATCGAATTTGGATTCTCATCATCAAATGTCATGAATTTGATCACGTTCGCTGGTGTGGCTTTATCGTATTTTTTCTCAAACTCCTCTGAATCTCCAGTCGTATGGACGAGAGGCATCCATTGGTTCGGAAACTCGTCATTTAAATCTAATGAAAGCTGATGGTTAACATCAATAAAACGAGAATAATTTTCAGCTCGTTCAATATATCTATTTAACCAAAAAACGGATTCTGCAACTCTACTTAACATATGGCTCTCCTATTAACCGAGAACCCAGGTGTCTTTTGAACCGCCTCCCTGGGAAGAGTTTACGACCAAGGAGCCCTTCCTTAACGCGACTCTAGTCAAACCACCTGGCATTACATAAATTTCTTTACCATAAAGTATAAATGGCCTTAAATCAACATGCCTCGATTCTATTTTATCTTCGATCAGTGTCGGAACCGTAGAAAGATTCAAAACGGGTTGCGCAATATAGTTTCTCGGATCATCGATAATCAATTTTTTAAAATCTTCTTGTTCTTGTTTTGTTGACTTAGGACCAATAATCATTCCGTAACCACCAGCTCCATTTGCAGCCTTTACAACTAGGTTATGAATATTATCAATGACGAACTTTAAATCCTTACCTTGGGAACAAAGATAGGTAGGAACATTTGGAATAATAGCTTCCTCACCTAAATAATACTTAATCATCGCAGGCACAAACGAATAAATAACTTTGTCATCTGCTACGCCAGTTCCAGGAGCATTTGCGAGTGCAACATTTCCTTTCTTAAATGCTTCAAAAATACCTTTTACACCAAGCAATGAGTCTTTTCTAAAAGTCATTGGGTCCATGAAGGTATCGTCTATTCTACGATAGATAACATCGATTTTACGAAGCCCCTTTGTGGTTTTCATAAAAACTTTATCATTTTCTACAATTAAATCTGAACCCTCAACCAAGAAGACACCCATTTTCTGTGCAAGAAAAGAGTGCTCATAATAAGCAGAATTAAATACTCCAGGTGTCCATACTGCAATAACTGGATCATCAGCATTTGATAAATTCTCTAACATCGAGCGAAGATGATAAGGATAATCATAAACTTGCCTGATATTTAATTTGTCAAATAACTCAGGAAAAGTTCGTTTCATTACCTCGCGATTCTCAAGAACATAAGACACTCCAGATGGACATCGCAGATTATCTTCTAACACGTGAAATGTTCCTTCACCATCTCTTACTAGATCAGTTCCAGTTATATGAATCCAAATATCTTTAGGTGGTTTCAAACCAATGCAAGGTTTCAGATAACCAGAGCTAGACTCGATGATATCTCTCGGAATGACACCATCCTTTATTATTTTTGCATCGCTATAAATGTCTTGCAAGAATCGATTCATCGCCTCAATTCTTTGTTTCAGACCTTTTTCCATTTTTGTCCATTCTTCATTCGGAACAATTCGAGGAATGACATCAAATGGCATGATTCTTTCTTGTTCTTCTCCATCACCATATAACGTAAATGTGATGCCTAATGAGATGAGAGCTTTTTCTGCGGACGAGCTTCGTTTGATTAGCTCTAGTCCACCTAAACTCTCCATTTTACTTTTTAAAAAATGATAGCTGGTACGAGCTTTGCCTTCTTTCGAAAACATTTCATCATATACATTTTTAGTTTCATAGTCTGCGATAAACATGGCGCATACTTCCTTTTGCTTATTTATGTAGCAATTTCCGTACCAATTCATGCATATCGCCTCTTTTGGCGAAAGGGAGGACAAGTGGACATAATTTTTATCCTATCCCCTTTGGTTTTGCTTAATTTATAAACAATGCTCTTGGAAGCAGATTTTATTTGTACAAATTCTAAGCAATAAGCTTAATGGAGTGATATTATTTCTAATTCAACAATGGATCTTTTGTGTGTTCTACAAAGTATTTGTAGATTCCGCCCTTATTTTTTAGAGCCTCGCGCCATAATTCCTCTGTTTCGTCTTCTTTGAAAATAGTTTCCTCGGTGACATCGCTGACAACCCAAGAGAGCTTTTCAAATTCTCCTTCCAATTGCCCTGAGGACCATCCGGAATAGCCTTGAAATACTCGAAAATGAACATCGGTCGATTCCAAAACTTCCACGAGAGTATCATAACTCCGCGCCATATACACACCCGGAATGATTTCTACTCCTGGATCCTTAGAGGATTTTTTGTTATGAACGATAGTCACAAACATATTATCTACTGGCCCACCATCATATACATTGCGTTCCGAATGAGGGGTGATCGGCAAATTTTTAATTAAAGATTCTAATGTTTGTTTGGTTGGCTTATTTAACACCAATCCGAAGGCACCATCTTGATCATGATCAACCATTAGTATAATGGTCTTATGAAAGAAATCTTGAATGACGCTCGAATTGGATATTAATAACTTACCGCGAGTCGACTCCGGCAAATTTACCATTAAACATTTTCCTGAATTTGTTTTAAAATTTTATAAGCAACTTCCAAAGTTTTGATATCAGATTCTCCCTTAACCATTGGTTGGGCTTCGCCCTTAATGCAGCTTATAAAATGTTCGTGTTCTTGTTTTAACGGATTATCTTTGTGAACAAAAATTTTCTCAACGATAGATTCCTGTTTGTATCGGATTTCACCTGACCCTAACTGAGTGGTCGAACTCGCTTGCCTATGAAGTTCAATTTCCTGATTCGTAAAATCAAGGAAGACATAAGAATCTTTTTGCGAGATATTCAAAGTTCTAATTTTTGCCTGCGAAGCTCGAGATGCATTAAGACTAGCGACACAACCATTGGCAAAACGAATTACTACGCTGGCGACATCTTCGTGTTTCGAAACAATCGAAGAACCTACCGCTTTCACATCGACTACTTCTGATTTTACCAAATTTAAAACAATATCGATATCATGGATCATCATATCCAAAACAACACCTACATCTGCAATTCGAGTGTTAAACGGTGCAAGTCTTCTTGACTCGATTAGAAGTGGATGCTCAGCAATTTTACCCAGTTCGAGAACCGCTCCGTTAAATCTTTCCACGTGACCGACTTGCAATACCAACTTGTTTTTGTTTGCTAATTCTACTAATTCCTTTGCTTCCTCAACTGTTTGGGAAATAGGTTTTTCTACTAGAACATGCTTTTTTTCAGTTAATGCTTGTTTGGCGATCTGATGATGAAGAAAAGTCGGTGCTGCAATGACAATTGCATCAACTTCCTTGAGTAGCTCAGCTTCGGAAGAGAATGCTTTGGTCTTGTGTTTCTCAGCAATTTGAGTCGCTCTTTCCACACTTGCATCGTAAATACCCACAAGTTCTGCATCGGAAAGCATTTTTGCGACATTGACATGGTACTGACCCATGTGGCCAGTACCGATAACGCCTAATCGGACTTTTTTATCCATAGATAGATCTCATTTATGCTAGGCTTCAGCGGAAAAACAACTTCGATTTTCCGCCTGCTCCTACCTTTTCTCCTGATTCTTTTGCGAATTCTTCCAGTAATTCTTTTTGTTTTTTCGTCAATTTTTTTGGTATTTCAACTCGAATCACAACATGTTGGTCGCCTTTTCCGTAGGAACCCAGATATGGGATCCCGTGCCCCTTCAATCGGAAGACTTGCCCACTCTCTGTCCCTTCTGGGATTTTTAGTTGGATGAGTTTTCCTTCAATGGACGGAACCTCGATTTCTCCTCCGAGACATGCGAGTGATAAGGAGATAGTTTTTTGGATGATCAGGTCATTTGCCTGTCTTTCAAATTGTGGATGTTTCTTGATATGGGTTACTACGTATAAATCGCCATGAGGTCCGCCGTTAGGTCCCGCCTCTCCTTCACCAGAAACTTTCAATCTACTCCCTGATTCCACACCAGGTGGAATTTTAATATGTATGGTTCTACGTTTTTCGTTTAACCCTTCACCCTTACAGGTTTTACATGGATTGGAGATGATCTTACCTTTTCCTTTGCAACGAGGACACGTCGTTGTCACACTGAAGAAACCCTGAGTGCGACGGACTTGGCCTGTACCGCTGCAATCCGGACAAACAGTCGGAGAAGATCCTTTTGTTGCACCAGAACCATTACAGTCTGTACAGGTTTCTGCTCTTGGAATTTCGATTTTATATTCCTTTCCGAGAGCAGCATCCTCTAAACTTATTTCTAAATTATAGCGCAGATCCGATCCGCGCTGCGGACCAGACCTTCGAGAACCACCTCGGCCACCACTACCTCCGAAAAATTCACTGAAGATATCTCCGAAATCTCCAAAGATATCTGAAAAGTCTGTGTAAGCGCCTTGACCAAATCCTGGACCACCTGCTCCTACACCTGCTTTACCGAACTGATCATAAGCGGAACGTTTTTGAGGATCACGTAACACTTCATATGCTTCAGTAGCTTCTTTAAATTTTTCTTCAGCTTCCTTATCACCCTTATTTTTGTCAGGGTGATACTTAATAGCCAGCTTCCGATAAGCACTCTTGATTTCATCATCAGAAGCACCTTTCGAAACGCCTAATACTTCGTAGTAACCGCGGTCGCTCATAAACTTAACTTCTTATTTTTATTTTTTATCTTCATCAACAACCGTATAATCTGCATCGACGACCTTTTCGCCAGCGTTGTTGCTTCCACTTGATGCACCTTCTGCTTGTTCGGCACCTGGACCTGGGTTTTCTCCACCAGCTCCTGGAGCAGAATAAATTTTTTGCGCAATTTGTGTGGCAACTTGTTGAATTGCATCTTTTGCAGATTTCATTCTTTCGAGATCTTGAGACTCCATTGCCTCACGGCCTCGTTTTACTTCATCTTGCACTCGTTGCTTTTCTGATTCATCTAATTTATCAGCCGCTTCTGTCGCCGTTTTTTCTAGACTATAACAAATCGACTCTAGCTCATTTTTGGTATCTGCAAATTCACGTGCTTTCTTATCTTCTTCTGCATGTGCTTCTGCATCTTTGACCATTTTTTTAATTTCATCCTCTGAAAGTCCGGAAGAAGACTCGATACGAATTTTTTGTTCTTTTCCTGTTCCTAAATCTTTAGCGGAGACGTGGACGATACCATTTGCATCAATATCGAAAGTGACTTCAATTTGAGGCACGCCCCGAGGTGCAGAAGGAATTCCCACTAAATCAAAGCGACCCAATGTTCTATTATGGCCAGCCATTTCTCGTTCCCCTTGCAATACGTGAACGGAAACAGTCGTTTGGTTATCGGCCGCGGTAGAAAAAACTTGCGATTTTCTAGTTGGAATCGTTGTGTTTCTTTCGATGAGTTTTGTCATCACGCCACCGAGAGTTTCGATCCCGAGGGAAAGAGGAGTAACATCTAAGAGTAACACATCAGTCACATCACCAGCAAGTACTCCACCTTGGATCGCAGCTCCGACCGCTACAACCTCATCAGGGTTTACTGACTTATTCGGTTCTTTTCCGAAAATTTCTTTTACTAGAGCCTGCACTGCTGGAATACGGATTGAACCACCGACAAGAATCACTTCATCAATTTCACTAGGACTTAAACCTGCGTCTTTTAATGCGTTAATGCATGGAATACGAGTTCTTTCAACGAGTGCTTTCGTAATGTCATCAAACTTCGCACGAGTCAGTGTCATGTCCAAGTGTTTTGGTCCAGAAGCATCAGCCGTAATGAAAGGGAGGTTAATCTGAGTCGTAGATGTTCCAGACAATTCAATCTTAGCTTTTTCAGCAGCTTCTTTCAATCGCTGAACTGTGTTTTTATCTTGTGAGATATCAATGCCAGTTTGTTTTTTGAATTCATCGATCATCCACTGCATAACCACGTTATCAAAGTCGTCACCACCTAGATGAGTATCGCCATTTGTTGACTTAACTTCGAAAACTCCATCACCTAACTCAAGGATTGATACATCAAACGTTCCACCCCCGAGGTCATAGACAGCAATTTTCGCACTAGTTTTTTTCTTATCAAATCCATAAGCAAGGGCAGCGGCAGTAGGCTCATTGATGATGCGCTCAACTTCTAGCCCAGCAATTCGACCCGCGTCTTTTGTCGCTTGCCTCTGTTCATCATTAAAGTATGCAGGGACAGTAACTACAGCTTTCTTCACTTCGTAGCCGAGAAAATCCTCTGCTGTTTTTTTCATTTTCATGAGAACACGCGCTGCGATTTCCTGAGGTGTGAATTCTCCTGAAACAGTTTCAAATTTTACACCATCATTTCCGGCACGGATTACTTTATACGATACCATCTTTGATTCATCTTGAGATTCATTGTATCTTCTTCCGATAAATCTTTTTGCTGATCTGATGGTGTTGACCGCATTTGTAATTGCCTGATTTTTTGCGAACTGACCAACAATGGTTTCGCCTTTCGCAGTATAGGCTACAATCGATGGTGTTGTTCTTGCTCCTTCGGAGTTTTGGATCACCACTGGATCCCCACCTTCCATCACAGCCACACACGAGTTAGTTGTTCCCAAATCGATTCCAATAATTTTTTCTTTAGACATGATCTATCTCCTTATTCTTAACGTTAAATTAACTTTGTGGTTTTCCCACTTTTACTCTTGCAGGACGAATTGGTTGTTTTGAATCACCATCTTCGTAGAAATATCCCTTCTGGTATGTTTCTATTACGGTTTCTTCCGTATACTCTGCACTCTCTTCGGAAACAATAGCTTCCATAAACATTGGATCAAAAGGAGTACCATTTGGATCCAGCCTCTTAATGCCTTCTCTCTCCAATATTCCTAAAAAATCCTTTTGAATCATCACAATCCCATCAATAAATGCCTGAATTTCTGGGGTCGAATTTGAAACATTCGTTACGCGCTCTAAATTATCAAAAGCACCAAGAAAACTTTCAGCGAATTTTTTAATCGAGTCTTTCCTCGCATTTAAAAGATCATTCGCAGTTCTTCTTTTATAATTTTGAAACTCAGCGCGTTCGCGTAGCCAAGAATCCTTCAAAGTATCTACTTCCTTTTTGGCCTTATCCAATTCATTCTCAACACCATCCATGGCTGATTTCATGGCTTCATCGGAAAGAACTTGATCTTCCGGCGGGGGATTGGACCCTTCTTGTTCTACTGTTTCGTTGGTTTCTGCCATTTTTCCTCCTATATTATCTACTTAGCTTCGTTATCATTTCAGATACTAATTTTGAAGTGAATTCTAACAAGGGCAATGTCTTGTTGTAGTTCATCCTCTGTGGGCCAATGATTCCCATGGAACCAATTCTTTTTTCACCCATACGATAATTCGTTGTAATGATTGTTACACCACCCAACTTCTCATCACCGTCTTTTCCAATAATGGTGTAAACACCATCTAAAGGAACGTAATCAGTAAAAAAGTTTCGTAAGAAATTTTTTTCATCAAACAGATGTAAGATGTTTTCTAATCGATCCTCTTCATCTCGGAAATTCTCATATAGATTTTTAAGCCCATCTATATAAAGATTATCAAAATTAAAATTTTCAGATGCCATTGAACGAGCAATGGAGGGGGCAAGTTGAGTGAACCCTTCTGGACCTTCTTTTTTCATCATCATCTGAGGAATTAGATTGTTCTGAATTTCGTGAACATCAAACCCCTTTACATTATCATTTAGGTATCTGGATATTTGGTATAGAGACTCCTGAGAGATGTGATGATCGAAAAAAATATTTCGATTCAAAACTGTCCCAGATCTCATTACCAAAATCATCAAAACTTCCCCCCCATTCACATGAATAAGTTCTAAGTGTTTTAGAGTGTCCAGTGATCCTTCTGGGCCCAAAACCACACTTGCACTTTGCGAAAGTGATGCTAAAACACGTGAAGTCGCAACTAACACTTGGTCTAAACGAAATTGCATCTTCAGGTATTCTTCCTGAATGCGCTGTTTTTCTTTGAGAGTTAGCTCAAAAAGCGTAACAAGACTATCTACATAAAATCTATACCCGCGTTCTGTTGGAACTCGCCCACCCGAAGTGTGTCTTGCTACGACAAAACCCATATCTTCCAACTCAGAAAGGGAGCACCGAATCGTCGCAGGCGAAAGCCCAATTTCGTATTTCTCCGAGAGAGTTTTCGAACCGACAGGCTTGTTGTCGGATACAAACTCATCGACGAGGGCTTTTAGGATAACTCTATGCCTTGGTGAAAGATCCATGTTTCTGTGTCTTTTTAGCACTCTATCCATTAGAGTGCTAACCTATCTAAAAAGTTTATGAATTCGGCAATTTCGGTCAAGTAAGTACGAAAAAAATCAGCGGAAAATTAGCAGTCTTACGCAAAAACTGCTAATTCCACCTTAGACTGGGTAGGTTTGGATGCGATCTCTTCCCGAATTTTTTGCCTGATAGAGAGCAATGTCGGCCAATTTGATCGTTTCCTCTGGTTTTTGTGTGGGATGAATCCGGGTAAAGCCCATGCTGATGGTTACGTTCAAATAAAAATTATCAAAGATAAAGAACCGATGAAGGCGCACAGAATCTAACATTCTAGAAAAAACGATGCTTGCCGCAGGGATATCTGTGTCTGGCAAAATGCAACCGAACTCTTCCCCACCGATTCTGCCAATAGTATCTTCTTCTCTCAAACAATCTCGAAAAATGATGGCTATACTTTTGAGAACGGTATCTCCGATGTCATGACCGTATGTATCATTTATATCTTTAAAGTGATCGATATCAATCACACCAAGGACTGCTTCTCTATTTCTTCGTTTAACAATGGCTATACTTTTTGTTAGAGAATCATAAAAGGAGCGACGATTAGGTAGTAAAGTCAATTCGTCCATGTATGCCAGTCGTTTCAAACTGTTTATTAAAAGTGTTTTTTGATCTTCTAATCTCTTTCGTTCTCGAATGTCTCTTATGATACCCGCGTATTGGACTTGACCCTCCCCTTCGGGCGAAATTTCAAAAATTCGCATTTCTACAGGTATCACGCCGCCTTTTTTTGTATTGAGTTCGACTTCTCTAAGAGTGCCAGAAACGTATTTAGAATCATCAGATAGTAAATAATGAGCAACAGTAACGGATTCGGCTTTATGGGAACTTAACTCAAAGGGAAATAAGTATCCGAGGGGTTTATTGTTTAATTCGTCTAACCGAAATCCACTTAATTCTTCCAACGCGGGATTCACGAATTTTATTTTGCTTTCTATATCTAAAACGATAATCGCATCAATCGATCTCGCTACGATTTCCTGCGATGTTTTAAATGCATTCATTTCATTCATGTCCCCACACTTTCCCTTTTTCGTTTCTAAATGCATCACGCCATTTATGAATCTGTCTATAATTTATTTCAGGTTGGTTTTGTCTAAACTCCTTTTTTGGCAGTGCAGGCAAACGTTCCGTTTTCAAATTCTGATACCAATATGCTACTGATATTAAGTCAAGTGTCAAGGAATTGGCATGTCCATGCTCGAAAACAAATTGGAAGCTCTTCTCAAAAGCCAGAGGGGATTCAAGCCAAAAACGATAGAGATGCGTTCTTCCTAACCAGCCTATCGAGTCATTTACTCTAGGATAACCGAAATAAGGGTGCATGAAGATTTCTTTCGGACACCATGCGGTGTTAAAGAGGTCTTCTGTCCCCGTTCCGTGCAATCGAGGAGGCCATTGTTCTGAATCTATAAAAATTTGATCATCACCTTCCCCATACCACATTGGTGTTGGTGAATCTACATATAGATTTAAGCCAACAAAATGACCCTTCCCATGAGTCTGCAGTACGACATATTGATCCTTCGTATCTTTGGGTGCCTTTTCCGTTTCTCCGAGTAATGCCCATTCGTTTTCCCTACCATTCTTGGTTGCTGGAATAGTTAAGGTTCGATTCCACCAGGCAAAAAAACGAAGGTCTGTCGGTGGTTCAGATTTCCATTTCTCATAGTCAATATAGAAATAAAAATTAGCAATCTCGACATCACTTTCATTCTCAATTTCTATTCTGGCTGATGATCCATATGGCATCGGGAAATAAGCATTCATGGCTTTTCCCTTTTTTGGACCAACGACGAGAAGCGCCGAATTCAATGTATATTCTTCTCCCCATCCCTGTCCAAAAAAATCACCTAACGGTACTTCAACTGAAGGTATATCATTTCCATCCCAATAAATGCGTATTACAGTATTTCTACGTACCATTGGGTCTTTAGAATTCAGCGTAATCCAAACGTGTTTAATTACTCCGGCACCTTTGATTTCTGCTATGGTTTTCTTTGTATTCCCTGGTATTACAATATAATCATCATTTCCGCCTAACTGATCATAACTAGAAATTCGTTCCGAAGAATATTGTTTTGGCATCCAAAGTTGATTGTCAATCGGTTGGGGAAGAAGAGAATGGAAAGATAAAGTGAAAAAAATCACTAAGATAGCAGTTTTAATAGTGTTCAATTGTTTTTCTCCAGAATCTTCTATTTATAAATATAAATAAGGCCGCAACTATAAGACCCTGAAACACCATTTCCATAAAAACAAGGAAATGTATCTTCATCGTTACGCTTGGTAACAAAAACAAAATTCCCTCGAGCGTTCCAGGACCAGGAGAAATCGATAGCAAACCATTTATGATTGTCTTGCTCCAGAAAAGAAAAAAGAATGATTTTAAAATTGTCTGAGACCGAAACCAGTCAAAAATCAGTAGTATTAGCGTAGCGAATAAGACTGCATTTAGAATTTGTATTGGAACGATATAGGTCAATACTTGTGACCATAGTTCTTGTTGATTTTCTGTGATTAAAAAACTCTGAAAAACTGCCTTATCACCAACATAATATTTTTTCATTACAAAATGGTAATAAGGTACTGACAGAATAAAGTAAGAAATAAGATGACAAATAAGGTACGAAAATATGATCTTTAATTTGATCTTCATGAATGCTCTTTTTAATCATATCTTACATAGCCTAAGATTCTGCCCATGAAATTAGAACTTAAGGCAAAACTTTTAAGAACTTTTCCGAAAGCTAAAACCATCCAGTCCGGAAGACTGTTTACTCGACAGTTGACGCATTTGATAGATTCCTCGCTGATTTCTCTCTTTGAATCGTTAGATGGGAAATATTCTCTTTCAAAACATATGGCGCTTATTCCGATAGGCGGTTATGGTAGAATGGAAATCGCTCCTTATTCGGATATAGATCTTTTATATTTACATGATGGAAAATTAGGCAACGAAATCCTTACGTCTGTTATTTCAGAAATCAATAATTTTCTCTATAATAATGAAAGGGAGGTTGGACATACTTGTCGAACGATCAAAGAATCATTTCAATACTTAGACAATCTCCAGTCTTACCACGCGGTATTAGATTCACGATTTTTGATCGGATCACTTACACTTTACGAAAAATATAAACTACAATTTCTAGAAAAGCTCCCTTTCGAAAAAATAGCTGAATTCAATCAGTTTAAGATAAATTTTCTAGAAGGTCGTATCATCAATTCGTATGATCCCTTTTTGTTATCCGAACCAAATATCAAAAATGATCCTCTCGGTTTAAGAGATGTTCAGTTTATCTATTGGCTGGAGAAAACCAGTCTGTTAAAAGCCGATCATGGATCTGGAGTTTTTGATTTTTTCCTAAAAGGTGATACTTTACCCATCTTAAATGCTTATGATTTTTTATTATTAACTAGGTCCGCATTGCACATATTATCGGGAAGAAAAAATGACAGACTGGATCTAAATTCACAGCCAGAAGTCTCAGAATTTCTCGGTTTTGGACTGAAGACTGAATTAGGTGCCATTGAAAGATTCATGAGCACATTCTATAAATCTCAGAAAGACATTTATTTTTATTTAGGAATGTATTTGGATTCAAGAAAAACCTTTACTCTCCCGAATTATACAAAAGCCTTTTCTAATCCTGATACACTTTATGAAGATGTTATTCGATTCTTTTTGGATGCCCAAATTAAAAACCGAGAACCTTCAAGGATCTTACTGAATGAAATACGATTTGCATCTAACTTTATTGATGACGACTTTAAAAGTAATCGTTTAGTGATCGATTCCTTTCTTTCATTGATCAAAAATAAAAAGCAAGTTGGCCACTTACTTACTCTAATGCATGAGAGTAATATTTTAGGAAAACTAATTCCCGAATTCGGTGCATGTACTAATTTTCCTCTTTTTAGCTATCATCATCAATATACTGTTGATGAACATACGCTTCTCATTTTAAGAGAATTAGATAAGTTAATCGATGATAGCTGGGATGATCCACAAATTCAAGATGTCTTCAATCTTTGTGAAAAAATTGAAATTCTGATTTTAGCGATTTTAATACACGATGCAGGTAAGGTGAAGGAAGGGGACCATTGCCAGTATGGAGCAGAACTAGCTCTAATCGTAGCAGAAAGATTTGGTTTCTCTGAAGAAGACACGGAACTACTACGTTTTTTGGTGGCAGAACACATTATCATGTCCGAATTGTCATCAAAACGAGACATACATGATCCAGAGCTAATCCTAAACTTCTCAAGAATGTTTTCTGAAGTAAATACATTAAGATTACTTTATATTCTAACTATCATTGATACCAAATCAGTTGGAAAGGGAGTCTTAACGAATTGGAAAAAAGAGATTCTCTATTTTTTATATTCTTCTACGTTAGATACATTGGAAAAGAATCGGAATCCCATTCAAACAATAGAGAGGATTGGTCAAACTCTATATACATACCTAGTTGAAAAAGAGGGACTACAGTCAGATGTTTGTAATGGAATTGTTCAATTTGCTTTAGAAGTCACACCGCAATCTTATCTGAATTACAATACACCTCGAAGAATCTTCCAACATTTTGTAAATATCATGGAATGGCATGCATCAAAACAAAATATAAAATTTATTTCAGAGAGTGAACCTGCTTTTATAACGATTTCGATTTTCAGTTCTGAAAATAGACAGCTTCTATTATTTGTTTGTGGGACTATTTCTTCCATGGGTTTAAATCTTGTCGGTATGCGTTTGTTTCGAACAGGTAAGGGTGATATCATTCTTCAAGCTCAGATTACAGACGAATTTGGCTCTGGAGCCATTGGTGGGGAACAAATCGAAAATATTGAAACTACGATTCGAGATTGTATTAGCGGAAAATTAAATATCGAAGAAGTAGCGACAACTCAAACTGTTTGGACTACATCTTCGAAAATTCCTGAGGGTATGGTTGAACAACTTGTAAAATTTTCAAATGATATTTCGTTTAATTACACAGTTCTAGAAATTCGACTTCCAGATTCTATAGGATTGGTTTATAGAATTTTACGAACCTTACTCGATTTCAATTTGGATGTTATTTTCGTACGTATATCAACTAGCGCTGATTTTGCGTATGACTCTTTTCATATCCAGTCAAAAGATGGATTAAAAATTGAGAATTCTGATCTATTATTTTCAATAAAGGAGAAAATCTTGGAAGTTACCCAACGGAATCAAAATCAGGGAATTTTTGAGATAAATTTTTAATATGAACTGGTGGAAAGAAGCCGTTATTTATCAAATCTATCCTCGTAGTTTCAATGATTCTAATGGCGATGGCATTGGAGATTTGGAAGGTATTATTCAAAAATTAGATTATCTTGCTGGTACCAAAGATTCTCTTGGCATAGATGCTATTTGGCTCTCGCCAGTTTACCCCTCTCCAATGTTTGATTTTGGCTATGATATTTCAAACTATGAAGAGATAGATCCTGCCTACGGAGACCTTTCCATTTTTAAACGTTTGTTAAAAGAAGCTCACAAACGGGAAATTAAAATTATTATGGATCTAGTCGTGAACCATACATCCCATTTGCATCCGTGGTTTATTGAATCTCGTTCCTCAAAGAATAGCCCGAAAAGAGATTGGTATCTATGGAAGGAGACATCTCACGGTTTACCACCAAATAATTGGTTAGGTGCTTTCGGAGGCCAAGGGTGGGAATTTGACCAAAGAACGGGAGAGTCTTATTTTCATTCTTTTTTAAAAGAACAACCAGATTTAAATTGGCGAAATCCCGACGTTGAAGATGCGATTTTTAAAATGATTCGCTTCTGGTTAGATATGGGAGTGGACGGATTCCGACTAGATGTTGTTAACTTATATGTAAAAGATGAATTCTTAAGAAATAATCCATCCTATTTTATGAAAGGTCCTAGACCTTATGACAAACAAGTGCATATATACGATCGTGATCGGCCAGAAATGCATGGAATACTTCGCCGACTCAGAAAACTTATGGATTCCTATCCCGATAAAAAAGTATGCGTCGGAGAAGTTATGCAAGATTTCCCTGGCAATGTTACTTTACCGGCCACTTACTGTGGGAAAAATGATGAATTGCACCTAGCCTTCAATTTCATGTTTTTATTCTCGCCTTGGAAAGCGGAAAGTTTTTTCCAAATCATTAAGGATTTTGAATCTGCTTTAGGGGAAGACAATTGGCCAAACTATACACTTTCTAATCATGACTTTCCGAGACATATCACTCGTTACATGAAAGACAAAGAAACGATTCCCAGAGCAAAACTAGCGGCAACGATGTTGCTTACCTTAAGAGGAACACCTTTTCTATATTATGGCGAAGAAATCGGTATGGAACGTCAAAAAGTTCCTTTCAAAAAAATCAAAGATCCGGTGGGAAAAAAATATTGGCCTTTCCATCCAGGTAGAGATCCAGAAAGAATTCCTATGCCGTGGGACGGAACAGCTAAAACAGGATTCACAACAGGCGATCCTTGGCTTCCTACCTATGAAAAGGCTTCGACTGGGAATGTCGAACTGCAGTCTCAAGAAAAATCTTCTCTACTTAACACCTATAAAAAACTGATTCAGTTGCGTAAGGACAGAAAATCTCTTCGGAAAGGTAATCTTAAAATTCACCTAAGCAAAAACAAAAAGGTTTTATTTTATAAACGAAAAGAGGGAAAAGAAGAAACTTTTGTTTTTCTTAATTTTTCGAATGAAACTGTAGAAGTCTCTTATCCAAGAAAATGGCAATTGGAAGAGATACTCTTTAGCACGAATGATCGAAGTGTTTTGCAGAAGCATGAGCTAGACGATGGCTTCTTAAGAATCCTACCAAACGAGGCCATAATTTTTAGTGCTTAGTTCAACTGTGATTTTGTTGCGAATAGATCGGTCCGATTTGTTCGTCCAATCGCTTCCATTTCACTAAATCTCCAATTTTGATCGAATCAAAATTTGTTACATCTTCTATAACAGCAGTAACTTTCTCTTGATTCTCGAAATCAACAATCGCTAACACATAAGGAGCCTTCTTTGCCATGTGTCCGAATCCCACGTGAACCACAGTAAAGGTATATATGTGACCAGTTTCTTTAGAGTATGAATGACTGTCTTTTGAACTCATCTTGTTTTACCTTTTCTTTTTCTCTAAGAAGGAACAATATT
>Ga0075156_10000800_pt1 | contig 16651 bp, 9 predicted proteins | sample JI81AbrownDNA_FD_70966 | JGI IMG/M metagenome (GOLD analysis project Ga0075156, IMG submission 70966) | Wastewater effluent complex algal communities from Wisconsin, to seasonally profile nutrient transformation and Carbon sequestration -... | ecosystem: Engineered > WWTP > Effluent > Algae...
ATCGTCGCGCACGGCGATCAAAGAAGGACTGGACATGATGGTGGATTCCTCGTTCTCGCCCTACGTGATGCGGCGGACTTGCTGTTAGCTACTGGCCTCGCCCAACCCTGACACGTAGGGATGCGATCGACGAGGTCGATCGCGGCACCAAGACCCAGACACATATCGCAACGAGTGGTTTCCATGGCGGCGAACGCGTCACCCTAAGCGCATCCAACTCAGGCAGATTCTGGTCGATGAGCACCGCAGGCAGCCTGAAGGCGTGGATGGATTGGTGTGATGAACAGGGCGTGAAGCTGCTCGACGACTCGATCACTACTGTGTCTGTCCTCGACGGCTTGGTGGTCCCGGAGGATCTCCTAGCGCGGCCGCCCTACCCCCTGCTCTCACTTGACTGGCCCTGGCGCTTCTACACCGGTGACCCTGTACCTCGCATCGAGCTCAACGATCAGGGCGAACTCGTGACGGACGTCGAGTTCCGCGTCGATGGCCACGGCGATGCGGGACCGTTCAAGTTCACCCTCCTGGGCCCGTCGTGGGAGATTCCATACTCCGCCGACTTCGAGGCCGAGAAGGGATTGGTTTACGCACCGCTAGGGGTTGATGGATGGGTGCAGACACCGCGAGGGCTCAAAGTGCGCCTCGCAGCCTGGCTCGCCGACCGAGACAACCGTCCCTCTCTACACTTGGCGGGCGATGCCACGATCTTCGCCGATGACCGCCTGGCGAAGGCCAAGCAGTACCCGCCCTTCGACCCCGCGCACCTGGTCGCGGCAGACTGGACGGGCGCGAGACTAAACAAGGAGTCCCAAGGTCTCGATCGCGATCCAGAATCTGTGCAAGCGTTCGCGTCGGCGTTCTTGCAGCGCACACGCACCTTTGATGTGCTCATCGACGACGACAGGTCGGGCGAGATCGCCGACCTCGTCGGGCTCAAGGAGGACGGGCCGAACCTCGTCGTGACGCTGGCTCACTGCAAGTACAGTGCGGGCACGCCCGGCAATCGCGTTCACGACCTCTACGAAGTCTGCGGCCAAGCGGTAAGGAGCGCCAAATGGAGGCAAAAGGGCCTCACGCCCTTGCTCGATCGGCTACTCCACCGGACTGGATCTGTCATGAGGGCTCACTCCACCTACTCGCCGTTTGAGGTTGGAGACGTCGACGATCTCTATCGACTTGTTGAGCGTTCGGATGGTCTCATCCCCCGCTTCGAGGTGATCGTCGTTCAGCCTGGAATGTCTGCGGCTGGGGCTTCCGACGATCAACTCCGACTCCTTGCGGGCGCTGCGTCCTACATCAAGGCCGTGGCTCGGGGTGCACTACTCGTCGTCTGCAGTGCCTGAAGTGTCGGTTCCAACGCTCGTGTTGCCGCCTCTCTGCATCGCTTGTCAACGCCGGGCTCAGGCAGGAACCCCGTGGCCCGGCTCTGCCGCAACAGAATGACAGTCGCGACTAGCGAGCGTCTCCGCCGCTGGCCTTCGCAAGGTCGTCCAACAAGGCTCTGATCACCTGCTCTTCCTCAAGTCTGGTTCCGCGGTGAAACAGCTCTGGCCTAAGTGACTCGTCCCATCGTGCGTCGACTGGAACCCCTGTCAACGGCTCTCCAGACTCCGTCACGCTCGCCAAATCAACGGCTGTGAAACGCCATGGCTTGAACCCGTGGCGCTCGTGAATGCGATTCGCGATACGGAGACCGCCCCAGTCGAAGTCGCCGTGGTAGCGGATACCGGCGGATGCGATGCTGCTGAGCAGGAGGTCTGCCGCAAAGCTAGGCTGTCCCTGAACGCAGACAAGCGGCGCACATGCCTCGCCCAGTTCCCTCGCAGCGGCATCGACAACGGACGGGTTCTCGCAGACGAACACGGGACCTCTCGGCGGCACGAGTTCGAGGGTTCGTAGCTGGCGCAGGGTGACAACAACGGGCTCGCCAGCTCCGGTAAGTTCCCCTAGCGCCCCAGGCAGCGGAAGCCGGTGCACCAGGACCGTGCTGGACAGCTCGTCCAGCGCGACACCAGCACGAGCCCACGCTTCCCGGCGACTATCCGCACCGTCGCCCTCTGCCCCCACGCTAAGGGCGGACATCACAAGCGTCGCCTCTGGCGCCCCCACGTCGAGGGCATGGGCTGAGTTCAGTGTTCTTGCCGCCAGCCTCGGGAGTCCCTCGCCGTCCCTCGGGAGATCATTCAGAACGCGAGCGACGCGACTCAGTAGTGCATGCGCTCGGTCGGGAGTTCTTGCGAGACGCCGGGTGAGTGTGCGTGTCCGCGAATCTCGAGCCCATTCCGCGAACCTAGGGGCATCGTGCGCGATCGTGTTGAGGAGCTCGAGGGAATCGTCCCACGCCACTCGCTCCTGATCTCGGACCATCGGTAGCACGACAATTGGCCCCTTCAGGTGTTGCACGGCAGCTGTGAGCGATGGTGCTGCGCCGCTGTGCGTCACCACCTGATCTAGCTTGTCGAGGTCGACTGAGAGGCTGGGCGAGTCTCCAAGTGGCCGTCCGAACAGAGCTGTTACGGCCGACCGCTCATCCAGGCTGACGTTCTGCAGAACCATGCGTCCCGACAGATCCTTGCCGCTCGCGATCCGCTGGGCCAGCCGCTCCACGAGTCGCGCGAGGTCCGGCTGCCCGAGGAGGCGATCGAGCTTAGGCGGGTCGATCACGATGCATCACCCGTCACCAACGGGAGCTCCTCGTCGGCCAGGGGTAGTTCGTCTTCGCCCCACGCGCGTTTCGGCTGTGGTGCCATGGCGGACATGCCTGGATCGTCCACTCGCTCGCGAACTGCACCGTTCCAGGTCCAGTGCTCGACGTGAACGGCGGACATGCCGGGCAATCGGAATAGGTTCGCAATAGCGATCCCGGGCACCTCTGGGTAGGTGGCCCACTCTCTCTCGCTGGTCATCACGACGTCGAGGTCGAACTCGGCGAGCAGGCCGAGATAGCTCGCACGTGACCGGTCGTCGACCCCGGCGAACGCCTCATCCAGCAGGATGAGCCGTGGTGCATGCGGGTCGCTCGCTGACGCGTAGTGGCTCGCCGCCGCAGCAAACAGAGGGACGCTGGCCGCGAGAACCCGCTCGCCTCCCGATGCCGGACCGGACGCAGGACGCCACTTTCCGTTCTGGTTGATCTGCACGCTGAACTTGTTCCAGGACCGGTAGTCGAACGCACGCCGGAGCCGTTCGTGCCAGCTACCTTCCGGGTCCTCAACTCGAGCGGCGGCGATACGGCTGCGGAGATACTCCCCTACCGCCGCGCGATCCTCCGGTGACCACGCTTCGGCCTTCTGCTGCAACACCTGCCTCCCGGCGCGGTCAAGCTCCTCGTCCTTGCTGTCCCATCGGATGCGCAGCCGCAGCCCGCTTCGAGTTTGCCGCCGTGTGAGCTCGTCGTTCATGCGGTTCACCTGACGCATTGCCTCCTGCACGCGCAGGTGCAGCTGCGCCCCAACTTCGTCGATGAGGTGGGTTTCGAGAACCGCACGTTCCTTCTCAGTCAGCAGTCGTTGCCGATCGGCGAGTTCAGCCTCCAGGTCTTCCGCGAGCGCCAGCGGCTGGACGGAAGCGGATCCATGTTGGACGCTCACCGTCGTCACGCCTTCACGCTGCTCACGCCACGCCTGTCGGCCTTGGCGGCTGAGGGCTGCCTGAACCTCCTCGAAGGCGCTGAAGAGCCGCTGCACCGATTGATCCCACTCGCGCTGGTCGACATCAAAACCGCCCAACGTATCAAGCGCCCGACGGGCGATTCGAACGGTTGGGTCAGGGGCCCAAGGGAGAGCGACATCGGGCAGATCGAGCTTGGGAACGGCCAAGCCGAGCAACCCGGTGGACCCGAACGCCTGGAACTCACTCGTCGCAGCGATCCGTCTCGCCGCCGACTCGGCTACTTCGTCGCCGATCCCGTCGAGACGGGTTCGTGTGATCGCAACAGCGTTTGAAGCCTTCTGCTTCTCAACCGTCTGAGTCTTGTGACTTGCCTTCGCCTGCTTGAGTTCACCTTCCGAGCGGCTGATCTGCTCATCCAGGTCGCATGACGCGGCGCCAACTGTTGCTTCGAGCGTTTCTAGGCGCTGGGCTGCGGCGATGGCGCGGGATCTCGCTTCCTGGGCGTTAGCGTCCGCTGTTGACCAAACCCCCTTCGCGACCTCGACCGAGGCCGCAGCGTCGTCCTCGCTTGCCGTCATCTCGCGGAGCGCGTTGATGGCGTCCACGACGGCTGTCGCCGCACCCGGGAGCGCGACCAGTGCATCCCAAACGTCGTCGACCGACTCCGGATTCAGCAAGTACAAGGCCGAGGCGTCGGCCAGCGCTGACCGAGCGAGGTCACGGGACGACTCTGCTTGAGTGAATGCTCCTTTGGCCGCAGCCGCGGCCGTCGTTGCATCAGCTAGGTTGCCCGCCGCCCTCTCGCAGCGTCGCATCGCATCGCGGACCGCCTCGTCAGACGGGAGGTCGGCGAGCTCACTCCCCAGCAGTTCGAGGCGGCCGTTCAACACCTGCAACTCCGAATGCTTCTGGGCCTTCGCGGCGACTAGGCCAGCGTGCGTCTCGCGGAGCTCGACGAGCCTCGCCAAGCGCGCAGCCTCGCGGGCACGGGCCCCCAAGAACTCCGCCGACGGCTTGGTCCAGCTGCCCGTCAACGGACCCAGGGCGAAGGCACCGCTTGGCGACACCGCCGCCATCCCAGGCTGGGGGTCAGCTTCGACGGCGATGCTGCGAAGGACGTCCGCGATCGTCAACTCACCCACATCCGACGTTGGGAAAGGAACCAGAACGTCCGCGAGCGTCCTGCCCTGTAGGGGCAACGGCCGCAGAACCGTGTCACCTTCAGCGGAGGTAACTGACCCGTCGGGGTAGATCCACGCGTCCAGCAGACCCGCAGCCTCCAGCGCTGCCTCGATGCCGGCGAGGTCCTGCTCGGACGGATTGGGTTGGATCTCGACGCACTCCCAGAACGCTGCTCCGATCGTTGCCGCACGGTCTGCGAGCCGTGTGTACGGGCGTGGTGGCAATCGAACCTGGCCTGCTTCCAGGCCGGCGATCTCCTGGTTGACGGTTGCCAGCTCGAGGTCGATCCGGCGGGCTTCCTCGTCCAGTGCCGTCAGCTCTCGGGCGAGATCATGGTTGCGCAGAGTCCACGCCTCGTGTGCCCACCCCGCCACGGGGTTGCCCTCGCCCACGGGTGAGTTGGTCCACTCCGTCGCCTCGGCTACCGCGGCGTCAAGTCCGTCCGCGACGAGCTCCACAGTGGCTTCCAGGTGATCGGTGACTCTTCGAACCCACGAAACGCTTGTGTCCGCCGCCACAGACTGGGCGGACCGCAAGGCTTCGGCAGCAGCAGCCACGCGGCTCTCGGCTGAATCAAGTTGCCGCTGAACCTCAGCACAGGTCTTCTCGGCGTCAGCCCGCCCGGCGAGAAGAGCACGCAAATGGCTTACCTGCTCGCCCCGTCGTCGACGTTCCATCGAACTGCGGCGAACGAGCTCGTCCGGATCCTCGCTCATCGTGGGTAGGTCCACCCCGGCGGCTGTGACCAGCTCCGCTAGGGCGGCGCGCTTGGACGCAAGCATCCCTTCACGCCGTGCGGCTGCCTGCTGGGTGGATCGAAGGTTGCTGGCGGCGCCCTCTGCGGCACTTCGCAGGGCCTTCGCGGACTCAGCGAGACTGTCCGCCGCCAGCCGCGTCGCCTCGGCGTTCTCGCGGACGGAGTCGAGTTCGACCAGCTTCTCGGAGCTCCGTCGGAGGCGTAGCGCCCCCAAAGTTGCTTCCATGCGCGAGATCAGGTCGTCAAGCTTCACGAGCGAGGTATCGACCTCCTGCTCGCGGTCGGCGGCTTTGCCCAGTGCCTCTTCAACCTGTCTCGCCTTCCGGTTCAGATCCTCATACTCAGACTGAGCACGACGCGGGGCCGCCGTCGCCCGGCGCGTTGCAACTCTCGCGTAGCGGGTGTACTCATTCGAGAACTTGCGCACAGACTGCGCCGCCGCTCGCAACGCGTTCAGTGCGTGCTCCTCGTCCTCAAGCGCCTGGTAGGACTGAGCCACCAGTTCAATCAGTTCATCCCGCATCGGCTGAAGAGCCTCAGTGAGGGCGCGAGCGAGTTGCTGCTCATTGGGGCGCTTCGACAGCTGCGGCTGCCGCAGGTGCACGAGCAGGTCCATCAAGGCGCCGTACCGCAGAGTTCCCAGCCCAAAGAGTGTCTCGTCGACAGCACGCCGGTAGCGCTCGGCACCCGCCTGCTGATCGAAGACCGTTCCCCTTACCCCGATGGCCTCAACCAGTCGTTCCTGAGTGCGCACCGTCCGGGCGCGGTCGACCAAATGCAGATCCAGGCCGATCCTCTGGTCGGTGATGAACCACCACTGCTTCACAACACCGCGATGCTGAACGGCCTTCATCCCCAGACCCAGGGTCACAAAATGCTCTTGCCCGTCCTGGTCCACGCGGCCGAACTCCACCCAGCTGTACCCAGTGCGCTCGTCGTGCTCGTCGCTCATGAGCAGGTTCCACGCCATGTGCTTGTTCGGATCCGCGTCCGGCTCGAGGCGCGAGGGACGAAGGTTGGCGTCAAGCAGGAGGGGAAGAGTCAACGCCAAGACTTTGGACTTGCCCGTGCCGTTGTCCCCTCGAAGCAGCAGCCTCCCATCCGTGAACAGGAACTCCTGCGCTTCGTACAGAAACAGCTCCACGAGGCCGCACCTGAGCGGCTTGTACCGACCAGCAGCCGGTGTCGGCAGGCTCACTCGGAAGCTCCAATCACGCGCGGCTCACCAAGGCGGAATCGCATCAGAACGGGCGACGCCTGGATTCTGCCGGCGGCAGCGCTCACCAACGAGAGGGCTCGAAGGCGCTCAATAGCCTCGCCGGCAAGTTCCGCTCGTGGTCGGGCCCGGATTGTGGTGCCCCAGACAGAGGCGTACTCGCCGCATAGCTTGTCGGTGTGGGCGACGAGTTCCTCCGGTGTCATCTCACCCACCTCAGCCAACTTGGTCGCGATCAAGAGAGCCAGATGCCCCGCGGCCCCGACCTCCGGCATCCTGACATCCGTCAGGTCGCCCTCTGGGTCCAGCATCGCAATCCCCTCGGCACGGACTTCCGCCACGAGCCCTGTTGCATCGGTGATCCGGTCGGTAAGTGCCCGTCGCTGACTGACCAAGTACGCCCGCTCCTCGTCGCTGAGCGAGTCATAGAGCAGAACTGGATCGTCCAGCAACCGCCGAGTCAGGCTGCGCCGGAACCAACGATTGCGGGCATCGTCGGTTTGGACCAGCGGACGGTCCGTCACGTCCGTCAGCCGACTCCCGAAGTCCTCGGTTCCCACCATGGACGGTGCTTGAGCCGTCTGAAGGATGACACCGAGCACGCCGTGCTCGACGTCGTACAGCACATCCGTGCCGGTGTCGACGTAGCGTTCCTCGTCGCCCTCAATCCGCCTAAGAGCGCCCAGCTCAAGGAGCAGGCGCACAACGGAAACCATGTCTGCTCGCTCTTCGCGATTCGCGAGGGTGAACTCCAAGCCCGCGGCCTCGAAGCGTGGGTCGCCGAGTTCGCCGAGGACTCCTTCGGCTAGCCTCCCGAGGGTCACCTGGCCACCGCTGCGCTCCAGGACCGCGAACGACAAGGCAAGTAGGACATAGCGGCGGCGACTGAACGGGCGACGTCGACGGTCGTAGAGGCCGCGCGTCGTGTCGAGCCCGGCTACCCGTTTGTGGAGCCGGGCTGCAGTCGTGTCGACCGTCAAGCGCCATCCAGTATTCGCTTCGAGCCACTCGCGAATCTCGGCCTCGAAGCGTCTGACGAGGCGGTAATCCGCTTCGGTCTCGCCGCGGGACGCGAGCACCGGTCTCGCCAGGAGCGCGCGCATCGCCCGACGCCGATCGGCGAGCACTGTCTGGTCGATCGCTGACTGCAGGAGGCTCATCGCGTTGACCTGATTCGGATGCGATGAGCCGGCCCGGAGAGCGTGCCGTCGCTGAGGGCAAGCGAACTTCCCTCCTGCGCCGAAGGTCGGACGTCTACGTGGTAGGCGCCGTCGAGGCTGGCCACAGACACGTCCTCCTCCGCGGAGCGCCGCTGCGCAAGCGCGTCCCCCAGCAAGTGCAGGAGCAGCGTTCGCGCCGCTGGTTCCTCGATAGGAAGGTTGCCGATCGGGACTGGCTCGGCTGTCGCAAGCTGTGACAGCAAGCGCGCAGTTGCGATCCGCTGAGCCTCGACCTGGAAGGCGATTGCGCGACGCTCGGCTGCCCGGTCTCGAACCCTCGCGGGCTGACCACGACGTTCATAGCTCCCCGTTGCCCGCAAGCGCGGGGAGATCTCAACCGCGGGCGCATCCGCCCAAGACGTCGTCGGAGCCACCGGACGGCTCCGCCGTTCCTCTAGGGTGTGTTCGTCAACCCCCAAGTGCCTTGCGGGAGCGAGGCCAAGTGCGACGGAGGCAAGACGATGCCGAGCCTCGTCGTCGGGAGCCTCAGCAAACCAGAACGCAAGCGTGCGAAAGTCCGCGACGCGATCGCTTCGACCAGCTCGCCGCTCGCCAAGCCGCTGCACGGCGCCGAGGAGTGCAGGGACGGCGTTGATCGCCATGTGACGCAACTGCTGTGACTGGCTCGCGCCATCCGGACCGCCAATGAACCACTGTCGGAACCCAGCGAACCGCTCATGCCAACGCTCCAGAAGTGGACCAAACGAGTCAGCGGACGCCTCGACATCCGGCGACGCATCCCGAGACTCGCGCGCAGCGGCTGCCCGGAGTAGCCGGTCGACGTCTGCATCCGACATCTGCGCCAATAGCCGCCCGATCTCCGCTGTCCGTGCGACCAGGTCCTGGACGAAGCGCTGGAGGTATCCGATCAGGCGTTCCTTGTACGCAATGAACGCTTCGGTGTCCACTCCACGCAGGTCGATCGTCCGCTGCACGTCCCCACTGAAGGCCTGCGCATTCGCAGCGAGGCCCGAGAAGCGATCAGCCAAAGTGGTGAGCGCGAGCGCTGTCTTTGCCTCGTCAAGCTCCTCTGCACGCAACAGAACGAGGAGAGCGTTCAACTGATCGACGATGTCTTCAAGCGCCCACGACTGAAGCGCGCCCGAGGCACCGAACGACCTATCGAACTCTGCCAGCGCCCGCTCGGCGGCTTCGCCCTCCGGTGTCATCTGATACACGAAGCGAGCCCGGTTGAACTCCTCGACAGTCGACACCCTGCTGGTATCTGGGTCGGCCTTGAGATTGCCCCACCTGACGAGGTTGGAGAGCAGCGACGCGAGATCGACGTCGATCCCCACGCGTTCGCTGAGTTCCTCGGCCCTCAAGTGAACAATGAACCGCTCGCGCGCACGCGCGAAGCCCAGCATGATCGCCCGGTAGGAGTCACCATGTTCGGGTGCGGCGAGATACCCGAACACTCCGTACCGCTCCTGACCCATGCGCATAGGTTAGGGGCGCGTGCTGACAGTTTCTCGTGGTTCTCGCCACGCCCGCCATCCCAGGAACTCTGAGCTCGTCAGTGACCTGACGCCGTAGACGCCGTAGACGCAGTACGTGGCCAGCGCAGGTAGTCAGCGGCCGGGTTCCACCGCCCATCAGACCAGGGTGTCGGCGCCGCTGGACTCCAGCATCCAAGCTCGGATGTAGCCAGGGAACACTCGGCCGAAGTCGTCGGCAGAGTGTCCCTGCCATGCGATGAGATCGGCTTGTTGATTGACGTCGCGAAAGTCGCCGTCGTGGACCCGGATGATCTTCGATGCCTTGCGCCCGGGCTTGTCGTCCCACTCCACGGGGTAGCCGAGCTCGGCCTCGATGGCGTCCTGGCGATCCAGGAGGTAGCGTTGGAGCTCCTTATTGTTGGCGATCCACAGACGAGCGTAAACGTGCTGCTCAATCGAGTTCACGGCCAGCGAGATCTCGGTCCCACTCGTCCCGATCCCAATGTCATACCAGGCTTGAGGGCGAGGCGTTCTGCCCAACGTCAGGTGCGGAGCACTCTGCTCGCACCACTCCTTGAGCAGGGCCCAGTACTGGATCTGCGCCGCGGCGTGCCCGCTGTCGGAGGAATCGCTCTTGGTGATTCGGTTCCGACGTGCGGTGATGGTCGCGTCGTCTATATCCACGCCAGCCGCGTCGGCAAGGGCGCGCGCATCCATCAGTTGAGCGTCAGAAGCGCGGCCAGACGCATCGAACACGACACCTTCGGCTGCCAGCACGTCCTGAGGCTCATCCGTGCGGTCGGGGTCGCTCCAGCGGAACTGCGGAGAGGGGCGACCCTCGTAGGTCATGACGCGCCAGGCGCCGTCGATCGGGTTGTTCGCCAAGGTCGTGCCCCACCGCGACCGGGTGGCTGCCGACTACGACGGCGACCTCGGTGTACGAAGTCCACCTCCCCGGAGGGATCTGCTCGACAACCGGAGCGAGCTTGGCGACCAGGCCCGCCCGCTCGACCTGGTCGACCAGGGATTCGTCCGGTCCAGGCCAGAGCGCGATGATCTGTTCAGCGAGCGCTCGCCCGCGGCTGAGGATCTGATCCGGACCCCAAGCATCGTGGACGGCGATGGCCTTGTTCATCTCGAGCGGACTCTTCGTCAGTTGCACCCGCTTCGTCGCGAACGGTCTGTTTGACATCTCCGAGTTGTAGCCGGTCAAAGTCAGATTGCCGAGGGTGTGGACGAGGCGCTCGTGCTCGACGGCGAGGTCGGCCTCGACGGCCAGTGATTCGGCGAACGCGTCGCGGGTCTCGTCCGAGAGCGTCTGCGGCAAGACGTGTTCGATCGTGAGGCCTTTGAGGTCGGCCTTCTCCTTGCCCTCGTAGGATTCCTCCAGCCACCGCAGGATCAGGTTCTGCTGCTCTTTGCGCCCATGGTGATAGAACGCGACTGTTTCTACGGCCTCGCGCACCTGCGCGTCAGTGGCGTAGTGCTTCCGCCCCTTCGACAAGTACGCGCGCAGCGCGTCATCGATGTCAGGCTCATCCCCAACTAGCGCGACCGCCTGCAACAGCGTCTTGTTCAGACCCGCGGTTGCGCGGCCGATGACGATTCGGCGGACGAAGTACGAGATCAACGTCCGAAGCGCGTTCACGACCTGCTCGGTAGTTGCCGTACCGGCCGCGCGCCGGGCGAGGACTCGCATGACGACCGGATAGGCGGTCTTCGATCCCCATACCTTGATGCGCTCCAACCAGGTGCGGATCTCCACATCAGATTCACGCGACGGCTCCAGAACCGAGGCCAACACGTCCCCCAACTTCGCGATGCGGCTGACCTCGTTCTCGATCTGCGTAGCCGTCGTCAGCTTGTCGAGGCGCTTCTGCTGGCCGGCATACGTGTCGGTCTGCTTCGCGTTCTCATCGACCAACACAAGGTCGAGCCAGAACAACAGCTCCAGGTTCTCCGGCGTCAGCTTGTCCTCCAGCGGATGCCACACCGACCGGTACACCGCGTTCGCTCGCTCCCCCAGCCGCATGAACAGGTAGTTCTTCAGGAGATCCGCCTGAGTCAACGGCAGGCCCGTGTTGTTCAGCGACTCGAAGATCCGATGCGCATTGTCGCCAGGCTCGGCGACGACTGCGACCAGTGCCAAACCCCACAACACGGCGTTTTCGAGTTCCTTTGGGGTGACCGATTCGTCGTCGCCGGCCAGCTTGGAGATCTTCGCCTTCAGATGGTGGTAGGTCTTCCCGATCCGGCTGTCGTCACCGACCTTGCCTAGCGACCGCACAATCGACTCGTAGACCTCGCGGTCGTCCTGAGTGGGCAGCAGCTTGGTGGGCTGCTCCTTGACGAACTTGTTGATCAGGTACTGCGTGTCGATCGCCTCGCGCGCTTCCTCACCCTCCCTCTCGCCAAGATGATCCCGCAGCGCGGCGAGCAGCAGGCTCAGGGTGGTGAGGCGCTGCTGGCCGTCGACCACCAGCATGCGATTGAGACCGATGCCACCAACGCCAGGCGTGGACGCCAGCACCAACGAGCCGATGAAATGAGTCGCATCCGGGCTCGTCCGACGCACCCGTGCGATATCGACCAGATCAGTCCACAGCCGATCGACATGCTCGAGCTTCCACGCGTAAGTGCGCTGGAAGAGGGGCACGGCGTACAGCTTCTTGCCTTCCAGAACTTCCTCGAGGTTTGTCTCCTTGGCCTGAACCACCCCAGCCTCCATCCTCTGATCGTTAGGCCTCATCTTGCCGTGAGCCAACAACACACGTCGGGCCCACATTCGCCACCCGACAAGATGGGCGCCAAGCGGCACTCAAACGCCGGGGGCCTTCTGCCGGACCGAGTGGGTCACTCCATGGGCTTCACGTTCGCCTCGATGAACGTGATCTCGGTGTCATCGAGCCCGTACTTGGCGTACAGCTGGGCGTCGATCTCGGGGATCGGCTTGATCCAGTCGATTTCCGAGTTGGACGTAAAGTCCTGCGCTGGGACGTACTTCCACGTGTTTCGCGGGTTGTGCTGCGTGATCTTGAGAACGCCGAGCATCGTCCTGGCGAACTTGGACTTGATGTACTTTGCGCACGCCTGCGCTTCGGATTCGGTCTCGAAGGAGCCGATGGTGATGAACGTCTGCGTGACCGCCACGCCTGGCTCAAGAACTGTCGGGTTGTTGAGAGCCACGCCAAAGAAGTCGGTTGTCGACCCCGACCCGTTCGCCTCAGGGACCGAAACCGTGTATTTGTCGAAGCTCTCGGGACCCGTGATGTACTCGCTGCGAATCCAGCGACGGAAGCGCTTGTTTCTAATGACCCCGAGAACTTGAAGATACTCATCGCCGTCTACCGGCCGGGCCTCGTGAAAGAGGAACGAGAACAACTCGAACGCGTTCGTGTTGACCAACGCGGTGTTGCCCTCGGGACGAAGGTCGAGTGCCTCGGGGTGATCCTCGTACAACTTGCCCGTGTAGCGGTAGGAACGTGAGCTTGTGATCCCCATAGACTCGATGAAGGCCGTTCCCGACTCCAGAACCTTATGCAGGATCGTGTTGAGTTCAGGGTGCTTGGCGAAGAAGCCGATGGGGCCGAGCTTGCGCCCCGAGTCGCGGTATGTGACTGCGATCCCGCCCTTGATGGGGTCTGCGAGGCTCGGAAACAGATGGTTCGAGTCCGACTCGTAGTAGGCCACGCACAGGTGCTCGTCTGCCAGCATCTTCTCGTTCCACGCCTTGGGCGTAAAGCCACCGTTGAACAGGAAGCGCGCGGGGGTGATGAGCACGGCCTTGGTGCCGACCTCGTACGCGGCGTCCATGAACTCGTGATAGATCGGTGTGGCGCGCGTGCCCTCGCCCTGAGCCTCCTCTTGGTACGGAGGGTTGCCGATGACGACGTCGAACTTCTTGGTCATGTCAGTCGTCTCCCAGCATCTCGGCAACAATCTTGGCGCGGTCTTCGGTGGCCATATGGGCCAGGTTGCCAACCCGGAAGTGCCCCGAGTTCTCGATCAATTCCCTGCGTGATTCGACACCACCGGAAACGGCTTCGATGGTGATGCGGTGCAGGATCTCGTTGTGGCTCATCTCGTAGATCTGCGAGGTAAGGATGTGCCGCAGGCGTTCGTCCTGGTCAGGGATCGCCTCGGCGAGGCCGGTGTCGAGCCTGCGCACAAGTTCCATGAGAAACGGCCCGGCGGTTGAGAAGAGATCGGCGAAGGTCTTCGCGGGCTCGGTGAAGATGCCGGGGTTCTCGCGCTCGAGGATGTCGAACATCTTCGTGACGACGAGCTTCGGGGTGAAGACCAGGGAGGTCTTCTGCTGTGGGATGTAGGCGAAGATGTCTTCGTCCTGGGCCTTGTCGAAGTAGTCAGCGAGCGCTTCCTTCTTGTCGAGGAACTCCTGGATCGCTTGGTCGAAGACGGGCTCGTCGAACATGCCGGGGATCCTGGTGACGGTGCCGTCGCCTTCGGTGATCTCCTGGCCGTCGCGAAGGATGCGGAACTCTGCCTCGGTGACGCCTGCGATCTCCTGGAACACGTCGTCGGGGGTGTAGTCGTCGAGGTTGGCGAGTCGGATATCTCGGTCGCCGTAGGCCATGAGGAACATCGGGATGGTGCGCGCGAACCCGCGCAGGTGGCTGCGGGCGTCGTCCATCGCGGTGTTGGCCTGCCTCTGTACCTTCCTCGTCTCTTCGCGGGTCACGACCTCGGGGACGATCCTCTCCATCGTTCCCTCGACGATGCTCAAGATGTTCGCTTGGAACGCCTGATCAGCCTCGGCGCGTTTCGCTTCGATTGCTTGAGCCTCGGCCTCGGTGGCTGCGTCCTGGGCTTCGTCGTCGAGGTGGCCTTGGGTGATTGCGCGATCGGTATATGCCCGCTCGACCTCGGCCTTCACCTTGGCTTCGATTGCCTTGGCGTCCCGCTCCGCCTGCTTGTGCGTAAGCCCGTAGATCTCCTGAAGTTCGGAACGCTTGGTCCGCGTCTGCTCTGTGATGGCTTCCGCGATCTTCGTCGCAGCGGTGCGTGCGGGCGTGTTCACGTCGAGGGTCGGGATCGCCTCGGCCGACCAGACAGGCTTGCCGAACTCTGCGACCTTCGGGCTAATGACGGTCTCGACGTCGATCTTGACGTTTCCGTCCCTATCGGTGACGGGAGGCGGCACAGGGAGCTCGAAAGGCTGCCCGGTTGTGACCTTCCCCTGCCTAGCGGTGGGCAACTTGTCGAGGATCTCCTTCACGTGCTCGCTGTAGCGGAAGATGCCAGCGACGTTCGCGAATAGCAGGTTCGACAGGAACCCGCGCCGCACGACCTCGCGTGCCTTGAACACCTGCGGGAATATCAGCACCTGGGAAGCGTCGAGCTCGATCATCTTGCCGTCGGAGTCTTCGCCGAGAACGGGGAAGAAGTTGAGCAGCCTTCGGATGTTCTCCGTCCGGATCGTGGGGTCACCGGTGGGGTTGGGCGAGAGGTTGTTGGCGAATGCGTCGAAAACGGTCAGCGTTCGCTCGGGTGCGAAGTCGAAGATGTAGGCGTTCTTCTTCTGGAGCACTGTGCTGTCGCCGCGGACGAACGTATGGGGATTCTGTGCTCGGAAGGCTGCCTGCATGTAGAGCGCGGGCGAGGAGATGTTGGACAGCATGAGCACTGCCGTCCACTCCGGCACCGTGACGCCCGTGGTGAGCTGGCCGACCGAGAGGGTGATGGTCTTCCCGCCGACTGCCTCGGCCCTCTTGATCGCCTCCCGGACCTTGTCGAAGGACCTGTCCGTCGCTCCCGCGTCGTCGCCAGCCTCGTCGAGGCTGTCGTCGCTGGTCGAGCGACCGTCGCCGGCGGCCATGACGATCGTGTAGTCCTTGAACACCGCGTGCTTCTTCAGCAGGCGTTCGAGAGCCTTCGCGGAGGCAACACGGTTGAGAAGCCAGAAGGAGTGCCGGATCTCGTCGCGCAGTTCGGGAGTGGAGAACGGGTACTTCTCGTTCGTCGTCAGCGTGTCGAGGAATCTGATGACGTCGGCCTCGTACTCAAAGAAGCCGTTGTCTTTCGTGCGGAAGAACTCAGCCAGATCGAAGGTGTAGTCGACGTTCGCTTCGTCCTCATCGATGGCGACCCCCTGAAGCAGCCGGTCGGTGATCATCCGCGAGATCTGGTAGGTCAGCAGGTTCAGCGTCGGCAGCGACGCGTAGGGATTCTCCTGGCTGCCGTCGGCCCACTGCTCGCGCGCGTTCTGCTCGTCCTCGTAAGTCCAGTTGAAGAGCTGGTCCTCTCCGAACTTGCCGGCGGCCAGAGCTTTGAACGGCGTGCCCGACAGGTGCAGTGTCCACTTGCGCTTGATCTGGTCGAACGCGACGTCGGTCTTGGTGGTGTCGATGCCCTCGTGGGCCTCGTCGATCACGAGCAGGTCCCAGGCGAACTGCGCGATGTGCCTGAGCTTGTCGTACGCGCCACCGAAGTACTGCGAACCCTTGAGATCCTGAAGAGAGACGAACTCCACGATGCGCGGGTCGTCGTCCAGGTGGTCGAGCGAGAAGGCACGCCATTGCTCGCGAGTCATGGGTGTGCGGCCGGCCAGGGAAGGCGACTCCGATACGAACCGGTAGGTGGTCTGGTGTCCGATGAAGCGTCTGAAGTCACCGAACCAGGAGTTAGCGATCGCCGGACGGTTGGTGACGATCAGGACCCTCGCGACATCGAGGGTTCGCATCAAGTCGTACGCCGCCAGGGTCTTTCCGAAGCGCGGTTTGGCGTTCCACAGCACCTCGGTCTTCCCGGCGCTGAAGGCGGCCATCGCTTGATCGACCGCCGCCTTCTGTTCGGGGCGGAGCACGTAGTCGTCCTCCGCGCCGGCGTACTGGAGGTCGGCGAAGTCCTGTCCGGCAAAGTCGTTGAAGTAGTCCAGCGACTTCTTCTGCGCGATCGCGAAGTGGAACCACTCCGTCCGTTTCGGCGCGGTCTCGCGCTCAACACCTTGCTGGTGGAGATAGGCGTGGAAGTCCTTGTCCGTGAAGCGCCCGCCGGTTTCGGAGGTGAACAGTGCCCGTCGCGACCACACCCGCCTCTTCTCGACCGACAGCTGGGATGCCTGCTGCGCAATGCGGGCGTCGGCGCTCGAGCAATAGTCAAGACCTGTGGATCGGCGTGTCACGCGGCTTGTTGATCGCTTCCTGATTCGTGGCTCGGTTCGTCGTCTCGTTCGACGAGGATGCCGTTCTTGAACGTCGCGCCGGCG
>Ga0075156_10000801_pt1 | contig 16647 bp, 8 predicted proteins | sample JI81AbrownDNA_FD_70966 | JGI IMG/M metagenome (GOLD analysis project Ga0075156, IMG submission 70966) | Wastewater effluent complex algal communities from Wisconsin, to seasonally profile nutrient transformation and Carbon sequestration -... | ecosystem: Engineered > WWTP > Effluent > Algae...
CGGGGGCATGGTGGCGCACACTCGTCGTTCGGTTGCGATCACGCCTGCCCGCAGGGTGCTGGCGGTCGTCAGCGCCTTTCTGCTGGTCATCGGCTGGCAGCTCGGACACCCCCTCACTGCATTCGCGGACGGTCCGACGACCTTCAGCAACACCTCGTCCATCGCGATCCCGGCCACCGGCACTCCGAACCAGATCGGCCCGGGCAGCCCCTACCCCTCGAACATCACGGTCAGCGGAATGGCGGGTGCCGTCAGCAAGGTGCAGGTGCGATTCAACGCACTCACCCACAGCACCCTCAACGACGTGGACGCCCTGGTGGTCGCCCCCAGTGGCGAGAACCTGGTCGTGCTCTCGGACATCGGTGACCCCAATACGTTGGCTTTCGCGAACAACGCCACTCTGACCTTCGACGATGCGGGGCCCGCGGTCAGCGCCGGCAACGTAGCCACGGGCACCTACCGTCCGACCAATACCGGTAGCACCGACGCCTTCGCCTCCCCGGCGCCCACAGCCTCGAACCAGACGACGCTCGCGGGCGCCTTCACCGGCATCGATCCCAACGGTAGCTGGCAACTCTTCATCGTGGACGACGCCTCGGGCGACGTCGGCACCATGGCCGGCGGCTGGAGCCTGATCATCACCACCGAGGTTGCGGCAGTGGCGACCACGACGACAGTCACGTCGTCCGACACGACCTCGACGACCGGCAGCTCGGTGACCTTCACCGCCACGGTTCGCGCGGGTGGCGCACCGGTGACCTCGGGCACCGTGCAGTTCGCCGCCGACGGCACCAACTTCGGTACACCGGTGAGCGTGAACAGCTCGGGGGTGGCCACGGTGAGTACCTCGTCGCTGACCGAGGGCACGCATCTGATCAGAGGCACGTTCTCGGGTGTCAGTGGCTTTCTGACCAGCAACGGCACGGTCAGCCAGCGGGTCGACAACGCCACCACGATCAATGACCGCACCTACTGCAACGCCGGCCCGATCACGGTGCCGACGAGCGGCGTGGGTGCGGCGCAGCCGTACCCGTCCAATATCTTCGTCACCGGCTTGACCGGGCAGATCACGAAGGTGACCGCACAACTCAGGGGTGTGTCGCACACGGCCCCGATCGACCTCGACATTCTTCTGGCAGGCCCTACCTCGACCCGCAATCTGTTCCTGATGAGCGATGCCGGCGGCCAGAATCCGATCAGCAACCTCAATCTGACCTTCGACGACGCCGCAGGCAGTGCCCTCGGAACGTCACCGACCAGCGGCACCTATCGTCCGACCAGGATCGCCGACGAGACGGCCGAGAACATGCCGGCGCCGGCTCCGGCCCTCAGCGGCGCGACAGCGCTCTCGACCTTCGACGGGCAGACCGCCAACGGCACGTGGAGCCTGTACGTCCTGGACGACGCCACCGGTGACGGCGGCGGCATCGCGGATGGGTGGTGCCTCACCATCGCCTCGTCGTCGCCGACCGTGACGACGCTGGCGGCCAGCCCCAACCCGTCCAGCGTCGGCCAGAGCGTCACGTTCACCGCAACTGTCACCAGCGGCGGCAGCCCCGTCACCGCCGGCACGGTGCAGTTCAGCGAAGGCGCCACCGCCCTCGGCGCGCCGGTCACGGTGGCTGCCGACGGCACGGCCACCCTGACCACCTCGACGCTCGCCGCCGGCACCCACACGATCACTGCCAGCTACGGCGGCACCGCCAGCCTGCAAGAGAGCGAGGACGAGCTCAGCCAGGTGGTCAATCGGGTCGTCTCGACCACCACCCTGACCTCGAGCGAGAACCCGTCCGAGGTGGGCGACGCCCTGACCTTCACCGCAACGGTGACCGCGGGCGGGGCTCCGGTGACCACGGGCGACGTGACGTTCACCGTCGACGGCACGGACACGCTCACCGCCCCCGTCTCGGCCTCGGGGGTGGTGACCCTCGACACGAGCACCCTGACGGCGGGCACCCACACGATCGAGGCACGATATGCGGGCACCACCACCTACGCGCCGAGCTCGGACGATCTCGCCCAGGTGGTCAGCCTGTTGGTCACGGCCACGACGCTGACCTCGAGCTTGAATCCGTCCGATGTCGGCGACGCACTCACGTTCACGGCCACGGTCAGCTCGGGCGGTGCACCGGTGACCACCGGTTCGGTCACGTTCAGCATCGACGGCACGGACTACTTCACGACGCCGGTGTCCGCCGGGGGAGTCGCCACCCTCAGCTACGACACCTTCACCGCGGGCACCTATGCCATCGTGGCCCGGTACGTGGCCAATGCCACCTACGCCACCAGCTCGGCGAGTGTCGACCAAGTGGTCAGCCTCAACGCGACCACCACCACCGTGACGTCGAGCCTCAACCCGTCCTCGGTCGGTGACGCGGTCACCTTCACCGCAACCGTGGTCTCCGGGGGAGCGCCGGTCGCCTCCGGTTCGGTCACCTTCAGCGTCGACGGCACCCCCGTGGGCGGTGCGGTACCTGTCTCCGCCGCGGGCGAGGCGACCCTGACCACCAGCACCCTCACCGCCGGGTCGCACACCATCGAGGCGAGCTACACGGGGCTACCCACCTACGGGCCCAGCTCGGACGATCTCGACCAGGCTGTGGACTTGCTGGTGTCGAGCACGACGCTGACCTCGAGCGACAACCCGTCCGTCTTCGGTGACAGTGTCACCTTCACCGCAACGGTGAGCGTCAGCGGTGCCCCCGTGACCGCGGGCAGCGTGACGTTCAGCATCGACGGAACCGACGTGTCCACCGTCGCGGTGTCCGGGGTGGGTGAGGCGGTTCTCACCACCGCCACGTTGTCAGCGGGCACCCACACGGTCGAGGCGCGCTATCTGCCGACGCCCAGCACTGCCGCCAGCGTGGCGAGCCTGCAGCAGGACGTCGGCCAACTGGCGTCCACGACGACGGTCACCTCGAGTCCGAACCCGGCCGACTTCGGCGACACCGTGACCCTGGTCGCGACCGTCGCGGCCGGTGGAGCGCCGGTGACCTCGGGCTCCGTCCAGTTCAGCGTCGGCGGCACCCCCGTCGGTCCCAGCCTTCCGGTTCAGCCCGACGGCACCGTCACCATCACGCAGGCCGGATTGTCGCCCGGCACGATCGTGTTCACCGCGACGTTCTCTGGCACGGCAGACGTGGCCGGCAGCCTCGGCACGGTGAGCCAGGTGATCAACGGCCAACCGACCGTGACGGTGCTCACGGGGCCCTCTACCTCCGAGTTGGGTGACGAGGTCACCTTCACCGCCACCGTGACGTCGGCGGGCACTCCGGTCACCTCCGGTTCGGTGGTGTTCAGCGACGGCGCCACGACGATCAGCGGCGAGGTCGGTGTCGACGGCAACGGGCAGGCGAGCCTCACCACGTCCGCTCTCACCCTCGGCCAGCACTCGCTGAGCGCCGCCTACACCGATTCGGACGGCAACTTCACCGCCAGCGTTTCGGCAGCGATCGACCATGAGGTGGGCCTGACGGTGACCGTCGGTGGCCCGTACACGGTGGCGGAAGGTAACGCGTTCACGCTGGCCGGAACCGGATCGTCGGCGGCGACCTACGACTGGGATCTGAACGGCGACAACGTATTCGGCGATGCGACGGGGCTGACGCCCACGCTCACCTGGGCGCAGTTGGAGGCGCTCGGAATCAACGACGGGCCCAGCACCTACACGATCAGCCTGCGGCCGAACGTCGGCGGCATGGTCCAGCCCATTCAGACCGGGTCGCTTTCGGTGACGAACACCGCGCCGGACACGGTGCTGACCGGCGACCTGACCGCGACGGTCGGGCAGCCGTTCACCATCAAGGTGGGCGCCGACGACCCATCGACCGCAGACATGGCCGATCTCTTCACCTACACCGTCGACTGGGGTGACGGTTCGCCCGTCGAGAGCGTCGTCGGGCCGGCGGATCCGCCGGTCACCCACACCTACACGGTGGCGGGCGACTACGACGCCGTCTTCACCGCCGCCGACAAGGACGGGGGCAGCGGCCCCGGCCAGACGGTCGTCGTCGAGGTCGCCCTGGACGAGCCGTCGCCGACGCCATCGCCGACGCCGACCCGGAGCAACGGCACCGACGGCTCGGACGACCTGCCGCAGACGGGAGCCGACGCCGACCCGACAGTGCTCATGATGGGTCTTGGTCTGGTGGCGGTGGGTGCGCTGGTGACGGTGGCCAGCCTGATCGGACGTTCGGCGCGGCGACGCCCCTGACCTATCGGCTCAGTCGCCGACCCGACGTGCCGTGCGCGCGAGGTAGGCGAAGCCGCGCGGGCTGATCTCGTAGCCGACCGGGTGGCTGATGGTCAGGCCGAGGTTCTTCAGCTTGCGCACGTCGATCTTGAACGGGGCCGTCTCCCGTCCGACCTCGGCGGCCAGATCGGGTGCCCGAACCTGCGGACGACGGCGGATCTGTTCGAGAGTCGACAGCGTCCAAGCGCCGTGGCTGCTGGCCCGGTCGAGCCGCTCCAGCCGCACGTCCAGGGCTGCCACGTCGGCGTCCGACAGATCGTCGTTGCTTCTGAGCTCGATCCGGGGATCCTCGCCGGCCCAGGACAGGCCCACGCGGTACGTCGGCCAGCTCTCGTCACCCGACAACCGCTTGCGCAGCATGGCGGCATTCCGATGCCCGGCCAGTGCCGCCTGCTCGTCGGTGATGGTCTCGGGATCGACGATGTCGACGGATTCGACCCGGATCACGGCGCCGCCGGAGCGGAACTGTGCGCCGGGCTTCACGTCCTGTCGGCGCCAGCGCCGGAACGCCAGCGACATGGATCCGTCCTGCACCCCTTGGGCGACCTTCGGTGGCAGTAGCACCGGACCATTGTTGCGGCGCGGTACGGTGTTCCGCGATGGCCAACCCGAAGTACCCCCTGTGGGTGACCCAGCTGAGCGAGCGACGGCTCGCCGAAACGTTCCGCAGCGACACCCTCGCCCGGGGGCAGAGCTATGCCGATCAGGGCCGGGTCGGCCAGGTAGCCGTCGGCTCCGGCACCGGCGGCGCCCTGGTTCAGGCGCAGGTGCGCGGCCAGTCCTACCACTCCTATGCGACGGTGCTTCGTCACGATTCGGCCACCGACGCGGTGCAGTCCACGTGTTCATGTCCGGTGCGGCACAACTGCAAGCACGGCGCCGCGCTCCTGCTGCACATGCGTGAGGTCAACCAACGCGCGCTGATTCCGGCCTGGCAGCGGGCGTTGACCGAGGTGACCGCCGGATCGGCTCGACTCGGCTCCGGAGATCCTTTGGCCATTCAGGTCAGCCGACCCAACGGGCTGGTGCAGTTGCGCGCTCTGGTCTGGGGCCGGTCCGGTCGTTGGGTGCGCACCGGAATCACCTGGGAGCAGGTCGGCTACTCGTGGAACAACAGCTTCCGCGAGGATCACCGGGTTGCACTTGCCGGCCTCGCTCGCACCCGTGACCAGCGCGGCAACCCCACCTACTACTCCCGACGAGCCGACGAGCTGTGGCTCGGCGAACTCGGCGCGGGTGCCTGGTACTGGCTGCGGCAGGCGGTGCAGGCCGGCGTCGAGCTGGTGCCCGGCCAGGGCGTCGCTGACGTCACACTCGCTGAACAGAGCGCCCGGCTGACCAGTCGACTGGGCCGCACCGCCCACGGCCTCGAACTGCGCACCGTCGCGGTCACCGACCGGTTCGAGCGCGCCGTGCCGTACTCCGACCTGCTCGGCGACCCGCCGCACGGGTTCGTGGTGGACTCGGCGGACGGGCTCCTGCTGGTGCCCTTCGCCGAGCCACTGTCGGCCGGCCAGAAGTCCCTGCTGCTGCAGCATTCGCGGCTCGAGATTCCGGACGCCGAGGTGCCCGCCTTCGCCGCCCACTTCTACCCGACGCTGCGCCGGATGACCAGGGTCGAGGTCGACGACACCGTCGACCTGCCCGAGGCCGAGCGGCCGCGACTGCTGCTACGGGTCGACTTTCGGGCCGACCACGTCAGCATCCTGCACTGGGCGCTGCGCTATCGGGTCGGTCAGGGCGCGTTGGACGTCTCGCTCGATGCCGGCCGCGATCCCTCGGCATTGCGTGACCCGGAAGCCGAGGCGCACCTGCTCGCGGCACTGCCAGCGGGGCCGTGGCCGGCCATCGAGATCGGGAACGCACATCGTCCGGTCGAAAACGCCAGACTCGACGGACCGGCCACGGCGCAACTGGCCGAACTGTGGCTGGACCCGCTGCGTGAACTGGGAGTGATCGTCGAGGTGACCGGTGAACCGGTCGACTACCGGTTGGCCACCGAGGCGCCCGAGGTGTCCCTGTCGGTCACCGACCCGCCCGAGGGCACCGATTGGTTCAACCTCGCCGTCCGGGTGAGCATCGAGGGTGAGCCCGTCGAGTACCGCGAGCTGTTCACCGCCCTCGCCACCGGCCAAACCCACTTGATCCTGCCCTCGGGCACCTGGTTCAGCCTGGCGCGGCCCGAACTGGAGCAGTTGCGTTCGCTGATCGGTGAAGCTCGGGAGTTGAGCGGACGCGAGGGCGACGGCCAGCTGCGGCTGCGCACCGAGCACGCCGGCCTGTGGGACGAGCTGGTTTCGCTCGGCGTGGTCGCCGAGCAGTCCGCGGCCTGGACCCGGGCTGCGTCCGCCCTGCTCGATCTTGACGAGCTGCCCGCGGCGCCGATTCCGGACGGCCTGACGGCCACGCTTCGTCCGTATCAGGAGTTGGGCTTCCGCTGGCTGCATTTTCTGCACACGGCACGGCTCGGCGGGATTCTGGCCGACGACATGGGCCTGGGTAAGACTGTGCAGGCCTTGGCGCTGGCCTGCTCGTTGAAGGAATCGGGCGAGCTGGAACGCCCGCTGCTGGTGGTTGCGCCCACCTCGGTGTTGGGCACCTGGGCCGAGCAATCGGCCAGATTCGCCCCCGGACTGAGCGTTCGGGTGTTGACCCAGACGTCGAGGAAGCGCAACCAGCAACTCGCGGAGCTCATCGAGGGCGCCGACATCGTGGTCACCTCGTACACCCTGGTGCGGCTCGACGAGGACGAATACGTCGAGCAGCCCTGGTCGGTGGTGCTGCTGGACGAGGCGCAGTTCGTGAAGAACCGGCAGGCCCGCGGCCACCAGTCGGTACGCAAGCTGCGCGCGCGCACCAAGTTCGCCATCACCGGTACCCCGCTCGAGAACAACCTGATGGACCTCTGGGCGCTGCTGTCGATCGTGGCACCCGGGCTCTTCGCCGATCCGACGCTGTTCGCGGAGCGATATCGGCGCCCGATCGAGAACGGAACCGAACCCGGCGCCCTGGCGAGGCTGCATCGTCGGGTGCGTCCGCTGATGCTGCGCCGCACCAAGGACACGGTGGCGGCCGAACTGCCGCCCAAGCAGGAGCAGGTGCTGTCGGTCGAACTGTCACCGGGGCATCGCAGGCTGTACGACAAGCAACTGGCGGCGGAACGCAAGAAGGTGCTCGGCCTGGTCGGCGACCTGCGCCGCAATCGCATCACGATCCTGTCGTCGCTGACCACCCTTCGGCAACTGGCGTTGTCGCCCGCCCTGGTGCTGCCGGGGCAGGCGGCCGTCTCGGCGAAGATCGACACCCTGGTCGACCTGGTCACCGAACTGGCCACCGAGGGGCACCGGGCGCTGGTGTTCAGCCAGTTCACCACCTACCTGGGCATGGTGCGTGAGCGACTGACGGCCGAAGGCATCGGCTCCACCTATCTCGATGGACGCACCCGCGACCGCGAGGCCCGAATCCAGCACTTTCGAACCGGCGCCGATCCGGTGTTCCTGATCAGCCTCAAGGCCGGCGGCTTCGGACTGACCCTGACCGAGGCCGACTACGTGTTCATCCTCGACCCCTGGTGGAACCCGGCCGCCGAGCTGCAGGCCATCGACCGCACGCACCGGATCGGCCAGGACAAGCACGTCATGGTGTACCGCCTGGTCAGCGCCGACACGATCGAAGAGAAGGTGGTCGCGCTGCAGGAACGCAAGCGCGACCTGTTCGCCAAAGTCGTCGGCGAGGCCGGCGACCTGGCGGCACCGCTGACCGCTGACGACATCAAGGGCCTGTTGGAGCTGTGAGGGCGTTAATCCCATCGACACAGGGGGTGGCCGGCGCGTAACGCGATCGTCGCCGTCGGCTTCTACCGTTGATGCATGCGTTTGACGAACGTCTCGCGGATGGCCCTGCCACCCGGGCGACTGCTCAGCTACGGGGTTCGTCCGACGGACCGCCGGGGCTGCGAACTGCCCATCTCGTTCGACCAGGCCCGCCACGTCGCGGAGGGCCAGCGGCCCGGGTCGTGGATGGCGGTCGCGGCGCGCCTGCCCCTCGGCACCAGCGCCGACGCACTCGCCGCGGCCTGGCTCGCGGTGGTTCGCCGGCACGGCACGTTCAGCACGGTCTTCTCGCACGCACCGGACGGACGCCCGCAGCTTCATCAGATCGCCGTGCAACCGGGGGAGTGGGTGGAGCATCCGGTGCCCGTGGACGCCGACCCGCGGCAGTCCCTGCGCGAGCTGTTCGATCAGTCCTGCGCACCGTTCGAGCAACCGTCGCATCGACTGGTCATGGCCGTTCCGAATGCCAGCGAGGCAGACGCCCGGCCCCAGGTGATCATCGGCTCCGACCATACCCACGTCGACATGTGGTCGTTCCTGGTGGTGCTGCGCGACCTCTTCACCGGTCTGGACGACCTGCGGGCCGGACGTCCGCCGCTGGCCGAGACACCGCCGGCGGCCGCGTTCGCCGAGCACACGGCGGCGTTGGCGAGCCGGCCACCGGCACCCCAGGAGGTGCACCGGCGCTGGTCACAGCTGCTCGAGGCGGAGCAGGGCGTGATGCCCCGCTTCCCGCTGCCGTTGGGAGACCCGGACTTCGAGGGCGAGAGCATCGTCGAGGTGCGCGACCTGCTGGACGCCGGGCAGGCTGCCCGCTTCGCCGACCGGGCGGCCGACGAGGGCGTCCGCTCGATCGCCCTGGCGCTGTCGGTGCTCAGCACCGTGACCGCCGAGCTCGCGGGCGCTCCGCTTCGAGCCCTGTTTCCGGTGCACAGCCGGGACGAGCCTCGCTGGCGCGATTCGGCCGGCTGGTACATCACCAACTCGACCATCGAGTGCGCCGACCCCGATCCGCAGGCCTGCGCCCGCTCGGTCAAGGAGGGGGTCATCCTCGGATCGCATCCGCTGGCGCCGATCCTCGCCGCCTACGGCGGCATGCCCACCGCTCCCGGCATGTTCGCGCTGTCGTGGCTGGACACCCGCCGGTTGCCCGCCCTGCCTGCGGACGCCGAGGTGCAGTACGTGTCGGCGGTCATTCACGACGACGGGATCATGGTGTGGTTCGTCGTCAACGACAGCGGACTGCACCTGCGGGCCCGGTACCCGAACACGCCCGAGGCGCGGTGGCACGTCGGCGCGTGGCTGAACGGCGTGGAGCGTGGCCTGCTGGCCGAGATCGACCAGATCTGCACCAGTTCGGCGGCGTGAGGCCGGCGGGCGTTCCAACGCGTCGGGTTGGACGTCCGCCATGGGCGCAGTCGGGCGGTCCGCAACTGGACAGCGCCCTCGTGGACCGTTAGTGTCCACCGATCGGAAAGTGGCCGGGGTAATTTCGCCAGCCTTACCTACGATCCCGTAGGATTGACTCAATGCTTGAGTCGCCAACCGGGTTTCTTGCACGAACGCCCAGGAAGAGACCTGTATGTCGGCCACTGACGCCCCAGCACTGCCTCCCATCCGATCGAGCCGTTCCGAGTCCGTCCGCGTTGAGTGGGAACGGCGAACGAACAGCTTCACCGAGCTGGCAGCCCGGGTGCGTGAGCAGGGTCTGAACACCCGCACACGCTGGTTCTACCTCACGCTGCTGGGAGTGCTGATCCTGGCGCTGGCCGCAGCCTTCACCGGCATGGCACTGCTCGGCCACTCATGGTTCCAGCTGCTGATCGCCGCGGCCCTGGGCATCATCTTCACCCAGTTCGCGTTCCTCGGCCACGAGGCGTCGCACCGGCAGGTGTTCGCGTCCGGCCGCGCCAACGACCGGCTCGGACGGGTGGTGGCGACCTTCTTCGTCGGCATCAGCTACGCGTGGTGGATGACCAAGCACAACCGGCACCACGGCAACCCGAACCAGGTTGGCCGCGACCCCGACATCGCACCCGGTTGGGTCGCCTTCACCGACGACGACGCTGCGGTCTCCACCGGCTTCAACGGCTGGATGACCCGGCGGCAGGGCTGGCTGTTCTTCCCGCTGCTCACCCTCGTCGGTCTCGACCTGCATCAGGCGTCCATCGCCCGGCTCTTCCGACGAGGCAAGCTCGAGGGCCGCGCGCAGGAGCTGCTGTGGCTGTCGCTGCGCTTCACCATCTACCTGGGTGCCGTGTTCTGGCTGCTGCCCGTGGGCATGGCGTTCGCCTTCCTCGGTGTGCAGATGGCCGTCTTCGGCTGCTACATGGGGCTGAGCTTCTCGCCCAACCACATCGGCATGCCGATCGTGCCGCACGGCGTCAAGCTGGACTTTCTCGACAAGCAGGTGATGACCTCGCGCAACGTGTCCGGTGGCTGGGTCGCGACCGCCCTGATGGGTGGCCTCAACTATCAGATCGAGCACCACCTGTTTCCCGGCATGCCGCGCCCGCACCTGGCCAAGGCCCGGCGCCTGGTGCGCGAGCACTGCCGCCGCCACGCCATTCCGTACGCCGAGAACAACTTCGTCGAGGCGATGGCGATCGTCGTGCGTTACCTCAACGATGTGGGCTGGGCGGCCCGGCACCACTTCAGCTGCCCGGCGGCCGCCAGCATGGGGCGCTTCTGAGCCTCGGCCGGTTGGTCGGGCTGGTCGACATCAGTCGAATGGAGCGTGTCCGCGGGCCCAGGCGGATCGGCAGTGCAACTTTGCACCGCGCAGAATGTCTATGTGGGGTGAGGACGCTTCAGCGTCCAAGTGCATGATGTGAGGCCGGGCGGAAACCCGGCCTCACACCACGCTGCGACTCAGAGAGCGCGGATGTTGGTGGCCTGAAGACCCTTCTGGCCACGCTGGGTCTCGAACTCGACCTGCTGACCCTCGAAAAGGTCGCGACGGCCGGTGCCGACGATAGCCGTGAAGTGCGCAAAGACGTCGGCGGAGCCGTCGTCGGGAGCGATGAAGCCGAAGCCCTTCTCGGAGTTGAACCATTTGACAGTGCCAGTGGCCATGTCGTTATTCCTTCGTGTTTCTTGGGTCGCTGACTGCGGCCCTACTGACCTCTTCGACGGCGCCGGAGAGGAATCCATGGGGATGTTGAAGCCAGCCGGTTCCACGCACGCGCGCAAGCCCGCCGACTGGAGCGGCGGACGCGATGCGTGGGGAAATGCTGATGAGGCTGGCTTTCGGGTGAGGCTGTGCAGACCGGAGCCCGCACTGAATGATGCGACTAACCACTCTAGCAGCCCGGCCCTTCGACCGCGATTCTCGGTTCGTGGTCGAGGCGTGCGACAATGGAGACCTGGCGCGCACCTCGCGTGCCGCATCGCACCCACCGTCCGCAGCGCCGGCGATCACTCGCCGCAGCCGCCAGCGGACCTCGGACAGTGGTGCACTCTTTCGAAAGCAGCTTCTTGTCTCAACGCTCCACGTCTCTTTCCACCACTACGCCTGAAACCGCCGGCGCGGCCTCGTCCGCGAACGGTGAGCCCACGTTCACCGGCCTCGGCGTTCCCGCCGAGCTGGTCGCCTCGCTTCGCGAGCGCGAGATCAGCACGCCCTTCCCGATCCAGTCCGCGACCCTGCCCGACACCCTGGCCGGCCGCGATGTGCTCGGCCGCGGCCGCACCGGCTCGGGCAAGACCCTGGCCTTCGCGCTGCCGTTGGTCGCCCGCCTCGCCGGCCAGGTGCCGTCCGCGCGCACCATCGCCAACCGCACTCGTCCGGGCGCCCCGCGGGCGCTGATCCTCGCCCCGACTCGCGAACTGGCCAACCAGATCCTGGCCACGCTCGAACCGCTCGCGACTGCTGCCGGCCTGCAGGCGATGACCATCTTCGGTGGTGTCGGCCAGGCCAAGCAGGTCGCTCAGCTGCGTCGCGGCGCCGACATCGTGGTGGCCACGCCCGGCCGCCTCGAAGACCTGATCGGCCAGTCCCACGTGCGCCTGGACGCGGTGGCGATCACCGTTCTCGACGAGGCCGACCACATGGCCGACCTCGGCTTTCTGCCGGCCGTCACGCGCATTCTCGCCGCCACCCCGTCGGGCGGTCAGCGGTTGCTGTTCTCGGCCACCCTCGATCGCGGGGTCGACTCCCTGGTCAAGCGCTTCCTCAACAAGCCGCTCGTGCACAGCGTCGACGCCGAGAGTTCGCCGGTGGCCGCGATGACCCACCACGTCTTTCTGGTCGGCGACGCCACCCAGAAGCGTCAGGTCGTGCGTGAACTCGCCGGCGGCACCGGTCGCCGTCTGCTCTTCACCCGCACCAAGCACCAGGCTCGCAAGCTGGCCCGCGACCTCACCTCGGACGGCATCCCCGCCGTCGAGCTGCACGGCAACCTCAGCCAGAACGCCCGCGAGCGTGGCCTGAAGGCCTTCGCCGACGGCGAGATCAAGGTGATGGTGGCCACCGACATCGCGGCCCGCGGCATTCACGTCGACGACGTCGATCTGGTCGTCCACGTCGACCCGCCGGCCGAGCACAAGGCCTACCTGCACCGCTCCGGACGCACCGCGCGCGCCGGCAACGATGGTGACGTGATCACCTTGGTGCTGCCCGAGCAACGTCGCGACTTCCAGGCTCTGGCGCGGGCCGCCAAGATCACCGCCCAGCCGTCCACGGTCAGCGCGGGTGACCGCAACGTCCGTGACCTGGCGGGTGCACCGGCGGCCCTGGTGGCTCCCGGTCAGGCGCCGAGCGCGGCAGCCCGCAAGGGCGATCCCGATCCGCAGCCGTTCCGCAAGGGCGGTTCGGGCCGGGGCAACGCCGGCCGAGGCTCGGCCAGGTCGGCATCCGGCCGGTCCGGCTCGGGTCAGGCTGCCGCGAGCAGCCAGCGCGGCAGCGGCGGCCGCTCGAGCGGCGGCTCGGCGCCCCGCCGCGACGCCGTGGTCAGCCTGTCCCGTCAGGGCAGCGGCTCACGTCGTCACACCGGACGTCGTCCGGGCCGCGTCTCCGCCTGACCGAACGATCGCCGAGGGCCGCGCAGCACGCTGGTGCGCGGCCCTTCGGCGTGTCCGGCGGGGGTTGAGGTCAGCCGGCCAGCACCGTCGGCGGACCGCCGACCGCCAGCACCGTGACGGAGCCCGCGGCTGAGACGGTGACCGTGGCCGACATCGCGGCGGCCAGATTCAGGCGCTGCCACGACCCGTCCGCCCTACCCAGCAGCTGCAGCACGATGGTGTCGAGGGCGTTGCCGGAGGTGGTTTGGGTCTGGGCGAGCACCTGCCCGCGCTGGGTCGTGGTCAGGGTGGGAAAGGCCGTGCGGAGCAGATTGGCGGCGCCACCGGGCACCGACGCTCCGAGCTCGGACGGGGTGCTGGGCGCGAACCCGTAGCTGAGTCGTTCGGTGTAGGCCATCACTGCCGTCCGCCGGTCGGTCACCACCTGGCTGCCCCCCAGCGGCACGCGCTGACCGGCGTACGGATCGTTGCGGTACGCCCGGTCGGCCGCGATGCAGGCCGCGAGAGTGTCGCCGCAGGACGCCTGCAGGTAGTCGACCAGTTCGGTACGCGCGGGCACCAGCACCTTCTTGCGAAACTTCTCGTCCGACCAACGCGCGGCTGCTGCTGCCTCACCGACCATGCGTCCGCCGATCACGTCCAGCGCGTAGTGCACGCCGAGCACGATGCGGTTGTTGGCCGCTTCGGAGGTGCGGGCCAGGATCGAAGGGGCCAGCTCGGGCAGCAGCGTGGCCAGGGTGATGCCGGCCGAGTAGGCGGCCGTGGTGTGACCGCTCGGAAACGAGCCGCCCTCGCACAGGTTGTCGCGGCCGTACCCGGGGTCCAGTCGAACGTCGGTGGTGGCGAACCGGCGGCTGGTGTCGGTGGTGGCGGCGACGCGTGTGATGCGCAGGTTGCCGGACGAGGTGGCCCAGGGTTCGCCCTTGCGGAGCTTCGCCAAGGAGGCGCCATTGACCCGGTTTGGTGCGCATGACGACGAGTCGCCGCCGACGCGGGGGGCGCCGGAGCTCACCGGCAGGTAGGGCCGCGGATAGCCGAACGACGACTTGGCCTTGCTCGTGTCGAGAAACTTGCCGGCGCTGCCGTTGGAGGTGTTCAGCAGCTTCGCGGTGAGCGGCAGCCGCCCGGTGATCCGGCCCCGCACGTACAGGGCACCGAGGCGCTGGCCGAGCCCGTCGGCGATGGTGACCGACTGGTCGTAGCCGCTGCCGTCCGAGCCCTGGTATTCGGCGTTCTGCAGAGCCCGGAACTGCTGCGCCCTCGTGGCGTGCTGGTTAATCCAGCTGGTCACCCGGTCGTTCCAGCGCAACTGCTCCGAGTCGCGCACGCCGCCGGTGAAGTCGCGGTCGCCGGAAGGCCGCCAGAGGCTGCGGTAGCCGATCAGGATGGCGTTCAGGCTGGGCTTGTCGTCATCGCTCGGGTAGGAGGTTCGGGCGGCGGCCGGCACTGCTGGGGCCACCAGAGCGATGAGCAGCGCACCCGCCACGGTGGTTGCCAGCCGCGGCAGCCGGGGTTGCAGCGCCCGGCGTCCACTCGAACCGGCCATCGGCCCTCCCTGTTCGCGTTGCAGCCACAGTAGTGCGCGGAGCTGCGACGACGACCCGTCGACCCAGTCGGGCCGCGCAGCGACTCAGCCCCGGATCACTGTGGGGGCACCCCCGGTCGAGAGGACGCTGACCGCTCCGGTGGCGGAGACCCGAACGGTGGCCGACATTGCGGCGGCGAGGTTCAGCCGTCGCCAGGATCCGGGCCCCTTGCTGAAGACCCCCGAGCGAGGTGTGGTGTCCAGCGCGTGACCGGAGCGCGTCTCGGTCTGACTCAGGACGGCACGGCGCTGCTTCAGCGAGAGCGTCGGAAAGGCGCTGACCAGCAGGTACTCGGCCTGCTTCGGCGCCGAGGCGGGGCGGGCGCTGCCCGGCGTGGAGAACCCGTAGCCGAGTCGTTCGGTGTAGACCGCCAGCGCGGACGCCCGGTCAGTCACCCGCTGGCTCGTGCCGCCGGGCAGCCGACCGCCGCCGAACGGGTCAATGCGGTAGGGGGTGTCGCGAGCGATGCAGACGGTCAGCGCGGCCCCGCACGTGCGTTCGAGATACCGGACCAGCTCGGCGCGCGCAGGCAGGATCTGTGCGTCCCGGAACTTCTTGTCCACCCACCGCTGGGTAACGCCGGCCTGGCCCACGATCCGTCCCCCGATGATGTCGATTGGGTAGTGCACGCCCAGCACGATGCGGTTGTTGGCCGCTTCGGAGGTGCGGGCCAGAATTGACGGAGCCAGTTCGGGCAGCAAGGTGGCGAGGGTGACGCCGGACAGGTAGGCGCTGGTGGTGTGCCCGCTCGGAAAGGATCCGCCGGTGCACAGGCCGGACGATCCGTAGCCGGCGTCGAGGGCGACGTCGACAGTGGCGAAACGCCTGGTCGTGTCGACGGTGCCGGCAACCCGGGAGACACGCAGGTTTCCGGCGGCGTCGGCCCACGGTCGACCCTTGCGGATCGACTTGAGCGACGACGCGTTCACCTTGCTCGGGGCGCACGCCGCCGAGTCGCCCTTCACCCGCGCCGCCCGAGGATCGACGTTGAGATAGGGCCGCGGGTAGCTGAACCGGGCCTTCAGTGCCCCGGTGGTCAGGTAGCGCCCAGCACTTCCGTTGGTGTTGTTCAGCAGCTTGCTGGTCAACGGCAACTTTCCGGTCAGGCGTCCTTCCACGTAGAGCGCGCCTAGGGATCGTCCGAGGCCGTCCCCGATGGTGAGCGATTGGTCGTACCCCGTGCCGTTCGAGGCTCGATACTCGGCGTCCTGAAGCGCCCGAAAGCGCTGAGCGGCCGTGGCGTTGGTGTTAATCCAACTGGTCAGCCGGTCATTCCAGGCAAGGACGCCGGCATCTTTGACCCTGCCGTGAAGGTCGTCGCGCCCAGAGCTGTCCCAGCGCAGCTCGAAGGCGGCCAGCGCTGCTTTCAGATCGGGTTTCGACGCGTCGCTCGGGTAGGAGGCGGCGGCGCCGGCCACCGACGAGGCAATCAACGAGAGCCCGAGACCTGCAGCCGTGACGCCGGCGAGGTGGAGGCCCAACAGCGCGGTTCGGGCCTTGCGAGTGTTCGTCATCGTGGCACCTTTCGGCTTCGCGGCGTGTGCAACCCGGTCATTGCAGGGTAACCCGGCTCTTTCGACCCTCGACGGTGCGGGGTTCATTCGTCGTGGGCAACGATGCGAACGCTGCTCGGATCCGAGACGAACCAGGGCAGGACCTGCAATCGCCGACGAGGGAGGGCCACGGTAGTTGCCGAAAGGGGTGTGTGATGACGGTTGGCATCGGATCGGTCGGCGTGGCAGCGGTGATGGTGGGCATGGGCCCGGTGAGCCGCCACGAGGTGGTCGAGGCGGCCCGCCATGGCGCCCCGGTGGTGCTGGCGCCCGACGCGCTGGCTGCCCTGACGGCCACGCGCGCGCGCATCGAGGCACTCGCCGTCGCCGACCACCCGGTGTACGGGGTGTCCACGGGCTTCGGTGCACTGGCCACCCGTCACATTCCCACCGACCGGCGA
>Ga0075156_10000804_pt1 | contig 16637 bp, 12 predicted proteins | sample JI81AbrownDNA_FD_70966 | JGI IMG/M metagenome (GOLD analysis project Ga0075156, IMG submission 70966) | Wastewater effluent complex algal communities from Wisconsin, to seasonally profile nutrient transformation and Carbon sequestration -... | ecosystem: Engineered > WWTP > Effluent > Algae...
TGTGCAGGTGGTCTTGGCCGCCCCGGTCGCGCGCTCGGCCGCTCCCTTTATCGGTGCCCGCGGTTTGCCCCATCTCGCCGGCGGCATCGGCGCCGGCATCTTCGCGGGCTATGTGTTCATGATCCCCGGGCTGGCGGCCATCTCGATCTGCGCGCTGCTCGACATCAAACTCGGCAGCTGGCTGATGTATGGCGTGGTCCTGGGCCCCCTCACGGCCATCCTCACCACGATGATCTTTGGTGTGCTGCTGCGCTTCGGCTGGTGGTCCGCGGAGCGTGACGAGGAGTATGACGAGGCCGTCGCCGAGATCGAGGCCCACACCCTGCCAGCGGGCGGCGACGTGCAGTCCGTCACCGCATCCGGGGAAAGCCCCAGCAAGCCGACCCCGCCACTCGGGATCGCCCTCCTGCCCATCCTGGTTCCGCTGGTGATGATCGCCTTTGGCGCCTTCGCCGAGGTCCTGGACATGACTAATCCGTTCATCGACTTCCTGGGCAACGCCACCGTCGCGCTCTTCGTCGGCCTGCTCGGAGCGTTCCTGCTCGCACGGCGCTACCTACGCGAAAGCGGCACCTCGGAGGCGTTGTCGGAGGGCTTCCACACCACCGGCGAGATCCTGCTCATCACGGGCATCGGTGGGTCTCTAGGCCAAGTCATCAAGGCAACGGGGCTGGACGACCAGTTGGCCGGGCTGTTCACGGCGGACGCCGGCGCACCGATCATCGTCAGCATCCTTCTGGCGTGGGTCGTCGCCGCGGTTCTGCACATTGCCATTGGGTCGGTCTCGGTCGCGGCCATCACCGCCGGCGGCATCATCGGCCCGGTTCTTCCCTCGATTGCGGTCAACCCGATCGCCATCGGTCTGGCCATCGCATCGGGCGCCTTGTTTGCGTTGCACGTCAACAGCAACTTCTTCTGGATGTTCAAGTCCTTGCTCGGCCTGTCCACCACGGGTGCGCTGAAGTCGCTGACGACGGTGACGACCATTGCCTCACTGGTGTCACTACCGGTCGTGGTGGCCCTTGGCTTGGTGATCTAGACCCGTCTGACGGGCCAGACTGGCGGCGCGCCCTAGTGGTTGGCGCGTCGCACCACGGCTGCGGCGTGCTTCAGAACGGGACCATCCACCATCCGACCGGCGTGGGTGAAAACGCCGCCGTCGTGTTCCTTCGCCGCAGCCAACACTGCCCGCGCCCAGGCGACCTCGTCCGGCGCCGGACGGAACGCATCGCGGATCACCGATACCTGGCTTGGGTGGATGGCGGCCTTGGCATCGAACCCGACCGCCACCGCGTCACTGCACTCCCCCGCAAGCCCCTCGGCATCGGCGATGTCGAGAACCACGGAGTCGATCGCCAATCGGCGCATCGCCTTGGCGGCCACTAGCACCTCGGAGCGGGCGTGCCGCGCGACATCCCGATAGGTGCCGTCGGCGAAGCGGCTGGACGTGCCACCCATGCCGGCGATGAAATCCTCCGCCCCCCACATGGCCCCGATGACATTGGCCTCGGCCACTAGTTCGCGGGCGCGCACCACGCCGAGTGGCGACTCGACCAGGATGACCACCTCGACCGGCAGACGACGCACCGACTCGGGGGTCTCGGCCTTGGCGAGCATGACTCTTGGACACCCGATCTCCGCCACGAGGTCCAGGTCCGCGGCGTGCTCATCGGTGTCGGCGGCGTTGATCCGCACGATCGTTCGTGACCAGTCGAGGTCCAAGTGGCGCACGAAGTCGCGGGCCCCTGCTTTGGCCGAGGGTGCGACCGCATCCTCGAGATCCAGCAGCACCAGGTCCGAGCGCTCCAGCGCCTTGGCATACCGCTCCGGACGATCCGCCGGGCAGAAGAGCCAGGCCGGCCCGACGGTCAGAGCAGACGTCACGACCGCCGCCCCGGCGAGCGCGGCCCCGGGTCCGCGCCCTCGGCGGGACGCAGGCGGACGAGCGTCTGGCGCGTGGCCGTGGCAACGACCTCGCCGTGCTGGTTGCGCGCCGTGTGCGCCAGGGTGACGATTCCCTCCCCCGGTCGCGAGGAAGAGGCTCGTTTGTCCGCGACGAGAGTCTCGGCATACAAGGTGTCTCCGTGGAAGACGGGTTTGGGGAAGGCGATTGCCGAGAACCCGAGATTGGCCACGATCGTGCCCTGGGTCAACTGCGCAACCGACAGCCCCACCAAGGTCGACAGGGTGAACATCGAATTGACGAGCCGCGCGTGGAATGGCGGCTGTGACTCACTCTCGGCGGCGTCCAGATGCAGCGGTTGCGTATTCATCGTCAGGGTGGTGAACAGCACATTGTCGGCCTCGGTCACCGTGCGGCCGGGGCGATGCTCATAGACCACGCCTACCTCGAACTCCTCGAACCACAGGCCGCGCTGCACGATGCGCCGCGGGGGTGCGCCAGTCGCGTGCTGATCGGACTCCACGATCGCCGCCTAGGACTCGAACCGGCTGGGATCGCCGGCACCGATGCGCACGACGACTGGCAGATCCTCGGAGTAGTCGATCACCGTCGTCGGCTCACTGCCGCACTCTCCCGAGTCGAGGACGACATCGACCTGGTGGTCGAGTTCCTCCTTCACCAGCCAGCCCTCCGTCATGGGTTCGCTCTCGCCGGGGAGGATCAGCGTGCTTGACAGCATCGGCTCCCCCAGCTCGGCGAGCAACGCCTGCACGACGCGGTTGTCCGGAATCCGAACTCCCACAGTCTTCTTCTTCGGATGCAGCAGGCGGCGCGGCACCTCGCGGGTGCCCTTGAGGATGAACGTATACGGCCCCGGGGTCACGCCCTTGATCGCACGGAACGCGTCGTTGTCGAGCAGGACGAACTGCCCGAGCTGAGCGAAGTCGCGGCATACGAGGGTGTAGTGGTGTTTGTCGTCAAGGCGGCGCAGATCTCGGATGCGATCTTTCGCCTCCTGGTTGCCGAGGGCGGCGCCGAGTGCGTAGCCGGAGTCCGTCGGGTAGGCGATCAGACCCCCGGAGCGCAGCGTCTCGACCGTCTGCCGGATCGAGCGCGGCTGCGGGTCGTGCGGGTGGACGTCGAGGTAGCGCGCCATACGATCACCCTAGCCAGGAGGGAGGACCGATCGATGCGCTGCGACTACTACCGCGCGGGAGTATGCCGCTCCTGCACCCATCTCGAGGTCCCCTATCCCGAGCAAGTGGTCGCCAAGGATCGGCGGGTGCGTGACCTCTTGTCGGCGGTCGTGCCCGCAGATGCATGGCGGGTTCCCTTCGTCGGCCCCGAGAGCGGCTTCCGCAACAAGGCGAAGCTCGTGGCTGGCGGCACGACCGGTGCGGTGACGCTGGGCATCCTCGATCCCCCCGGGCGCGGGGTGGACCTGCGGGAATGCGGACTGCACGAGGCGGCGATCGTGGCCGCGCTGCTGCCGCTGGCGGGCTTTATCGAGGACATCGGCCTCATCCCGTATGCCGTGCCCGAGCGCCGCGGTGAACTCAAGCACGTGCTGGTCACCGCGGCCCCGGGCGGTGTGCTCATGATCCGCTTCGTTCTGCGCAGCACCGCCCAACTCGCCCTGATTCGCAATCGCCTCGGGCTGCTGCTGGACTCGGTGCCCGGCGCGGACGTGGTCTCTGTCAACATCCAACCGGAACACAAGGCAATCCTGGAGGGTGAGCGCGAAATCATCCTCTCCCCCAACGATTCTTTGCGTATGCCGCTCGGCCCGGTCCCGTTGTACCTCCAGCCGGGTGGGTTCTTCCAAACGAACACGGTGGTGGCGCAGGGGCTCTACGCCCAGGCGACGTCCTGGATCGCCGACGCCGAGCCTGGGACGGTATGGGACATCTACTGCGGGGTCGGTGGATTCGCGTTGCACGCGGCATACGAGGGTCGGTGGGTTGCCGGAATTGAGCTGTCCCCCAGCGCTATTGCCGCGGCGCAGCGCTCCGCGGCGGATCTCGGGCTGGATGAGGGACAGGCCGTATTCCGCGTCGGGGATGCCGGGGCGAGCGCCGACACGCTCCCGGGGCCGCCCGGTGTCGTCGTCGTCAACCCGCCGAGGCGTGGCCTGGATGCCGACCTGGTGCGCTGGCTAGACGACTGCCCCGCCCAGACGATGATTTATTCGAGCTGCAATCCGCAGACCTTGGCGCGAGACCTTGCGGCCTTATCGCGGTGGACGGTCCGCGAGGCGCGGCTGTTCGACATGTTCCCGCAGACCGACCATAGCGAAGTCGCTGTTCTTCTTGGCCGCGCCGGGTCCTGACGCTCCTGGGTTGGGCCGCTACCACCACCCACCCCTTCCCGGACGCAATAACCTGCCGCGGACGCAATGACTATTGCGTCCGCGGCAGGTTATTGCGTCCGGGAAGGACGCGCGCCAGGGGGGTTATTGCGTCCGCGGGGGCGGGGGGTATCTGCTCCTACGCGAGTGGCCCGGCTCAGCCCAGGGCGGCGACGGCGGCGTCGTAGTCGGGCTCGGTGGTGATCTCCGGGACGAGTTGGCTGTGCAGGACGGATCCGTCCGTGTCCAGCACGACGACCGAGCGCGCGAGCAGACCGCGCAACGGGCCGTCCGTCATCGTGACGCCATAGTCGGCGCCGAAGTCGCTGCGGAAGCTGGAGCCGACCACGACGTTCTCGATCCCCTCCGCGCCACAGAAGCGGCCCAGGGCGAACGGCAGATCGGCGGACGCGCACACCACGGTGGCGTTGTCGAGTCCGGCCGCGACCTCGTTGAACTTCCGGACGCTGGTGGCGCACACGCCCGTGTCCACGCTGGGGAAGATGTTGAGGATCACCCGACGCCCGGCATAGTCGCTCGAGCTGACGTCGGCGAGATTGGCCCCGGTGAGGGTGAACGCGGGGGCTGCCGACCCGGCTGCGGGCAGGTCACCGGAAGTGTGGACGGGACTGGACTTGAATGCGGTTTCGGCCATGCCCAAGGTCTAGCACGTTTGCCGCGCGGCCGTGAATTCATGGCCCCGTTCCAGCCGACCCACAGCCGACACACAACCACCGTGAGGAGTCTCAGTCATGTGCCCGCACACAAGGTTCCGGATCGTCCGGGACCCGGCATCCCACCAGGAGAAGACATGAGCGCCACCCCAGCCGCCATCACCACCGTCGTGGTCACCGCCGAGGCGAGCCGACCCACCCACCTGCCGACCCTCGTCTTCGTGACGGCCGCTTAGGCTTCGACGACCCACCACGCACTCAGGGGTGCGATCCAGACGTAGCCGTCGTCGCCCGAGGTGATCGAGTGCCGGTTGCCCAACGCGTTGACGGGCGTGGTGAAGGCCATCTCCTCGAAGGTCGACCACGGCACCGGTCGCCAGTCCTGCGTCACGTTGTAGAGCCCGAGCATCGGGCCGCTCGCGTGCCGCCGGGCAACCGCGAAAATGCCCCGGTCGATGCCTTCGTCGAGGACCTCCGGATCGGCGGAGGCATGCAACTGCGGCAACGTCCGCCGCACCGCCGCCAGGTGGCTGAGACCGGCGAAGACCTTGCCCGTCTCGGTGCGCAGGTCCGAGCGCTGGCGGGCCAATGTCCAATCGAGCCGTGGCCGGTGCGCCCACCGGTTGTCGCCTTCATGCCCGGACTCCCGGGCCCAGTTGGCGTCGTCGAGCATGGCGAGTTCGTCGCCCGACCAGATGACGGGTATGCCGCCCCAGCCGAACGAGATCGCGTGCAGCAAGAAGATGCGCGCCAAGGCGGTGTCCTTCTCCCCCTGCGATTCGGCGGCCTCCAGACCGACGAGGGACGCGGTCATACCGGACGTGCGTTTGTCTCCGGTCTCCTCATTGAATTGGAAGACCAGGCCGCGAGCCCAGGATCCGGCGACATCACCGGCATACCAATCCGCCAGGAAGCGGCGGTGCCAGAACCCGTTGAGACCGACGGCGGCCGCGTCGCGGTCGTCGATTGCCCAGCCGATGTCGTCGTGGCAGCGGACATAGGTGATCCACGTGCCCCCGGTCGGCGCGGGCGGCAGGGCGCGCATTGCGCGCCGGGTGAGCACCGTGTCGCCGGCGGCCAGCATTGACCACGCCTGCACCATGAGCGAGTTGTGATAGGCCAAGTCGCTGACCTTGCCGACATGGGTGCCAGTGCCGAGGTACTGGATCAGGTCCTGCGGCCCGACGATCGCCTCCGCCTTGAAGGCCACTGCCGGGGCGGCGATGCGGGTGATCGCGCGCAAGACCTGGGTCAGATCGTGCACCTCGGGTTGGTTCTGGCAGTTGGTGCCGAGACGCTTCCAGGTGAAGGCGATCGCGTCGAGACGCAACACCTCGACGCCGAGATTGCTGAGGAACAAGATGATGTCGGCGTACTCGGCCAGAACCTGCGGGTTGCCCCAGTTGACGTCCCATTGCCAGGAATTGAACGTCGTCCACACCCACCCGGACACCTCGTCGTCCCACGTGAAGTTGCCGGGGGCGAAGTCCGGGAAGACCTCGGGCAGGGTCGCCTCGTAGGCGTCCGGCTCGCTCCGATCCGGATAGATATAGAAGTAGTCGCGGTATCGGCTCTCCCCGGCCTTGGCCCGCGTCGCCCATTCGTGTTCCCGCGCGACGTGGTTGAGCACGAGATCCATCACCAGGGAGATGCCGCGACGCCGCAGCACCGTGGCGAGGTCCCGCAAATCCTCGATGGAGCCGAGGTCGGGGCGAACCTGGCGGTAGTCCGCCACCGCGTAGCCACCGTCGTTGTCGCCATCGCGCGGGCGCAGCAGCGGCATCAGGTGCAAATAAGTCACCCCGAGTTCGGCGAGATAGTCGGCGTGCCGCCCGACCCCGCGCAGGTTCTGGGCGAAGCGGTCGGCATAGCAGGCATAGCCGACCCGGTCCGGCTGCTGCAACCAGTCCGGGCTCAGCAACCGGCCGCGGTCGAGAGCCAACAACTCCGGGTCCCGCTCGGTATACGCCCGAGCAGCCGCCTCCAACAGTCCCGCGGCGATCTCGACGGGGTCGTGGGGAGCGCCATACAACCGTTCGACGCCACCGAGGACGTCAGGCCACCAACGATCGATCCGGAGCTGGAACTCCTCGCGCCGGAACGGATCGAGCGGCTCGAGGACGGGTGCGAGTCGGGTGCGGACGGCATCCGGAACGAAGGACATGGCGAACATTCAAGCGCACCGCGCCGACGCTTAGGTGAGCATGGTCACCGGAGCGCCGCGCTGCACCGTCCGGGAGACGGTGCAGAGGCGATCGTGCGACATCTGGATCGCCTTAGGGAGGACGTCCCGGGCCTGGTCACCGGCCTCCCCCGAGGGAAAGGTCAACGAGAACGTCACCCGGATGTCGTCAAGGTGATTGCCGTCCGCATCACGCACCTTCTCGCCGGTCGCCGTCACCGAGAACTCGGCCGGCTCGGCACGTTTGCCGGTGATGAAGTCCACGTCAACGGCGCTGCACCCGGCGATCGCCACCAGCAGCAACTCGACCGGGGTGAAGTCGGTGTCCTCGCCGGTGCCGAAGTCGAGGGTTCCGCCGCGAACATTCGTCGCGCGGAATCTGGCGTGCGCCAGTCGCTCCAGGGAAATGCTGCGGTGCCCAGAACCGGTGCCACTGTCCGTCATCGTCGCCATGCGCGCACCCTACGCTGAGGGGCATGACTGACAGCCCGTCCGTTCCTGCCCCTCCGGTCGGGCAGCTTGTCCTGCTGCGTCATGGCGAGACCGAGTGGTCGAAGTCCGGCCAGCACACCGGTCGCACGGACCTCCCGCTCACGGAGCATGGCGAGGAACTCGCCCGGGCGGCCGGGTCGCTGCTGACCGGCCACACCTTCGCGCTTCAGTTGGTCTCGCCGCTGAAACGCGCGCGGCATACGGCCGAACTCGCCGGGCTGAGCCCGCAGGTCGACGACAATCTGCTCGAGTGGGATTACGGGGCGTATGAGGGATTGACCACGGCCGAGATCCGGTCCCGTCTCGGTCACCCCTGGTCGGTGTTCAACGACGGCGTCGTCCCCGGGGACACCCCGGGCGAGACCGTCGAGGAGGTGGCGGCGCGCGCGTCACGAGTGCTGCAGCGGGTCCTGCCGGCGCTCGCGCACGGGGACGTGGTGCTGGTCGGCCACGGTCACGCGTTGCGCATCCTGACGACGGTCTTCGTGCGCACCGAAGTGCGCTTCGCCGAGCAACTCCTGCTGGACGCGGGCTCGGTCAGCGTTCTGCAGTTCTATCGGGAGACGCCCGCCATCCGCACGTGGAACCGCCTTCCGGCGTTGCTGCATTAGCCCGCCACCGCCTCCGGCCCCGTCGCTAGCCCGTCGCGGTCACAAGGGCCAGGTGTGGACCGGCTCGTTGGTGTGCATATTCGCGGTGTACTCGGCCAGCATGCGCTTCAAGGCGGTCGGCCGGTCGGCGCCGGCCTCTTCGAGGTCGCGGACGCGCCGGCTCTGCCAGACCGCCCCGTTGACGCCGCTCTTGCAGCGTCCCTCGATGACCGCCAGATAGCGGTCGCGGACGCTCGCCGCGACGCCCCAGTCGGTCAAGCCTTGGTATGCCAGCGGCAGCAGGTGCCGGAGCACGAGTTCGTCCGCACCGACCTCGCCATAGCCAGGCCAATAGACCCGGGCCTCGAGCCCATCGCGGGCGCAGCGATTGAAATTGTCCTCGGCCGCGGCGAAACTCATCTTCGTCCAAATCGGCCGGTCCTCGGCGGCGAGCACCCGCACGACCCCGTAATAGAACGCGGCATTGGCCATCACGTCGAGGATGCTCGGCCCGGCCGGCAGGACGCGGTTCTCGACGCGCAGGTGAGGCTTGCCGCCGACCACGTCATAGATCGGCCGGTTCCAGCGATAGATCGTGCCATTGTGCAAGCGAAGCTCGGGCAGGTGCGGCGCTTCGCCTCGCTCCAGCATCGCCGACGGGTCCTCGTCGGTGCATTCGGCGAGGAGTGACGGGAAATAGCGGACGTTCTCCTCGAACAGATCGAAGATCGAGGTGATCCAGCGCTCGCCGAAGAAGACGCGCGGCCGGACGCCCTGGTTCTTCAGTTCGATCGCCCGAGTGTCGGTGGCCTGCTTGAACAGCTCGATCCGGGTCTCGGCATGCAGTCGCTTGCCGAAGAAGAAGGGTGAGTTTGCGGCGAGCGCAAGTTGCGGGCCGACGATGGCCTGGGCGGCGTTCCAGTGCGCAGCGAAGTCCTGCGGTGTCACCTGAAGATGCAATTGCACCGACGTGCAGGCCGACTCCGGCGCGATCGTGTCGCTATAGGTCGAGATTCGCTCCCCGCCGGGTCCGTCGATGTCGAGGTAGATGTCTTCGCCCCGGGCGAAGAAGATGGAGTCGTTCAGCGCGGCATACCGATTGTTGGGAGTGATCCACTCCCCCTCAAAATGCTCCGGCATGATCGTGGGGAGAATGCCGATCTGGACAATCTTGGCGCCGGCCTGGTTGGCCCTGGCCTCGGCGTTGTTGAGGGCCTGGCGCAGATGTGCTTCGAGTTCGATGGCCGCGACGCCGGGCAGGGGCCGTGGCTTGACGTTCATCTCGATGTTGTATTTCGCCAACTCCGTCTGGAAGTCGGCATCGGCGATCGCCTCGAGCACCTCGGTGTTGGCGAACTTCGGCTGGTAGCCGTCGTCGACCAGGTTGAGCTCGATCTCCATCCCCGTCATGGGTCGCTCGAACTCGAAGTTGCTATTGGCCAGCATGCGCTCGAACACATCGAGGTCCTGACGGACCTTCTCGCGGTAGCGCTGACGCTCTTCGCGCGTATAACTCTTGGCCTCGACTTCTGCTCCCACGCGCACACCCAACCACAGAGCTGGCCGTTGGTGCCAGATATGGCTCACCAGGTGGGTTGACGGCGCACCGAGCGAGATCCGGGGGGCTGTCGGTGGGCTCTCCTAGATTGCCGGTATGCGGTTGATCCACACCTCCGACTGGCACCTGGGCCGGACGTTCAAGAACGTCGGGATGCTCGGGGTGCAGGAGCGTGCGTTGGATCATTTGGTCTCCGTGGTCGCGTCGGAGCGGGTCGACGCGGTGCTGGTTTCCGGGGATATCTATGACCGCGCCGTGCCCGCCCCGGACGCGGTCGCGTTGCTGTCCGAGACCTTGGAGCGCCTGGTCGACTCCGGAACCCAGGTCGTGCTCAGTTCCGGCAACCACGACTCGGCCACCCGGCTGGGCTTCGCGGCGGGGCTGCTCCGGCGGGCTGGGGTGCACATCGCCAGTGGGATCGCCGACGTGGGGCGTCTCATTCAGATCGGTGACGTCGACGTGGCCCCGATCCCGTATCTAGACCCGATCGTGACGGCGGATGCCCTGGGTGCCGCGGAGCGCACGCACGCAGCCGTGCTCAGCGCGGCCATGGATCGGGTTCGCACCGCGGCGTCCGGGGCTCCCTTGGTGGTGATGGCCCATGCGGTCGTGACCGGCGGCGACATGTGCGCCTCGGAGCGAGACATCAGCACCGGTGGGCTGTCTGCCGTGCCGGCCACCACCTTCTCCCCCGCGACGTATGCCGCGCTCGGCCACCTTCACGGTGCCCAGCGCCTTGGGGAGGTGGTCCATTACAGCGGCTCGCCGGTGGCGATGTCGTTCGGGGAGGCACGGCATACCAAGAGTTGGTCGGTGGTCGAGATCGAGGCCGGTTCGGCGCCGCGGGTGGAGCGCATTCCGGTCCCGGTGCACCGCGCGCTGCGGGTCCTGCGCGGGCGGATCGACGACCTGCTCGGTGACGGGCGCTTCGCCGATGCCGAGGATGCGTGGTGCTCGGTCGTGCTCACCGATGCGGTGCGGCCCTTGGGAGCCATGGAGCGGTTGCGCGCGCGCTTCCCGCACACCATCGAGTTGGCGTTCGAGCCCGAGGACGTCGTCTCGCTCGACCGTAGCTATGCGTCGCGAGTGCGCGGGCGCGCCGAACTCGACATCTGCTGTGACTTCGTCGAGCACGTCCGGGGTGGGGCGGCGGCGGATGACGGCGAGCGGCGGCTGCTGCGCACGGCGCTGGAACGCTCCCGGTCGGCGCGCGCGGTGCGCGAGGACGAGGGCGCGGTGCGGGCGTTGCCACGGGAGGTGAGCGCATGAGGGTGCATCGTCTGACGATGACGGCCTTCGGGCCGTTCGCCGACACCCATACGGTCGACTTCGACGAATTGGGTGCGCAGGGGCTGTTCCTGGTCCACGGACCGACGGGGGCGGGCAAGACCAGCGTGCTCGACGCCTTGTGCTTTGCGCTGTTTGCCGACGTGCCTGGTTCTCGATCGCACCGTGGAGTCCGCTGCGACTTGTCGCCTCCCGACCGCGCCACGAGCGTGGAGTTGGAGTTCACTGCGTCCGGTCGCCGTTTGCGCATCGTGCGCCGTCCGGAGCAAGTCCGGCCGAAGCTCCGTGGCTCGGGCACGAGGCGAACGCCCGCGAGTGTGGTGGTCCACGAATTGCGATCCGGCCGGTGGGAGGCCCGCTCCACGCGGCTGGACGAGGCCGCGAACGTCATCAACGACGTGATTGGGATGGGGCTCGCCCAGTTCCAGCGCATCGCGCTGCTGCCTCAGGGTGGGTTCGCCACCTTCCTGCGCGCCGACGCGCGCGACCGGCATGCGTTGCTGACGGCGCTCTTCGATGTGACGGCCTTCGAGGATGTGGAGACATGGCTTGCCGACCAGCGACGCGCCAGCGCCGGCCGCCTGGCAACGGCCGAGCAGGAGTTGGCCTTCGGCGTGCGGGCGCTGGGCGATCTCCTCGTCGGGCAGCCGCCCATCCCGGCCGCGATGGCGGACGAGCCGCCACCGTGGCCTACGGACCCCGCCCAGGATCCGGCGGTGTGGGCGGGCGGCGTCCCGGCCCTGCGGTCGTGGCTGGATCGGGCGCAGACGGCAGCGGTCAACGAACAAGAGCGCGCCCGGACGGCCTCTGAGTCCGCCCGGGACGCCGTTGCTGCGGCGGCGCAGCTCCAGCGGTCACGGGAGCGGGGCCTTCGGGCGCGGGTGGAGGCCGCGGCGGTCGAGGACGCTGGGGCGTCGGTCGAGACCCTCCGTCGGGAGCGGGATACGGCGCTCAAGGCCGGCGACCTGCGGGGCGAGATTCTGGCCGCCCAGCGCGCCGAGACCGCGCACCGGGACCTCCAAGCACAGTTCGCGGATGCCGCCTTGGCGTTGGCGCGAGCCGTGCCCGACGATCGCGCCAGAGACTGGTTCGCGAGTGGTAGCACTGCCGGTGCGGGCGCCTCTGGGGCGGTGATGTCGACCTGCCAGGAATTGCGGCGCACGCTGTCGGCCGGTTCCGCCGAACTCGCCGACCTTCCGAGCGTTGCGGGCCGGTTGGCCGGGGCTGCCTCGGTGCTGGCGGGTCACAATCGGGCGCAAGCGGCGGCGCAGACGGCGATCGACGATGCCAATCAACGATTGGAGAAGCTTCGCGAGCGTCAGCGCAAGATCAAGGCTGCGCTGGCGGACTGCGCGGCGCTCGCCGGCGCCGCCTCCGCACGTCAGGTGGAGCATGACCGGTGTCGGTCGGCCGTCCAACTGCGCACTCAGTGCGCAGTCCTCGACGAGCAACTGCGTGGCGCTGACCAGCACACTCGGCTCTTGGAGCGTCAGGAACTCGACGCCCGGGCCGCCGTGCTCACGTTGGACGAGGCTCGCTTGGCCGACTTGGCCGCCGAATTGGCTGATGGTCTCGTGCCGGACGCGCCGTGCCCCGTGTGCGGCTCGGAGGTGCACCCTTCCCCGGCACCCACAGCGGGGGGTTGGTCTCCGACGGCCCTCGCCGATGCCAAGAAGGCCGCCACGATGGCCACCGCCGCCCTCGCTGACGCGAAGGCCGAGGCAAGCGCGCTCTCGGCCCGCCGAGAGGTGGCGCACGCACGATTAGCGGAGTTGCGCTGCGCGGATTTGTCCGCGGATGAGCTACAGAAGTCGCTGGAGTCGAGCCGGTTGGCGCTCGCCGCCGCCCGTGATGCCGAGGTCCAGCTGCTCCGCCTCACTGCTGAGCACGACGACGTCACGGTCACCATCGAGCAGGTCCGCCGGGACGAGACCGACGCGCACGTGGCGTTCGAAGTCTCGACTGCCGCTCTCGCGGCGGTGCGGCGCGACGTCCAGCAGGCGGTGACGGGTGGGCTGGGGGCGGTGGCGCGGCATACGACGGTGTGCTTGTGCGGTGGGGACTCGGCAGGCCAAGCCGGTGGAGCCGGGGATCTCGATCGTGGACGGTGGTCGGACGACCCCTCGATCGACGAACTGGTCGCTGCTGCCGCCCACGTCACGAGCGAGGTTCGGGCGACGCAGCGGCAGCACGCCCGCCTCACCGCCGAGGTCGAGGCGATCGCGGGCCTGGCAGAGCGGCTCCTGACGGCCGCCGACGAGTTGGGCCGGGCGCAGGCGGCGGTGGCCGAGGCATTGACTGGCAGCGCGTTCAGCACCGCGGAGGCGGCCTTGGCCGCCTGGCGCAGCGAGTCCGTCCTGAGCAACCTCAGTGCGCGCATCGAGGACCACGAGCGCCGCGGCGCCGCAGCCCACGTGACCCTGGCGGAGCCCGAGGTCATCGCGGCCCTCGCCGCCGATCCGCCGGATGTCGCCGGCCTCGCAAAGCTCGCCGAAGCGGCGGAGCAGCGGGCAGTGCAGGCGGCCCGGATGCGTCACGGACTCGAACGCACCACGACGATGGCGTTGAGCCTGCTCGCGGGCATCGACAAGGCCGCGCGCGAGACCCTGACGCGCCGGGAGGAGCACCTCGCCGTTGCGGCCCTGGCCGACCTGGCTGCGGGGACGTCCCCGGAGAACACCCTGCGGATGCGGCTGTCCACGTTCGTCCTCGCGGCTCGGCTCGAACGCGTGGTCGAGCTGGCCAACGAGCGCCTTGCCCGGATGGGCGACGGCCGGTTCGCGCTGATTCACGACGATTCGCTGGCCCGCGGCGGGGCCCGTAGCGGCCTCGGGCTCCTCGTGCGCGATGAATGGTCCGGGACAACGCGCGCCCCCACCACCCTCTCCGGCGGGGAGTCGTTCATGGCCTCGCTGGCCCTCGCGCTCGGCCTGGCCGATGTGCTTCGCGAGAGTGTCGGCGGCGTCGAGTTGGAGACGCTGTTCATCGACGAAGGCTTCGGCAGCCTCGACGAAGTCAGCCTCGACGACGTCCTCGGGGTGCTCGATGAGTTGCGCGATGGGGGCCGAGCCGTCGGCGTAGTGAGTCACCTGGCGGAGCTACGCGACCGCATCCCCAACCGCCTGACCGTGGGCAAGGCGAGCACCGGCTCCACCGTCACGCAGCACCTCGCGGCCACGGCCTCGGCCTGACCCTGCTCGACCCCCCGCGAGGCCGAGACGAGGGGTTGCCGCGAGTTCGGGTGCCTGGCTCGGGCGCGTGGCGCTCGTCGTGAGGTACGGGCCCAGGGGCCGGGCGCGGCGCTACTCGAAGGCTTCGGGCGGCGGGCAGCTGCACACGAGGTTGCGATCGCCATACGCACCATCGATGCGGGCGACCGGCGGCCAGTATTTCGCCACGTGGAGACCCTGCGGGAAGCAGGCCGTCGCGCGGTCGTAGGGGTGGTCCCACTCCCCCACCAGCGACTGAGCCGTATGCGGTGCATGCCGCAGGACGCTGTCGGCGACGGCGACCTCGCCGTCGAGAACGGCCTGGATCTCCGCGCGAATCGCCACCATCGCGTCGCAGAAGCGATCGATCTCGCCCAGATCCTCGCTCTCGGTCGGCTCGACCATCAGCGTGCCGGCCACCGGGAAGGACATGGTCGGCGCGTGGAAGCCGTAGTCGATCAACCGCTTGGCGACATCGTCGACCGTCACGCCACTGAGCTTGGTGAGTTCACGCAGGTCGAGGATGCACTCGTGGGCGACGAGTCCGGAGGCGCCGGTGTAGAGCACCGGATAGTGCTCACCCAACCGGGCCGCGATGTAGTTGGCGTTGAGGATGGCCGTCTTGGTGGCCTGGGTCAGGCCATCCCCACCCATGAGACGGATATAGGCCCACGAGATCGGCAGGATGCCCGCCGATCCATAGGGCGCCGCCGAGACGGCGGCACCGGCGCGTCCCCGCTGGCCGCTGCGCGGCAGGAACGGCTCAAGATGAGCACGCACCCCGATCGGCCCGACGCCGGGCCCGCCACCGCCGTGCGGGATGCAGAAGGTCTTGTGCAGGTTCAGGTGCGAGACGTCCGAGCCGAACTTGCCCGGCTGCGCCAGGCCGACCAGGGCGTTGAGGTTGGCCCCGTCGACATAGACCTGCCCACCCGCGTCGTGCACCATCGCGCAGAGCTCGGCGATGGTGTCCTCATAGACCCCGTGGGTCGAGGGATAGGTGACCATGATGGCCGCGAGGTTGTCGCCGTGCTGGGCGAGCTTGTCCTTCAGGTCTACCATGTCGATATCGCCGCCGGGAGCGGTGCCGACGACCACGACCTTCATCCCCGCCATGACGGCGCTCGCGGCGTTGGTGCCATGTGCGCTCTGCGGGATGAGGCAGACCGTGCGGTGATCGTCGCCGCGAGAGCGGTGGTAGCCACGGATGGCCAGCAGGCCGGCGAGCTCCCCCTGCGATCCCGCGTTCGGTTGCACCGACACTGCGTCATAGCCGGTGATTTCGCAGAGCCAGCCTTCCAGTTCCGCGATGAGCGCGGCATACCCCTGGCTTTGGTCCGTCGGCGCGAAGGGGTGGATGTCGGTGAACTCGGGCCAGGTGATGGCGGCCATCTCGGTGGTGGCGTTGAGCTTCATGGTGCACGAGCCGAGCGGGATCATCCCGCGGTCGAGGGCGAAGTCCTTGTCGGCCAGGCTGCGCAGATAGCGGAGCATCTGGGTCTCCGAGTGGTGCGCGTTGAACACCGGGTGCGACAGGAACTCGGACGTGCGCGCGAAATCAGTCGGAATGCCGCTGTCCGACGGCTCGCCACTCGTGCAGCCGAAGGCCGCGAGCAGGTCGGTGACATCAGCCGTCGTGGTGGTCTCGTCGACGCTGATCCCGATCCACTCGCTGTCGATCCGGCGGACATTGATGCCGCGCTCCAGCGCCGCCGCGACATAGGGGCCGCACCGCTCGCCCGCCTCGACCGTGAGGGTGTCGAAAAACTGGTCACTCGGCAGGTTGAATCCGCCAGCGCGCAGGGCCGCCGCGATGGTTTCGGCGTGCCCGTGGACCCGCGCCGCGATCGCGCGCAGGCCGTCGGGGCCGTGATACACGGCATACATCGACGCCATGACGGCCAGCAGCACCTGGGCGGTGCAGATATTGGAGGTCGCCTTCTCGCGGCGGATGTGCTGCTCGCGCGTCTGGAGGGCAAGGCGGTAGGCCGGGTAGCCGACGGCATCGACGGACACGCCGACGAGGCGCCCGGGCATCGTCCGCTCCAGGCCCTTGCGAACGCTCATGAAGCCCGCGTGCGGCCCGCCGAACATCATGGGCACGCCGAAACGCTGCGCCGATCCGACGGCGATATCGGCTCCCCACTCCCCCGGTGGCGTGATCAGGGTAAGCGCGAGCAGGTCTGTGGCGGCGGTGACGAGAGCGCCCATCTCATGGGCGGCCTGAGCCAGGCCAGACCAGTCACGAAGGACGCCCAACCCGTCGGGGTACTGGACGATGACACCGAACACGTCGGCGCCGCCAGCGGCTTCGCGCAGGGCCTCCACGCTGGCAACGTCATGGAGGTTGGCTTCGATGACGGGTATGCCGATCGGCTCGGCCCGCGTGTGGATC
>Ga0075156_10000805_pt1 | contig 16628 bp, 12 predicted proteins | sample JI81AbrownDNA_FD_70966 | JGI IMG/M metagenome (GOLD analysis project Ga0075156, IMG submission 70966) | Wastewater effluent complex algal communities from Wisconsin, to seasonally profile nutrient transformation and Carbon sequestration -... | ecosystem: Engineered > WWTP > Effluent > Algae...
AGCATCGCACCCGAGATGAAGTCCTTCACGAACAACACCTCGCGATCACCCGAGGCGTAGGTCACTTCGAGGAACCGGTTGTCGTCCGAGGTCGCGTACAACACCTGCACCGTCGCCTCGATCAGACGGCCGAGCCGGCCGTCCGGATCGTCACCGGCCTCGGTGGCCGCCAGCGGCGTCTGCGAGGTCAGGTACTTGGCCAGGATCTGGCCGGCCGCGGCGGCGTCCGGCCGGTCGAGCTTGATCTTCACGTCGAGGCGACCCGGCCGCAGGATCGCAGGATCGATCAGGTCCTCGCGGTTGGTGGCGCCGATGATGATCACGTTGGTCAGCCCCTCGACCCCGTCGATCTCGCTCAACAGCTGGGGAACGACGGTGCTCTCCATGTCGGAGCTGACGCCGCTGCCCCTGGTGCGGAACAGCGAGTCCATCTCGTCGAAGAACACGATCACCGGACGCCCGTCGGCCGCGTGCTCACGCGCGGTGGCGAAGATCACCCGGATCTGCCGCTCGGTCTCGCCCACGTACTTGTTGAGCAGCTCGGGACCCTTGATGTTCAGGAAGTGGCTGCCGACTCCCCCGCCGACCTGCTCGGCCAGCGAGTTGGCCACCGCCTTGGCGATCATCGTCTTGCCGCAGCCGGGCGGCCCGTACAGCAGCACCCCTTTGGGCGCCGGCAACTGGTATCTGGCGAACAGGTCCCGATGCAGGAAGGGCAGTTCGACCGCGTCCCGGATCTGGCCGATCTGGCCGCCCAGCCCGCCGATGTCTGCGTAATCGACGTCGGGCACCTCGTCGAGCAGCAACTCGTTGACGTCGCTGCGCTGCACCACCCACAGGGCGATCCCGGCTCGGCGGTCGGCGGCCACGCTCTGGCCGGACTGCACGTCCGCCACCTCGGGTCCGGCGGTGATCAGGTGCTCGTCGTCCCCGCCGCCGCCGACCAGCAGCCGGCCGTCCGGCAACACGTCGCGGACGACCATCACGTCCAGCTGAGCGGGAGCGGGCGCGGCGGCGACCAGCATCATCGCCTCGTTCAGCAGCACCGCTGCACCCGGACGAAGTGCTGCACCGTCGAGGTCGGGGCCGACCGACACCCGCAGCACGCGGCCGCCGACCGACACGTCCGCCAGACCGGCCTGTGGCACGCCGATCACCACGCCATGCGCCTGCGGAGGATTCGACAGCGCCTCGAGCTGGTCGCGCAGTTGCAGTAACGACTCGCGCGCCTCTCGAAGGGTGGCGTTTAGCTTCTCGTTCTGCTGCGCCAGCGAGCGGGTGTCGGCCCGGGCATCCGCGAGACGTCGCTCGGCCAGTTCGGCGGCTCGTCGGTTGGCCTCGGCGCGCGCCTGCGCGGCCTCGACCGGATCCTGCGGCACGCTGCTCACTGCGCCGCCTCCGGCACCTCGACACCCGGCGGACGGGGCCCGCTGTAGTCGGGACCGTACGCCCCCGGCGAGGGACGGCGACGGCGCAGTGGTGCGGTGACGCCGTGCGCCAGACGCCTGGTGAACAGCAGAAAGCCGGTGTGCCCGCTGGTGGCGTGGCCGGGACGGATCGCAAGGCCTTCGGCGTGCCACTGCCGCGCGGTCAGCTCGCTGGCCGCCGGCTCGGTGAAGCCGCCGTGGGCGCGGATGGTGTCCATGGTGCGGCCGAGCTGGGTGGCGGTCGCCACGTAGCAGCAGAGCATGCCGCCTGCCTCCAGCCGCTCGGCGACCGCGTCGATGCATTCCCAGGGCGCCAGCATGTCGAGCACCGCCCGGTCGAACGTCTCGGGGCCGATGTCGACCGCGAGGTCGCGGATCCGCACCTGCCAGGCCGGGTGCGGCGCCCCCAGGAACGTGGCGACGTTCTTCTGCGCGATGGCGGCGAAATCGGCCCGACGTTCGTAGGAATACAGCCGGCCCTCGGGCCCGATCGCCCGCAGCAGGTGCAGGCTGAGCGACCCCGATCCGACCCCCGCCTCGAGCACGCGCGCACCGGGAAAGATGTCGCACTGCACCATGATCTGGGCCGCGTCCTTGGGGTAGATCACAGCCGCACCGCGCGGCATGGTGACTGTGTATTCCTCGAGTAGCTGACGAAACGCCACGTACGCGACCCCGCCCGCCGAGGTGACCACATTGCCGTCCGGACCGTCGATCAGGGCGTCGTGACTGATGGCCCCCCTGGTGGTGTGATAGGTGCCGCCGGGAGCCAGCACCACCGAGTGCCGCCGGCCTTTCGGATCGGTCAGGGTGACCCGCTCGCCGGCCCGCAATGATCCTGTCGTGACTCCGCTCAACGCGTCCATCTAGCTCCCCACAATGCCAATTGCCATCCCGGACCGAGCGCTTCGCCGACCAGGTCAACCCGGTCACGCAGGAACAGCACGCCGTCCACCTCCGCGATCGGTACCACTGTCGCATCGACCGCGGCCTGCTTCTGAATCTCCGTCAACGCCGGCAGTTGCACGTCCTCCTTGCTGGAGGACCTGATGCGTTCCTCGAGTTCGGCGAGCTTGCCTGCGCTGCCCGGCAGCGGGTTCTTCAGGTAGTCCTGAAGCCAACCGAGAGCCGTGTTCACCTGCGGTGCGCTGTCGCGCAACTCGATGTCGGCCCGCTCGCCCTCGGTGACCAGAAAGACGGTGATGCCGAGCCGGCTCTGTAGCCGGTCGCGCACCTGCCTGGCCAGGTTGTCCATGCCGGGCGAGCTGTTGGTGAACCTCAACGTGAGGGTGATGCCGCCAGGCAACGAGGGCAGCGTGGGGTCGCCGCCGACGGCGAAGGTGTCGGTGTGCCCGTCGATCATGGTGGGCAGGATCGAGGTCGCGGTGCGGTCGTCCTGCAGAGCCAGCGAGACCGCGCGACGCAGGGTGGCGTTCGGGCGCTGGGTACCGGACGGCAACCACACCAGCCGCTGCAGCACTGCCTGGGGTAGCGGCCATCGTGCGAAACCGGGCTGCTCGTTCGCCTCACGCGCCTCGCGCATTCGCGCCTGCAGCCGATCGACCGCGGCCGGGCTGAGGGTTCGCCAGACGATCTCGGTCTGCTGGTCGACCAGGGCCTGCTCAGCGGTCGGCGAGTCGGTCCAGGTGATCCGGATCTTCGGCATATCGGTTCGAAGCGGGCCGATGTAGTCGGGGAACTTCACGATCGTCAGCCCCAGGTTGTCCCACGAATCCAGCGAGTACGGACCGCTGCCCATCGGCATCTGGGTCACCGGGCGCAGCTTGTCGGCGTCGTAGGCCTCCTCGTCGACGACGGACGCCGCGGGCACCGCGAGACCGAACCCGAACTGGTTGTCGGGGTACTTCAACCGAAACCGCACCGTCCACGGATCGGGGGTTTCGATCGAGCGCAGCGCACCCAGCAGCGACATCTGCCCCGGCGCCAGCCGCAAGGCCCGCATGATGCTGAACTTGACGTCAGAACTCGTCAGGGCGTGGCCGTTCGAGAACGTGACGTCCTTGGGCAACGAGCACTCGAAGACCGTCGCCGCCGTGTACAGGCATTCCTTGGCCAGGTCGGGCTTCAGCAGTTGCGTGCTCGGCTGCACGAGCATCAGCCTCTGGTAGAGGTCGAGCACCACCATTGCGTCGGAGTCGTTGCGTGCGCCCGCGGGGTCGGTCGAAGTGGCCTTCTGCGCGGTCATCACGGTGAAGGGACGGGCCGGTGTGACGCTGGCCGTCGTGCTCGTGGTTGGCAGCGGCCGGGGGGCGCGCGTGCAGCCGCCGACCCCGAGCGCCATCGCGCAGACGGTGGCCAACGCGGCCAACGACCGGGCGAAGTGAGGCACGCCCCAAGGGTAGGGCTTCCGCCCAGCGAGCGCGGCGCGTGGCCGCGGGTGTTCGCACGCGTAGAGTGTCGTAGCTACCAGAAGGGACCCCTGCGGTGAGCTCTGACCTCCTCGCCCAGCCGCGCCTCGCAGCTGACGAGATCCAGCTGCGTCCGGACGCGACCGACGAGCTACGCGCTGCCCTCGCCACCCGACTGCACTTTCTCGACGGAGCGATGGGCACGGTGGTCCAGCGCTTCGGCCTCGAGGAGGCCGACTACCGCGGTGAGCGTTTCGCCGACTGGGGCCAGGACGTCAAGGGCAACAACGACCTGCTGTCGCTGACCCAGCCCGAGATCATCGCTTCGATCCATCGGGACTACCTGGCGGCCGGCGCCGACTTCATCGAGACCAACACCTTCAACGCGCAACGCATCTCGCTGGCCGACTACGGCATGCAGCACCTGTCGTACGAGTTGAACCTCACCTCCGCCCGGCTGGCCCGCGCGGCGTGCGACACGGCCATGGCCGCGGATCCGTCCCGGCCGCGGTACGCGATCGGCGCCCTCGGCCCGACCACCAAGACCGGGTCGATCTCGCCCGATGTGAACGATCCCGGCGCCCGCAACGTGCAGTACGTCGATCTGGTGGAGGCCTACCTCGAGCAGGCCGACGGCCTGGTCGACGGCGGGTCCGACGTGCTGCTGGTCGAGACGATCTTCGACACGCTCAATGCGAAGGCAGCCATCTTCGCCCTGGAGACCCTGTTCGAGCTGCGTGGCCGGCGCTGGCCGGTGATCCTGTCGGGCACCATCACCGATGCCTCCGGACGCACCCTGTCGGGCCAGGTCACCGAGGCCTTCTACAACAGCGTGCGGCACGCGCGCCCGCTGGCGATCGGCCTGAACTGCGCTCTGGGTGCCGCAGAGATGCGTCCCTATGTGGCGGAGTTGTCGCGGGTGGCCGACTGTTTCGTGTCGTGCTACCCCAACGCAGGGCTGCCGAACGCCTTCGGCGAGTACGACCAGACGCCGGCCGAAATGGCGTCCATCGTCAGCGGTTTCGCGGCCGAGGGGCTGGTCAACGTGCTGGGCGGCTGCTGTGGCACGACGCCGGAGCACATCGAGGCGATCGTGGCCGCGGCCCGCGAGGCTGCACCCCGAGTGCCGTCCGAGCCGGTTCCGGCCATGCGCCTGGCGGGCCTGGAACCGTTGACCATCGCCGCCGATTCGCTCTTCGTCAATGTCGGCGAGCGCACCAACATCACCGGCTCGGCGCGGTTCCGGCGGCTGATCACCGAGGGCGACTACCCCACCGCGCTTGCGGTCGCCAGGCAGCAGGTCGAGAGCGGCGCCCAGGTGATCGACGTCAACATGGACGAGGGCATGATCGACGGCGTCGCCGCGATGGACCGGTTCTGCAAGCTGATCAGCTCCGAGCCGGACATCTGCCGGGTGCCGGTGATGGTCGACTCGTCGAAATGGGAGGTGATCGAGGCCGGCCTGCGTTGCCTGCAGGGCAAGCCGATCGTCAACTCCATCTCGATGAAGGAGGGCGTCCAGCCGTTCATCGAGCACGCCCGGCTCTGTCGCAAGTACGGCGCCGCGATCGTGGTGATGGCCTTCGACTCCGATGGTCAGGCCGACACGCTGCAGCGCCGCAAGGACGTCACGGCGCAGGCCTACCGGATTCTCACCGAAGAGGTCGGCTTCCCGGCCGAGGACATCATCTTCGACCCCAACATCTTCGCCATCGGCACCGGCATCGAGGAGCACGCGAACTACGGCGTCGACTTCATCGAGGCGGCCCGCTGGATCAGGCAGCACCTGCCGGGGGCGCAGATCTCGGGTGGCGTGTCGAACGTGTCGTTCTCGTTCCGCGGCAACAACCCGGTGCGCGAGGCGATCCACGCGGTCTTTCTGTACCACGCGATCACGGCCGGCATGAGCATGGGCATCGTGAACGCCGGCGCCCTGGTGGTCTACGACGAGATCGATCCCGGGCTGCGCGAGCGCATCGAGGACGTCGTGCTGAACCGGCGTCCCGATGCCACCGAGCGCCTGCTCGAGATCGCCGCCGACTTCAACACCTCGGGCGGTCCGGTCGAGCAGGTGCTGGCCGAATGGCGCTCGCTGCCGGTGCGCGAACGGATCACGCACGCCCTGGTGAAGGGCATGGACGAGCACATCGTGGCCGACACCGAAGAGTTGCGGGTCGAACTGGCGGCGGCCGGGCGCCGTCCGCTCGAGGTCATCGAAGGCCCGTTGATGGACGGCATGGGCGTGGTCGGCGACCTGTTCGGGGCCGGCCGCATGTTCTTGCCCCAGGTGGTGAAGTCGGCCCGGGTGATGAAAAGGGCGGTCGCCCACCTGGTGCCCTACATCGAGGCCGAGAAGAAGCCCGGCGACGCCGTCTTCAGCAACGGCACGATCGTGATGGCCACGGTCAAGGGCGACGTGCACGACATCGGCAAGAACATCGTCGGCGTCGTGCTGCAGTGCAACAACTACACCGTGATCGATCTCGGCGTGATGGTGCCCGCGCAGAAGATTCTGGCCGCGGCCACCGAGGCCAACGCCGACATGATCGGACTGTCGGGCCTGATCACCCCGTCGCTGGACGAGATGTCGAACTTCGCCGCCGAGTTGCAGCGGTTGGGTTTGAAACTGCCGTTGCTGATCGGTGGTGCCACCACGTCACGCGCGCACACGGCGGTGAAGATCGCCCCCCGCTACGAGGGGCCTGTGGTGTGGGTGAAGGACGCGTCCCGGTCGGTCCCGACCGCGGCGTCCCTGCTGTCGGACGAGAAGCGTCCCGACTTCATGGCCGAGGTGTTCCGCGACTACGAGTCGATCCGCGAGCGGCACGCGGCCAAGCGCAACGACCGTCCGTTGCTGTCGTACGCCGATGCCCTGGCCGAGCGCACGCCGATCGACTGGACGGGGTACGTGCCGCCACGCCCCGCGATGCTGGAGGCCGAGCCGATCCGCACCCTCACCGGCTATCCGCTGGGCGAGCTGCGCCGCTACATCGACTGGCAGCCGTTCTTCAATGCGTGGGAACTCAAGGGCCGCTACCCCGACATTCTGAACAACCCGGCCTCGGGTGAGGCTGCCCGCAAGCTCTTCCAGGACGGGCAGCAGATGCTCGACAAGGTGATCGCCGAGGGCTGGTTGCAGGCCAACGGGGTGCTCGGGTTCTTTCCGGCTGCGGCGGTGGACGACGACCTGGAGGTCTACACCGACGAGTCGCGCTCCGAGGTCGCACTCAAGCTGCACCACCTCCGCCAGCAGGGTCACCACCGAGACGGGGTGCCCAACCGGTCACTGGCCGACTATGTGGCCCCGAAGTCGACCGGGCTGAACGACTGGGTGGGTGGTTTCGCGGTCACCGCGGGGTTGGGCGCGGCCGAGCGGGTGAAGGCGTTCAAGGAGTCGATGGACGACTACAGCGCGATCCTGCTCGAATCGTTGGCCGACCGGTTGGCCGAGGCGTTCGCCGAGCGACTGCACGAGCGGGTCAGGCGGGAGTTCTGGGGTTACGCCGCCGACGAGGCCCTCGACAACGAGTCCCTGATCGCCGAGCGCTACCGCGGCATCCGTCCGGCGCCCGGGTACCCGGCCTGCCCCGAGCACACCGAGAAGCGCACGCTGTGGCACTTGCTCGACGTGGAGCGCCGCACCGGGATCGAGCTCACCGAGTCGATGGCCATGTGGCCGGGCGCGGCGGTCTCCGGCTGGTACTTCGCCCACCCCGACAGTCGCTACTTCGTGGTCGGTCGGCTGGCCCGCGACCAGATCGAGAGCTACGCCCAACGAAAGGGCTGGACGTTGACCGAAGCCGAGAAGTGGTTGTCGCCGAACCTCGGCTACGACCCGGTGGACTGAGATGGGACGACTTGTCTACGGCGGCATCGGCTCGCTGGACGGCTTCATCGCCGACGAACAGGGCGACTTCGACTGGAGCGCGCCCAGCGATGAGGTGATGGAGTACCTCAACGTGCGCGACCGGGCAGTCACCTGCGAGTTGTACGGCCGTCGGCTGTACGAGGTGATGAAGGTCTGGGAGACCTACGGAACGGAGCCGGACGCTTCGGTGGTGGACCGTGACTTCGGGCAGTGGTGGCGGCATCGCGACAAGGTGGTCTTCTCCACGACGATCGGCTCGGTGAGCACGAGCCGTACGACGTTGCAGTCGGTGTTCGACGCGGGTCGGGTGCGTCAGCTGGTCGAAGCCAACGACGGCGACGTGAGCATCGCGGGGCCCACGCTCGCCGCCCATGCGCTGCGGGCCGGCATCGTCGACCGGTTGGAGTACTACGCGAGTCCTGTCATTCTCGGTGCCGGCAAGCACTGGCTCCCGGCAGGAGTGCGGTTGAACCTGACCCTCACCGACGAGCACCGCTTCAGCAACGGCGTCGTCCACCTGGCCTACGACGTCAACTGAGCCGGTCCGTCGGCACTCGTCGGGTCGGCTGAGACGCTGACGCAGCGGTGAGTAGCATGGCCGCTATGGCTGAGGTGAAGTCGTTGAAGAACCTGCGCCGGCCGGCCGTGGTGGTCGCGTTCGGTGGCTGGAACGACGCCGGAGACTCCGCGAGCGGAGTGATCGACCACGTCGCGGCCCTGACCTCGGCCAAGCTCGCGTTCGCCCTCGATCCTGACGATTACTACGACTTTCAGGTGAATCGACCCTCGATCGCCACCACGTCCGGGGGTGAACGTACCTTGCAGTGGCCGACCACCGAGGTGCTCGTGGCGTCCCTGCCCGAGCGTGACCTGGTGCTGATCGGAGGGCCCGAACCGAACTTCCACTGGCGCGGTTTCTCGTCGTCGTTGGTGTCGGCCATCCGCACGGTCAAGCCCGAACTAGTGGTTCTCCTGGGCGCCATGCTGACCGACGCTCCGCACTCGCGTCCGGTGCCGGTGAACGGGTCCGCATCGTCGCAGGACCTCGCCGATTCGCTCGGACTCGAGATCTCGAGCTACGAGGGGCCGACGGGAATGGTGGGCGTCCTGGCGTCCGATCTGGCCGTGGTCGGAATACCCACTGCGTCCTTGTGGGCATCCGTCCCGCACTACGTGGCCGAGCCGCCCAACCCGAAGGCCACCCTGGCTCTGCTGGATCGCCTGGAGGATCTGCTCGATACTCCACTCGACACCGGCGATCTGCCCGAGCAGGCGGTCACCTGGGAATCGCAGGTGAACGACCTGGCCGCCGAAGACAGCGACATCTCCGCCTACATCAGTGCGCTGGAGGAACGCCGCGACGAGAACCAGCCCGAGCCCCAGGGCGACGCGATCGCCGCCGAGATTCAGCGGTATCTACGGCGACGCAACCCTCGTCCGGGCCACGGCGGTCGCTGATTCGGCTCCGGGCTCCCAAAGTTGATGTGAGTGTGGGCTGTGAGTACACAGCCCAAACTCACTCTGTCTTTTCGGGGCGGTCGATTCGGTCGGCTCAGAAACCGCCCCAGGCCGCGACCCGGGAGTTCCAGTCGGCATCGGTGCGCAGCTCGCGGCCATCGAGACGCAACACCGGGCACACTCCGCGGATCGACGACGCCAGCCAGACGCCGTCCGCCTCGAACAACGCATCGACCGGAATCAGGGCGTGCTCGGTGGCCACACCCTCGTCGGTGGCTCCCTGCAGCACGCGCCGAGCGGTGATCGAATCGAGAATGCCGGTGTCGCCGGTCGGGGTGGTGGTCAGTCGTCCGTTGCGTAACACGATCACGGTCGAGGTCGGCCCCTCGAGTGCGTAGCCGTCACTACTGGTGAATAGGGCGTCGTCGTCGCCGTGCGCGTCCGCGGCCCGCTTGGCAGCACTGTTGATGGCGTACGACAGCAGCTTCACGCCGCCCAGCAGCCAGGGAGCTTGAGCGAAGGCGTTGCTGGCGACGCCGCGGTCCAGCAGCCGCACCGAGATACCAGCCCTGGCCCGTCGGATCGAGGGCAGGTCGACCTCGTTGAGGGTCAGGAAACCGGTCGGTACACCGGTGCGCGACTCGGTGCCTCGGGTCAGCACCAGCTTCAACACAGCCTCGGGCGCCAACGGCCAAGCGGCTGCGGCCTCGGCGATCAGCCTGCGCCAGGCCGGCGCGTCGAAGGCGAGTCCGAGCGTGTCGGCGGAGGCTTCGAAACGCCGCAGATGCTCGTCCAGCTGTTCGACCACGGGGGTGCCGTCCACGTCGAGCAGCCGCATGGCGTCGAAACAGCCATCGCCGCGCACCAACCCGAGGTCGTCGGCGGTCACGATCGGCTCACCCGCCGGTAGCACGCCGCGACCGAGCATCGCGACCAGTTGGCGGCTCAATGTGCGCAGGCCGCGATCGCCTGCTCGCGCAGCGCGACCACCATCTCGTCGGGGTTGTCGGCGCTGTAGACCGCGGAGCCGGCGACGAAGGTGTCGGCCCCCGCCTGGGCGCACCGTTCGATCGTCTCGGCCGACACACCGCCGTCCACCTGCAGCCAGATCTCGCCGCCGGTGCGCTCGATGAGTTCGCGCGTGCGGCGGATCTTCGGCAGCACCAGGTCGAGGAACTTCTGCCCGCCGAACCCCGGCTCGACGGTCATCAGCAGCACCATGTCAAGTTCGGGAAGCAGGTCGGCGTACGGCTCGATCGGAGTTGCCGGACGCAACGCCATGGACGCCCGCGCGCCCAGCGATCGCAGTTCGCGGGCCAACTTGATCGGGGCGTGGGACGACTCGGCGTGAAAGGTGACCGACTCGCAGCCGGCGTCGGCGTAGGCGGGTGCCCAGCGATCGACCTCGGCGATCATCAGGTGAATGTCGAGAAACGCCGTCGTACTGGAGCGGATGCTCTCGACCACCGGCAGCCCGATGGTCAGATTGGGTACGAAGTGGTTGTCCATCACGTCGACATGTACGCCGTCCGCGCTCGGAATCCGCGCGATCTCTCCGGTGAGGTTCGCCAGATCAGCGTTCAGAATGCTCGGGGTGATCCGCATCGTCATGCGAGCGAGGTTAGTTGGTCTCAGGCGGTCCTGCGCAGCAGCGCGAGGAACATGGCGTCGGTTCCGTGCCGGTGCGGCCACAGTTGCAGAAAGGGACCCCGGGCGGCGTCCGGCACTTCGGGCAGCACCGACGAGGCGTCGATCGTCTCGACGCCGGTGGCCCCTTCGACGACTTCGACAGTCTCGCGCCGGTGCGGGCTGCACGTGGCGTAGGCGATCACCCCGCCCGGCGCGGCAGCCTCGATCGCCTTCGCCAGCAGGGTGCGTTGCAAAGGCACGAGGGCGTCCAGGTCTGCCGGACGTCGCCGCCACCGGGCTTCCGGACGTCGCCGCAGCGCACCCAGACCGGTGCACGGAGCATCGAGCATCACCCGCGCGAAGACTCCCGTCGGCCAGGCCGGGCGGGTGGCGTCGGCAGCGACCACGAGCGGGCGGGGCTCGGGGTAGCCTGCGAGCGCCTTGGCGACCAGGGCCGCACGATGTGGCTGCAACTCACTCGCCACCAGCGAGTCCCCCGCCTGGCGGGCCAGGCCGGCCAACAGCGCCGCCTTGCCGCCGGGACCCGCACAGCTGTCGAGCCACGGTCCGGCCGGGGCATCGGCCCTCGCCAGAGCCCAGGCGACCAGCTGCGACCCCTCGTCCTGCACCCCGGCCCGGCCGTCACGCACGGCCGCCAGCACGGACGGGTTGCCGGCGGCCCGTGCTCCGAACGGAGACCACCGCAGCGGTTCACCGCCGAGTTCGGCGACCTGCGCCAGACCCGGGCGAACCACCAGGTGGGTGCTGGGCGGGGTGTTGTCCGCGGCGAGCGCTGCGGCCAGCTGGTCGCCGGGCAGAACGTCGGCGAAGGCGTCGATGATCCACTGCGGATGCCTGGCCAGCAGAGCCTCGGCATCATCGCGCTCGGCGCGCAGCCGCACGGCCCAGCCATCGGCGTCCAATGCCCCGACCTTGCGCAGGATCGCGTTCACGACGGCCGTGACGCGCTCCGAGACCGCAGCGCGGGCCAGCTCGACGGTCGCGGCGACCGCCGCGCGCGTGGGCACGCGCAGGTCGAGCAACTGGTGGGTTCCGAGCCGAAGCAGGTCGACCACCGCGGGCTGCAGGGTGCGCAGCTCGCGCCCGGAGGCCGAAGCGATGATCGCGTCGTAGAGGCCCAGAGCGCGGCACGTGCCCGCCACCAGTTCGGTGGCGAAGGCCGCGTCACGGACCGACAGCCCTTGGGTGTGATCGGCCAGCGCGAGGTTGGCGTACGCATCGTCGGCGGTGACGGCACGCAGGGTGCGGAAGGCGGCCAGACGCGCCGGGTCGGCCGGTCGGCTCACTCGAACGCTCCGGGTTCGGCGCCCAGGCCACGCGCCCAGTCCGCGGCGCGCATCGCCCGCTTGCCGGCCGGCTGCACGGAGACGAGTTCGAGCACCCCGCGGCCGGTGCCGACCAGCACGCTGCGCTTGTCCACCGCCAGCACTCCGGGTGCGAGCAGGGTGCCCGCGTGGGCTTCGGCGAGCCACACCTTGACGCGTTCGCCGCGAAAGGTCGTCCAGGCCACCGGGCTCGGGTTGCAGGCACGGACCAGGCGGTCGATCCCAGCTGCCGGTGCGGTCCAGTCGATGCGTGCGTCGGCGACCGCGATCTTGGGAGCCAGGGTGACACCGTTCGTGGCTTGCGGCGCGGCCCGTGCGGTGCCTTCGGCCAGGGCGTCCAGTACCTCGATCAGCAGCTCGGCGCCGCGGTCGGCCGAGCGGGCAAGCACCTCGCCGGACGTTTCGTGGTCGCCCAGCTGCGAGGCTTCCTGCAGGTAGATCGGGCCGGCGTCGAGCGCGGGCACCAGGTCGAAGACGGTGATTCCGGCCTGGGTGTCGCCGGCCAGGATGGCCCGCTGCACCGGTGCGGCGCCCCGCCAGGCGGGCAGCAGCGAGAAGTGCACGTTGACCCAGCCGTGGGTGGGGATGGCGAGTACGTCCGCCGGGATCAGGGCTCCGTAGGCAACCACTGGGCAGCAGTCGGGAGCCAGCTCACGCAGCCGGGCGATGAACAGAGGCTCTCGCGGACGTGCGGGCTTCAGTGTCTCGATGCCGTGCTGCTCGGCCCACCTCGCGACCGGGCTGGGCACGGGTCGCCCACTGCGGCCCTGCGGGGCGTCCGGGCGGGTGACCACGGCCACCAACTCGTGCCGTGATTTCGCCAGCGCCTCCAGAGCAGGTAGCGAAACCTCTGGAGTTCCGGCGAACACGATACGCACCGAGTCAGCCTAGCCGTCGGGCACGTTGCCGAGTCGCCTCACAGCACGGCTGGATCGACCCGCACGCGCAGCGACCCGTCGTCCTTGTGCGCCGTGCGCTGGGACTGGACGCCCTTGGCGGCCGCCACCAGAGCGCTGCCCTGGGCCAGCGGCACCCGAAGCATGGCCCGCAGCTCGCCGTCGACCGTCGGCACGGGACCCAACACTGCGGCGCCGGTCTCGGCCTGAACGAAGCGGATCGCCTCTTTCACGGCCGCAGCCGCTCCCTCGAAACTGACCAGCTTGATGACCGGCGGAAAGCCCGCTTCGGCACGATCGTGCAGTTCACGCTGCGCGAGTCCGGCAGCATCGAGCCGAACCAGCGCCTGGACGGCGCGCGCGGCCGGATCGCCCACCAGGACGACAGTGCCGTCGTCGGCTGCGCCACGCACCAGCGCCACGGCGGCCAGCCAACGTCGCAGCGCCTCCTCACCTGCGCGCAGGTCGGCCCTGGCCAGCAACAGGTCGGCGTCGAGCAGCACGGCGGCGGCGTAACCCGCGGAGGCCACCGGTTCGGTGCCCGGCGTGGCCAGCACGAGAGCAGGCTCGTGCCCGACCTCGTCGACGCGCTGATCACCGCTGGACTGCACCACCCTGACCTGGGGAAACGCGCGACCGAGCTCTTCAGCGGTGCGGATCACCCCGACCCGTGGCGCTCGCAGCTCGATTGCGCCGCAGTCGGGGCAATGCCAGCCGGGACGCACGCCGCAGACCCGGCAGACCACGGCAGCACCGTGCTGGGCCTGTTCGCCGGCTAGCGGGTGGCCGCAGGAGGGGCACCGCGCCACCGCCCGGCACCGGCTGCAGGCCAGGGCGGTGAGGTAGCCCGCGCGCGGCACCTGGACGAGCACCGGACCCGAAGCCAGCCCGGCCCGGATCGCGGTGAAGACGTCGTGCGGCAGGCGCGAACGTGCCGCCGGGTCGCGTTCGATCGCGCGGTCGTTGTCGACCGCGACCCTGACCACCGGGCAGTGCTCTCGGCGCGCGGCCGGCGGCGCTTCGAGGCCCACCAGCCAATCGCGGTCGGCCAGCGCCTGGATCTCGGCCGTGCGGGCGTAACCCACGTAGAGCAGGCCGCTGTGTTGCTGTGCGGCACGCAGTGCAGCGACCACCCGGGCATGGGGGTAGGGGGCGCGCGGGTCGGCCCACGAGTCGTCCCCGTCGTCGTAGATGGCGATCAGACCCAGGTCGGCGACCGGCGCGAAGGCGGCCGCCCGGGTGCCGAGCACAAGCCGGACGCCACCCCGGGCCGCCGCCAGAAACGCCCGGTATCGCGCAGCAGGGCCCACGTCGGCGCTGAGCGTGACGAAGCTTCCCCGGCCGAAGGTGGCCTCGCAGCGGGCGGCCAACCTGGTCAGATCGGTGGCATCCGGCACCAAGAGCAGCACTCCCCGATCGCCGTCGAGGGTGGCGGAGGCGGCTTCGACCATGGCGCCCGCCCAGTCGCCGGTCGCCCCGTGAACGGGAGCCAGGCTCAGCGCGGCCCGCGGCGCTCGGGAATGGCGAAGCGCTTCGACGAGCGCAGGGCCGTGCGGATAGTGGTTCAGGGTGGGCGCCGCCGGGCGGGGCTGCGGTGCGGGGTACGCCGTTGCTGCAGCCTTCTCGGTGATGCCGTGCCTGGGTGGCACGGCCAGCCGCACCACGTCGGCAAAAGTGCCCGCGTAGTGGTCGGCGACAGCGCGCACGACCCCGACGATCTCGGGCCGCAACACGGCCTCGGACGACACCACCTTCAGCAGCGGTGACAGCTGCCGATCCGATTCGGATCCGTGCATGGTGTCGATGATGAAACCGTCGCGCTGGCGGCCCGCGAACCGGACCTTCACCCGGCAGCCCGGCACCACTTGGTCGGCCAGCTCGCTGGGGACGGCGTAATCGAAGAAGCGATCGAGGTGAGGCAGCGGCATGTCCACCGCCACCCGGGCGACCTGCTGTTCCTCCACGTGCTCGATGCTAGGGGTCGGCTCCGACGCTCGATCTTTCAGGACGGGAAGCGTCCGGAATAGCGAATAGCTTGCCGCTATGGCTATCGCACAACTTCCGACCCTGGTGATCGACTGTCCCGACGCTCTCGTGCTGGCGGGCTTCTATGCCGAACTGCTCGATTGGCGCGTTCAGGGTGACTCCGAATGGGCCGAGGTGCGCTCCGAAGAGGGGCAGTGCATCTGCTTCCAGCAGGTCGAGCAGTACCGCGCTCCGCAGTGGCCCGGCCAGGACGTTCCACAGCAGACGCATCTGGACGTCGTCGTCGAGTCGCTCGACGACGCCGAGCCGCAGGTCATCGCCCTCGGTGCGACGCGCGCAGAGCATCAACCCGGCACGACGTTCAGGGTCTTTCTCGACCCGGCCGGACACACCTTCTGTCTGTGCGTGAGCTGAACCGGATCCGGGTGAAGTCTCAACGACTGGAGGCGACGCGAAGCTCCCGGCAAGACAACGGAAGGCGCCGCTGCGTACTCTGGGGCTCGGAGTGCACGTGGGGGGTACATGAGCGGTCAGCTCGGCCTGCGGCTGCGCGTTGCCGCATGGAGCACCGCAGCCGTGCTGAGCGCTGCCCTGCTCGCCACCGCTCCTGCCTTCGCCCACCCCGCCCCTCAGGATTGCCGAGGCAACGAGCAGCGTTGCGCGCCGACGACCTCGGCCGAACCGTCCCGCGCGGCGAAGCCCAGCGATTCATCCCGACCGGAGCACTCACCTCGTCCGACGAAGTCGCACACCCCGACGGTCGACCCCACGCCCAGCGAGGATCCCACGCCGACCCCGCACCCGACGCTCACCGGTGAGCCGACTCCGAAGCCCACCAAGAAGCCCTGTCCCACCCCGACGCCCAGTCCCACCCTCACGGACGAACCCACTCCGACTCCGACTCCCACCCTCACGGACGAACCCACTCCCACCCCGACGCCCACGCTGAGCGCAACCCCTAGTCAGCGCCCCACTTTCGGCTTTCGTCCACCGTTGATCTGGTGGCCGACGGTCACAGCGACGCCGACACCGCCCCCGAGCCCGACGCCGACCCCGACGACCGCAAAACCGACGCCGACCCCGACGCGCACCGTCCGGCCCACCCCGACGCCCACGCGCACGACCGTTCGTCCCTCCCCCACGCCGACCCCGACGGTGACGCGCACGTCGACCCCTCGACCGGGCACCAGCCGCCCGACCCCTGGTGCAAGCGCCACTCGAACCCCGGCCACCAGCGCCACGCCCACGCCGACCGCCTCGTCGCCGAGGCCGTCGACATCGGTCACCCCGTCCACCTACCTCCCGCAGGGCACCCCCACCGATCCACCGCTGCCGTCGCCGCAGCAGCAACCAAGCGGCCCGGGGCTGTGGCCCTCCACCTTCACCGACTCGTTGTCGTTGGAACGGGGGCTGTCGGCTCTGCTGCCGATCCTGGCCGGGGCAGTGGTCGTGATGGGCCTCACCCTGCTCGTCCGGCCCCCCGGTCGCCGCATCGGCTGAGCCCAGCTCAGTGGCGCCGGCCAGTCGATCGGCTCCGGTGTGGTTCGATGGCCCACATGCCCGCAGTCGTCCGCTATTCGCTGCACGAGTCCACCCTCGACAACGGCCTGCGGGTGATCATCAACCCCGACGACACGGTGCCGGTGGTC
>Ga0075156_10000806_pt1 | contig 16621 bp, 9 predicted proteins | sample JI81AbrownDNA_FD_70966 | JGI IMG/M metagenome (GOLD analysis project Ga0075156, IMG submission 70966) | Wastewater effluent complex algal communities from Wisconsin, to seasonally profile nutrient transformation and Carbon sequestration -... | ecosystem: Engineered > WWTP > Effluent > Algae...
AGATCATGAATGTACAAAAGAATGCATCATGTTCATGTGGTGTAACTATGTTGCACAGGAGTGTGTTGAGAAATTACAACAAATACAGTGTAGGGCAAATAAAACTGAGGGGAATCTGCAGGAAAAGTCCGTACCCATGGACATGTCGAAACATAAGCAAATAAGAAGGTCTGACATGCATATCAGATGGTTATGGCCCCTTTGTGATATCAGGAGGTATGTCAGCAACTAATTGTGTACCAATGAACTTGCGACAAACAAAAGACAACAAAAATCAAAGAGACAACTGCGGAAAAATACGTGAAAGTAAATAGACTCACTTAAACTAAAGAACTGGTTTACTCAAGATAAAACCACGCTTTTTATACTAATCATCTGGGACTAGTGTTCCATCATGGCATGATTGAAGAAAGACTGTCATTTCAACACATGTGCTTCAAGACTGTTGCGGAGCCACTTTGAGCATTTATGTGAAACTGCTTACAAGCATTCTGTCACTCTGCCATAAGCTGTAAAATTTCTGAAGGATTATTTTTGGGATGAGGACAGGTGAATCCCGTTCAAAGTTAAGGAGATATAGCTCTTTGGTTTCACTCTGATTTTCCCAAGCTCTAGCAGCTGCTTGTGATATAAAGAGGTTTGGGCGATTCCTCGTAAGTATGGGTTAGAAAATATTTATCGTACAAAGGGGTTACTTACATGAATATAGTGAGCAGCGCTGTTAAGAGGTCAGGTCGCGCACGCCAACACAGACAGAGACGCAAAATCTGCAATTGACTTTTAAAAGGATTGAGACTACTTCCCGGGAGTAGAATCTTTTATTTTACTTAGAGGATTTTATGATTTGCTTTCAGTAGAGTAAATAGGTTTATAAAACTAAATTGAAGTTCAAGCAAAGACTAATCTGCAACTAGTACTTTAAACTCGCACTGTGACTTTAAATATTAAAAAACAAGCTTCCTCTGCGCAACAGTAGTGACATCTTGGGGTTAACACTTCCGACATATAGTTGCAAGGACAGTTCCAACACCATCATAAGAACTCGCAGTTCCAACACTGTCTCAAGGCTCAAAGTTCTAAGCACCTAAGTCTTCATGGTTCCAACACCATCTCAAGGTCCCAGCGCCTATGTTTTGACACACCTTTAAAGGTCCAAGCACCACCCATCATGTTCTCGTGGTTCCAACACCTCAACACCTCATCATCATCATATCTTCTTCCATAAGCGGTGCAGTCACTACCCTTTATGCTATCTCTCCTGGACAGGCTGTCCGGGGACTATATGAGTATTCTAAAAACACTGGTGTGAAACAGTGTACAGAGGCTACCAAGATGCTGGATGATAAACTTCACAATGGATCATCCGAGGGTCTGTCACATTTCTTGCAAAAGTTATCAAGAAGAGCAAGGGATTAAGGGTTGGGCAACATAACCAAGACCAAGGGACATGATATCTTTTAAAATTATTGCCTGTTCACAGTGCAAGAGACAAGGAAAGAAGCTGAGATCAGGTTCACAATCAATGCAATTGGCAACAGGGTGATCACAACGGACGCCCAGGTCTCTTGGCAGATGATGATGTGCTTGATGAACTCATGGGCACCTGAATGCCTCATCCAAGTAAACAACAGCAGTTAGAACCATATTATCACCAGCTCCATAGGTGAAATCTCTGAAGACGGGTCCTTTGTACTTATGCATATTGGTATGTAGAGTGGCAGTAGACAACAGGTCTAAAATATCCTATTTCAGCCACCAATTTAGATGCCTGGATCAGCTGATGACCAAGTTTAATTGTAACATTACTGCTTTCAATGACATTGGGAGAGTCCATGCAGCACTTGATGGTAAACCTATTAAAGGGATATGAGTCTGTATCCGGCCAGTAGTTTGTGTCCTATATCAAGTTGAAGAGATATGACTACAATAAGGGAGGATCTGTTGATGCCGATAAGCTCATGACATATGCAGAGAACTAGTTCATGGAGATGACATGCAATAAAGAATGGCACATTGCTTCCAAGGACAATCAAGAAATTCTAGTGCTCACTGTGGAAATCAAGGAATTGAAGGAATAATATGATGACAACAGGCAACCTCATGACCTGCTAATACATGGGAGTACTTTTACCCAAGATCAACATATCGTCTCTTGTCTCCAGAGCACTGGGCTCAGATTTCAGACAACCCTTTTGGGTACTATGTGTCCCACTAGACACAGCAGCATGGTACTACACAGCAAGTCTTTATCCTTGAAGTGAACCTTTCCACGAGACCATGATACCAATTGCGGATTCATCAGAAGTGCAAAAGGCCTGAAAAACTATCACCCTTTATTTTCCTCCTGTATAAAGAACCCACCTGCTTCATACAGCATTATGATGCACAGTCCACCACTACCACAGAGATAGAGCCTAATTCATCTGATCTGGACCAATCAAGCCAATTGAAAAACATTGAAGTCAAAATTTGTGCCAACTTTCCCAGGTGAGTATCACCTTTTGATTTATCAAAACAAGAAGAAATGATTTTCACAGGCAATCAAATTTCCGGAGAAAGAGAAAGCTATCGAGGGTGCACTACAAGTTGGGACACCTGTCATTTGCAAAGCTGAGGTTCATGGCTGCTCTGGGTTGGTTAGACAAGAGGTTAAGCAAATGTTTTATCCCCAAGTGCGCAGGATGCTTATATGGAAATGCAACAAGGCTACCTTGGAGAAATAAGGGGGGAGTCAGCCCCATTTTTCAATCTTGCGGACCGGGCAACGTGGTTTTTGTTGACCAAATCTTGGTAAAAATGCCAATCTGATTGGACAATTAAGTCGGTTTTTAACACAATCAAGATATAATTTTGCCACTGTGTTTCTTGACCACTTATGCGATTGTCCTTACATAGTCATGCAAAAAAACTTGACTGGTGAAGAAACAGTTAGGGCTAAGATAAGCTATAAGGGACATTCGAGGCGACATGGAGTGGAAGTCAAGCACTACCATACTAACAATGGTATATTCATAGGTAAGTAATCTCAAGAGGACATAAGAGCTCAGCGCCAAACCATGTCTCACTGTGGGGTAAGAGCCCATCATCAAAATGACAGAAAAATTGATACGTTACCTTCAGGATCATGGTAGGACTGCTCTACTACACGCTCAGCAGCACTGGCCAGATGCCATAAATGAAAATCTATGGCCTTATGCTGTTGTCCTGTGTGCTGAAATTTCGGAAATGGACTCCCAGGTTCATTTCCAAATTTAACCTTTTCTGTGGTTCTCAAATAGAAAATCCAATGCTGCATCATTGACGCATTTTTGGTTGTCCTGCCCTTTGTGTTAGACAGATCTCTAAAAGGTGGCATAAAGATCAGCAAGTTATTAACAATAAGCAAAATGGGAATCTACCTCGGGACCTCTCCCAATCATGCTTGCTCCGTGCGCATGATTCTGTCTCTTTAGTCTGGACATGTATCCCTTCAATTCCATGTATACTTTGATGAAATGTTTGAAACAGTTAGAGAGTTGTCTACTGTACCATTATCATACTGACAATGCAAGACAGGGCTTAATGGTACCAAGGCAACAGAAGAGAGAGCCCAGCCCAGACTATTGGTAGTTGGCCAAAACCAGCATCCATGTACCAGCCTGATTAAGAAAACATACATAGAGCCTCCAGATATGGGTGGTGACAATGCAGTCAGTGGCATGCAGGCTGAGGAGCCAATCACAAATGAAATTAACTTAGAAGAATAAGCAAGCCCAGAAACGCTCTTAGATGACACCATAAGGTACTATTCCTTAAATGAATTGGGGCCAGTGGTTCAACCAGAAGACTGAGAAGAGGGATTGAGAGGGGCCGTCCTCCCACCAATTCCGGATCAAATCCAAATTGCACCCAGACAATGGAGTCGCCTACACAAGCCCACAGAACTGCTGAGGGAGTACATGGGGTCACTGCAATCCATGGTGAGCATTGATCAAGTATTATACTAAGAAGACCAAATCTATCTAGAGGGCATGGACAACCCATTGTGCTTTGTGTATTCTTAATCAGACACACTCTACTACAATTAACCAATCAGCGTGGAAGACAGCGGTCAATTCAGAGAAGCAATGTTGAAGGAGGTTAAAACAAACTTCGAACAGAAGCACTGGGAATTGAAGACACTTCAAGAATTTCCGACCTTGACAAAGCTGTTGGACTCAGTGTGGGCAATGAGGCACAAAAGAAGAATAAAAACAGGTGAAGTTTACAAGTACAAGGCACGTCTCAATGCTCATGATGGCCAACAAGTCCACAGGATACATTACTCGGACACTTTATCCCCCGTCATCATCTGTTTTGCAATATGCTTGATGTTGACTCTTGTACTTTTACATATGTGGAGCACCTTAACAGTAGACTTCATGCTGGCTTATCCGCAAGTGGATGTTGAAAGCAAGATATACATCATGTTGCCATGGGGCATAGACTTTGGGGCTACTATTTGAAAACACACCCACATACTAAAACTGATTAAAAACATTATCGGCTCAGACAAGCCAGATGCATTTGGGTGTAAAGGTGGAAAGGGGGGAAGACCACACCATGAAGTTATCACAGCCTCGACTGACTCAGCAGATCCTAGATGAAATGGGGTTCAACCTTTGGACCAAAGGGAGAGCCACTCCACAGGATATGTAATCGCCTTCGCAGGGCGCCCCATAGCTTGGGCTTCAAAGTTGCACAACAAAGTAGCCTTGAGCACCACCGAAGCAGAGTTCATCGGACTAAGTGGATGATTGCAATCCACAATACCTTTGATTGGATTGGTAGCTGAATTTTGTGAGGTGCTGATTTCATGAGTTTTGGGTGCTGGTCTCGGGTACTGAGTTCACTAATTATTTCTTCCCATGCCTCATATCCCCATTTTATCACAGTCAGTCGTTATTGGCACTTGGCTTGGCTTTGATTTTTTTTCTCTCAGGAGCTCGCCCAGCTTCCTCGCTTTTCTCACAGCAAGACAACGGTGTCTCTACTACCACATAAGTAGACAAAAATATCAAATCTTCCACAAAAGCTGTTAATACGTCTTAGACGAATAATCAGCCTAATATTTAAGATAAACTATTAATTTTGAAACTTTCCTTTCTGTCATTGATTAATCAACAGCAGATGTAATAGTTTTTGATGACATATTAGCTTCAATTGGCAATCTTACTTCAACTTTCGATTCCGCTTCAATTTTTGATATAACTTTCTGTGGATTCTGCAACATGTTATCATCGCCATCTTGTATGTTGTGCTCAATATTCAGCTTGTCTGAGTTGTCATTTTTACTATTCTGGTAGCGTTTTCTATTTATTTTCACATGTCTTATTCCTAGGATCAAACGCACCCTATATTCCTAGGATCAAACTCACCCCAGAACAATTCGGAGAATAGCGAGTAGCGAGTGAGTTGAGCTCATGTAATTGGTTATGATAAAGGTACATGTTGAACTAGTTTTTGTGTGTGTCGTTAAATGTTATTTCGAAAGGAATTTCCAGGTAGTTTAGATTGATTTTTTTAAATATATTAGGTCCATAATTTTTTTCAAAGATTAAGAAGTTTAGATATCTTTGCGAAGATTGTTAAATATTATGTTTTTCATAGATCTCGCAAAGATTTGGTTACAGGAGGCTCCTAGTTTTTCTTGATCAATCGCAAGCTGTTGAATGTTGCACAAATCAATCATATTGGTTCAGATCGAGGACGAGTATAGCATACATGGAAGTGTGAAGCAAATCCTTGATGAGTCAAGTAAAAAGTAACGCAAATAGATTCAAAGCAATTATTGTCATTTTATCTCAGAAAAGCTGACTGCACAAGTCTTACATTGAATTTTTGAATGTCGGTATGACAAAATGTATGCTGTTCTGTATTTCAAACGTACCATACTACAGGAAGCGATGATCATGTGCATGATCACATAGGTTTAACTTTAAAAAATTGAATGACTACATTGTCGTGATGAAACAGCCCATATAGAGCTGGAACAGCCTATAAAGAGCTCTAAAAAAGAAATCTTGTACATACGGTCGCAGTAACAATAAAATTTAAATTTAGCGCTCTCTCGTTTCTCTTTGTCGTGTGTCTGTTGAGTGAGTGCTTTCTGCTGACATCATCAATGGGCTGATGATCTGACCTTCGTAATAATAATATAAGATTCAAGAACTTGGTATTCGTCTCGTGACTAAAGTAGTTGTATGTGCTACATATCAAATTTGCTTACAGCATTTTCCATACATGTTCTAAATTGGGAATTTCACTATGAATGAAAGATAATGATCCCAAATTAAATAAAAGACAAGCGTCTTTGCCGATATAGAGCGTACTGCTTAATAAAAAATATTTAGCACTCTCCGATATCCAATAAATATATGATAACCAAACATGTTCGTCAAAATTTCAGTAAAACAAAAAAAACGCTATGATCTGTTTATTACTAGTTGGCCCCACCGCTAATTAAAACAGAGAAACAACTATTTTATTCTTTCTAGACATCAAATCGTTGAAATACGCTTTGGCGCTTCTGAAGGAAGCTTCGTCTGTGGCTGGACGCACTAACACTAATGTTACGAAATGACTCCTCCCTCGAACTTCTGCGACGACTACTATGAGGTTCTGACTTAATTGCGCTATCAAACGCTATACTTTTTTGCGAAGTCAACAGATTGGACATACATAACTTTGGAACCCCTTCTTCAAGATGTACCAAATCATGGTCAATACTAATTTCGTTATCAGATGTTTCATCGTTGCTATACTCGTTGACGCTGCCATGTTTCTCGAGAGCTGTTGTCTGGAATGATATCACGTCTCCAGCGTGATCACAGGCATCTTTAGAATGGCTTGAGTGATGCGTATCTTTTGAGTGGTCTGAGTGACTGTTATCTTCTTTTAGGTTTGGCAGTAAGCCTATACTTCTGAGACTTCCAGAAACGCCATTTTCGTTTCCAGAGATATCACTGAACTCGGTGAAACTTGTCGTGCGATTAAAAACTTGCACTGGTTCTGTTTTTATCTTGTCACTCACTGAAGCATTTGATGATTTGGAGAGGCTTGTACGTTGACTCATGAGTGTTGCATGACTTACATGACGATTGAAACGTGATCTCCTGTTGGAATCCTTGGAAAATGAGGCAACTTTGTCAATACCGTTCAACAACTCGCCTATCTCTTTCCCTTTTTGTTTAGCTCCACATTCAGGGTCAACTATCATTACTTCTTCCTGATCAGTCCGGGAATCCTTGTCATCTGTACTATCATCACAAGCAAATTCAGAAGCATCAGGAAATGCGATCCTCCGGGTATGCATCAAGTTCTCATAGTGAAGATATGTCAGTTCTTCATTGACATCAATGCCATCTAGAGTCAAGTGACCAACAAATGGATCTTCTAGTGCCCGTACACATTCATGGAGGCAAGACAATGCGAGCGAGGCGATCATGGCAAAAGCAAGGCCCATCGCAAGCGAGTTCATGCTGTGACCAATTGCAGCAAAAGTTGGCCCATAAAAAGGTGGCAAACAGAACGTAGCTACTGTAATAAATGATCGAAGACCTTGTGGAGTTCGATAGTGCTTAACCATACGCAGTTCTTCAACTGCTGTTGAGATGCTCTCCTCCCATTGCCTTGCACGGGAAGTTTCACTTGGGGTCAGACCGGCCAACTTCAAGTCCTCGAGCATAAGAGTCAAGCGAGTCATGTTTTGAACTATTTGTGAAAAGCACAACCTGTTGGCAAATATTACAGTTCTCGATGCCTCTCGTCGCCCGCTTGACATCACACGATGTACAGGTAAGCTCGCTGTGGGAAGAGTAAGATATTTTGCCAGGGCATCTCCCATGGCAACCATTCTTTCCAGTACTATATCCGCATGTTCCAGTAAGTCTTTCGAGCTGGAATTTCGGTTGCCATCGGGTCCTTTACCCCAATTCCATGTCGCATGACAGCTATATAAATTCCGTGAGGCCGACTTGAATTTTGCTATTGAAGAAAGTGCTTGTTCACGCCTTCGGAAAGCGAATCGAATAGTGGCAGATAGAGGTAATACTATAGTAAAAGCAAGCAGTACAAAATCCATGTTTCCCAAAAATCCTGTATGAGATTTCTTAGAAAAATAAGGTCATGATCAGATATTTAACATCCGTTATAAATTCAATGCATCTGATAACTTCTCGACTTACCCCACCAAAGTATGACAAGCATGTGAATGCTGCTGTAATTATGACGTTAAACATAGCCTCGAATGTGATCAAGTGAATCGCAAACACTTTGAACGAAGACACCAAACCGATCAGAAACATAATGAAAGTACGCGATTCTGCAAGGTCCCTGATTCTCATCTCTTCCTTTGAGAGGAAGAAGATTTCCTCCTGCTCTTCATTACAAACCATCATCTCTATTGTACTATAGGATCTTTTGACGCTCGATATTGGACAAGATTTTCATGCAAAAGGTGAGCACAGACAGAACAAGGTGAGCACTCACTGCACTATGCAAAAATGTGTCTTTCCAAGTAAGTTAAGATAAAAGGTTGTCGTCGCTCTATGTGACGGTTATCACTTAATATGTCTTAGCCCTACAAGTGCAATCTGTACTAAACTGAATGATTTGGTACTGCATAAGATACAGGAATTCAAGCTCATTTATGTTACAGTAGTGAGCAGATTTCGACTACGTTGTAAAATTCTAACTCGCAGTGGTCAATTGAATAAACTGTACATTTAGCCCTACAAGTGCAATCTGTAATAAACTGAATGAATTGGTACTGTAAAAGATACAAACTCATTTATGTTACAGTAGCGAGCAGATCTCGACTAAGTAGTAAATTCCAAAATCACAGTCAATTTGGTCAATTGATTAAACTGCACATCAAGTGCAATTTGTACTAAACTGTATGAGATACAGGAATTCAAACTCATTTATGTTAAGTGAGCAGATTTCGACTACGTAGTAAATTTCTATCTAACTCACAGTCAATATGGTCAATTGAATAAAATGTACAGTGAATTCGCGATTTAAGCGGCTTTTTATAGGCTTTTTTCTGATTAAAGTAGGTGGTATGAGTTGTAAACCACTTCTCAGTACACTTCTACCAAAGCTTGCAATTGTTCATAAAGCTTTAATCCCGAGTTGTCGACGATGTACTTGTTGCTGCGCAGATGGCACGTACAAAGTGTGATCAGCAACTATTCAAGCAGAATCATATGCACAACCTCACATGAAACAAAAGATTAAGTTATCAGTATTATTGACACCTAAAGCCAATTGATGTTGCTCACATATTCATCCTCCTTATACAGCCTACGAGAACATGTTTGCAACCTTGCAAATCTTCAACAACAATGCTCTAGGGATGAAAGTTGCAGAAAAACTTGAAGAAAAGGAGTGTAATTGACGAGTCAGATGATTTTCTGCAGTGGCGAAGAGATAACAAGAAGATTGCAATATGCTGGCTCATCTGACAAAGAAATTCAAGATGAGGATGTAGCATGCAGTACCATTTCAGACTTGGACGTGATGGCCACCTTTAAAATCCTGATAGATTGCCAGCATCTATTTGTGCAGCATGAAGTTCCTGTAGCTGCTGGTAGTGAGGAGAATGCAAGGCATGACATGAAGCTGCAGCATATTGGCTTCACATCATGCTACTGCTGATAGCACTTGTCAAACTCTGATGGATGCATTTATTAAAAAGGCAGGGTGAATGCTCAAGATACCTAAATTTTTTCAATTTATGTAAATTATTATTTGCTACTAACATGACTGTCCTCTATTTGTAGTAAAATACCTGAAGTACATTAATAACAAAGCCGCCAATAACATACCTATTTGAGACGAACATAGATGACTTTTTTAATGGAGCTTAAATCAAATAAGCACTGTAACTGAGACATCCATAGTATTTGTACCGAAATCTGCAAGCACGATAATAGCTCATAAGTAATGAAAATCTACGTCGCTAGACCACCAACTCCCCGTGCCTTACCTCCTTACCATATTTCGTTGTGCTGTTGTGCTGCATTTCTTCTTTACCTACAGAATCGAATCGCCAACATAGTGCAGAGTTCAACCAGGGCCAAATCAGTATTCTCACTTTGTTTAGCTCTTAGCTTTCTAATTTCACGGCTTTAATCCATCCTTTCGTGGGGCCAATCTTTCTCTTTCGCTTATCTCCTTTAAACAGTTACTGTGTTAAAGAAAATAAAGGTACGACAGGAAAGAACACATGGTCAGAGACGAAGGTAAGAAATAAAAAGCCAATGACGAGAGAACAAATGGTTAACAAAAAAGGGAAAACAATTACACAAGAATGACAAGAATGAAGGCCAAACAAACGGAATTTTGAATTTATTAGCAAGTGTTTAATCAATTTTAACCATTTTACTGCTTGATCACCACAAATTTAAAATTATACACTCTATCCTGTCAGGATGGTGTAAATGGCAAGTGTTAAGAACAAAGACATCAGGGCTACCCAAGCAGAGCTTGTGGAAGGAGAGAAGTTTTCAAACAACAACTAGAAATAGACTAGAAGAGTGGGGGTGTATCAGAGCTACTCAGGGGAGTTGGCTTTCATATCTCAGGAGACAGCCCAGATCTGTACTTAAAGCCTCTTGAAAGACTTGGACTGTACATATGCAACACATATAAGAATGGGTAAGATGTACAAGCAGAGTCTCTGATCTTACCTGAAGAATCTGTGCTGCTTGCAAACCCAGCTGCACGGCAGAAGAAATGTGGGATGTGCAAGCTGCAGCCATAGTCAAGAAAGAAGATACAGAATATGCAATCACTGTATTCTGTTTTACTGTCACTATGTGACCCTACAAAGAAGGACAAGATCTCAAACCATGAGGACTTTTACAGGGTTAAGCGAACATAGGATAGATTGTGCCTACTGAAGATTATCTAACAGTTGATGTACTCAAATAGAAGTAAAGAGCTACACACGTTGCATTATCAGGTAATGGCAACAAGCAACCTATTCAAGCTGCGCCAAGAACATCATCAGATCTCCCAAGAGTTGCGTGACCAGTTCACAGCATTGAGTCAGTTGTGTTAGCAATTGGGTCTAACGATAGGGCAATCTGAACAGGCGAACGATAAGCCTGTGCTAAGCAGTGCTATGCTAGTAAGACCCTTTCCTGAAATAGGTATCCTATGTGTGCAGGATATTAACTGGATGGCAAAACAACTATGATGGTAAGTCTATTTGTACTTATTCCAATGATGGAGAAGCATATACTACAGTATCATTCAAGGAGGATGATGACACCAAAAAAGGAAAGAAAAAGGAAATCACGAGTTTCTGACGCAAGAAATTAGGGCACTAGTCCAATGAGTGTAAGGAAGAACGAACCAGGGCACAGCCAAAGAAAGGTACAAACCTGCTGATTCTAGATAACAAAAGTTCTTACAACAAAGGGAAAATAGAGACAAAAAATATTGAAGGTGCTGATAATAAAGAAGAGAAATATGATGATAGCGAACCAACCAAAATGGGAGACAACAAGGGCTGCAACAATAGCTCTATGGGCTCTGAACGATCGAATGAAGAAGAAATGCCTCAAGATGACAGAAGTGATGAGGAGGGCAATGATGAGGAAGACACATCAGAGTCCAAATATGAACCAGACTATAAAGGTTTTGTATTTTCTCAAGCAGGCATGGGATGCACCTACAAGAGAAAGTGGGCATATTGGCCAGCTGAATACTGCTTTATAGTCAGTCTACTGTTGATGTGCTCTTGAATAAATGCCTATTGTCCAACATTCATGAAATAAAGAGTAACAAAGTGTGCACTCTAATGCTGACAGAATGTCTTTCACATAGAAGGGATCCTGAAGGGCTATGGTACAGTATGGTACCACCCCGATGGAGTGGTAACATTTTGTCCCTAAGCAATTTAAAGAAGAAATGATAGTGAATTAGAAGATTGTAGTACACAAGGATGGTGGATCAAAGTGCATATTTTGACCTTCAAACAAGTTGGCTATTCTACTCAGATGTGACAAACAATGTCACGAAAGTACAAATCCACACTGGAGATAGCAATAAATCTAAATTATTCAATTAGACTCTACTAAAAGTCTCTAAAAGCGCATGAACTACAAGATATTATAGGTAGACCTAACATTCAAGACTTCATCGAACAACTTGAAGGCAATGTGATCCCAAACTATCTCATAATAAAGGAGGACACTATATGGCCCAAAAACATTTTTGGTCCCAATCTTTGATACTTTAAAGGCAAAACTACAAGACGTCCTACAGAACATGTAACATCAAAATGGCAAGACGTGTCCAGGTATATTTATTGTAACAATAGCAACATAATGGCGATCAACGAAATTCTATTCTTTTTTAAAGCATCATGAAGCATACACTTTGGCACAGCAGAATTGGTACATGACAAGATGACAAATGCAATCATGACATCAATAAAACAAGTGATAAGACTATATTAAGCAAGAGGTTTCAGGGTAACTAATATACTTGGACAAAGAGGTTTCAAATTCACAAGAAGACATCTGGAGGACATCCCGAGAATAACACGTCCCAAAGTTAAAATGATACATTAGAACAATAAATGAAAGGGTGAGGGCCATTGCCAACACATAAACTTTGAAAAATTTGCAGCTGAAATGGTGTATAATGTTGTATTCTGGATGAACAGTTTTCCACATAAATACGGAATACATGCAACAATAAGCCCAAGAATGCTGATCACTATGCTAACAAATGATCACAATAGACACTGTAAGCTGAAAATCGGAACATATGAATGGGTACATGAAGAAAGTGACAATTCGTTACACATGAGGACATCAGGAGCAATAGCCTGAAGACCAATGGAGAATGAACAAGGAGGGCATTATTTTTTAAGCCTACATTCCAGAAAATGGATCAACAGACATTCATAGAGAGAACTGCCCATGCTAAATGAGGTAATTGACCAGGTACAAAGACTAGCAGCAGCAGCAGAAAAATATGAAGGAATTGTATTTACCTACACAGATGGCAATATAATATCTGACCATCTAGTGTGATGATGCAATGTCACTAAACTTAGAGGAACAGAATGAATTAGATAATGACAATACAGGAGTGTACGATCACGGGAAGAAGATAGTTCAGCAGATGACAACCGATTGCCAAAAGGATCCAATCAAGAAGATGAAGCAGCACTGGCAGTCAACCCAGAATCAGAAAACAATAAAACACAGGACATAGAGGAAGAAGAAATGGAAAGTCATGAAATTACAGAACTCGTGACAATCAACGACATCAACATCACAGTGGAAATGAACTATGCACGAATAGACACAAAAGAAGCAGAAGACATAGATGATTCGGCAGGCAATTAACATCAACACAGATAAAACCTTAGGCCTTGCCCAACAAATAAGAAAACACAGATATCAATGAGCCAAACCGACAAACAAGCAAAACTATGAAACTAAATAGCATAACATATACAAAAACAGATGCACAAGTCATCGTAACACAAATGAATATAAAAAGGTCTAAATTTCGGAAAAACGGCAGTGATGCAATGCTGAAACAACAATGACAATTACATACATAACAAGCTCTACTGCAAATAATGAAGGACGACATGTCTGAGGACAGGAAGAATACCCTAAGATACCTTATGCTCCTAAAAGAAAAAAGGTACAGAACCATTAAAGCAAGGGCCTGTGCTGATGGCAGACTGCAAGGGAGTATATAAACAAAGAAGATGCATGTTCACCTAAAGTATGAGTAGAGGCGCAATTGATGTCACGAAAGACAGGGTATGTTGCAGTGACAGACATCCCCAGATCCGTCCTACATGCTGATATGTACAGAAAGCACATTTGGAAAAGCATAAGAGGAAAACCCATGCTATGTGTACAACTAAAAAAGCACTATATGAAACGCTATGAGCCGCGCTACTATTTTTGAAACTATTATCCAAAACACTACAGGAGCGGGGATTTAAAATAAACAACTATGACAGATGCATTGCCAATAAGATAATCAATGGCAAAAAATGTACTATAATATGGCATGTGAATGGACTAAAGTTATCACATGCAAACAAAAGTAGTTGATGGCATTAATTCACTTTCAGCAAAGATCTCATGTTGCAGTCTACATGAATCTGTCTTTGCTGAAGACCATTCCACTGTTCATTCATTTCAACGTAAAACTGCCTTATGCACATCATGGGGCAAACCAATCACTATCGGCTACAATGCAGATAATACTACGAAACTTCACGTATAACCTGCCTGGGTATTTATAACATGAAAGTATGTCAAACACTTTGCACTGTTTAGGTCAATGTAGAAACACAGTATTCAAATTGAAAGCGATGACAATGAGCATTATGTATCAGACATGAGATTCCAAACGATTTTCATCGGATCAAGAAAATACTACATTCATTTACAGTAGATGACAATTTGTAGAAAAACAAAATGGATATATCATTGAACTTTTTGAACAATGTGGCGTGATTTTCAAAGCGACTCATTAGATTAGCTTGGAAGAAAATCTCTAAAACAAATACGCTATCAAGCACTTAATGTCTACGGAGATTTTTCAAAATAAGATCCATGACCTGGAAACACTAATGATGAAATAAATGCAAATATAATGAGACAGATAACCTACAGTTTAGTCAATATAAAAATCATGAAGCCCTGAAAACAAGACAGAATTGAATTCCATCAGAATGTATACCAAAGTTGGTGTTTTCTCAAATTTGAAGTTGTTTACCAAATACCCGATTCTTTACCTCGTCTTATATTGCTCAAGAAAAGATCACAATACAGACACAAGCGCATATTATCAAATTAGCAAAAAAACGAATGTAAGATATAGGATAGAGATGGATCATAACACAGGTAATTTATCTATCCACAATTCGATGCTTTAAAGGTATGTTCACTTTGGTGCCGTTTATAATTGGTAAATTACATGAAGAAATGAATAAAGGCAAAGTTGATTCAACAAGGTGAATTTACGTATCTAAATATGTTTCTCACAAGTAAATGCAATACAGAAATCACAAAATATAAAGAAATCCGCAATCAAACCCGCTTAAGAAAATTCAATCTGACAGGAGGATCTACACAGAGAATCTAGCCCTTTTGAAAGAACTGTGAAAAATACCTATAAGTGAAGCATTCTAGCCGAACTTGAAGACACAGGCTGAACAGAAGAAACTAGCCCGATGAAAAAAAATTTAAAAGATCAAAGTGAAGGTTCTGGGCTGCATGAGAGAATATCACAAAGAGTGTACACAACTGAAGCATAAATAGACATCTTCAATTTATTGCACAAGGCATTATTTTTTAATTTGCAATAAATGCATAGGAGAGTCGATTCATTTTCAAATGACTCTCCAGTCACATTCATGTACCTAGAATTTGAAAAAAGTCCAAAGGAGCGTCGATGCATAGTTGCAAATGTCATCCCAGTCACATTCATGTACCTAGAAATAGATGACAAAGTGAACATACCATTAGAAGGATCGAGTGCCTGAGATTATCACGAAAAGCTATTCCAGACTGTATAGAAACTCTTATGCGTACTTCTAAAAGAATAAGCAAAAGATTTTGCAACTCCGCATACATCTCTACTGTAAATTTCTGGCAATTTTTCAATGTTGGAAACAACTTTCGCAAATTCTACACGATTGGGGACTTGGACTGACGTATCCAACAGAGATATCAACCTCCATTTGGTTATAAAGCAACCATTAGAAATCACACAACAACAAAATGTCGAAGAGATCTAATCAAGTTAAATTTCGAGAACAACATAATAACAACTAACAGAGAACAGCACTGGATTATCTATGAATTAAAATTTACCACAGAAAAAAATGGAAAGCTGCAACTTTTGCTCTTAGTCAAACTGAAATATACATGGAATACATCGCTAATACACCAGGTGCATCAAGACACCAGCCGAAGTTGCACCATACAATTATTTCCCAGAACGCAAGAAACTTCCCAAAGATCAAGCTCAGCTACTTCATCAAATAATAAGTTGAAAATAAACATCATAGGACATATAGAAAGCTATTACATTTCACAGAACAAGAGTTGAAACCATCACACACAGGACTTTAGAAATTGCGCAGCAAGATAAGATGCCAGATGACAAACCAAATATGTTGGATGGACAATCCTTAGCCATTACAGCCAAACAAAAAGGTCACACCAAAATATACATGAGAATATGAAAAGTTAAAAATATACAGCACCAAAAATGATAATAATTTGCACGTGTAATTGTCAAGACAAATTCGGCATCGCAATGACAAACATGCCAAATACAAGATTATATCAAAGGCAAAAAATTAGAATACTATTGGCTGAAAACAGAAGCGTAAGGTGGGATATTGTCCAAAAACAAACATGCTGGAAGACTTGTTCCACTAGAAGGCAACAATACCTTAGTTTATCCTCGACACCATCATGTAGAGATTAATGTGCACAGAAGTGTGTAAATTGAAAATGAAGAGAAATTACGAAATATGATAGAAATGCAAAAGAGAATAGTGAGATTAAAATTTACATGGAACTTGAAGTGAATCGAT
>Ga0075156_10000808_pt1 | contig 16605 bp, 10 predicted proteins | sample JI81AbrownDNA_FD_70966 | JGI IMG/M metagenome (GOLD analysis project Ga0075156, IMG submission 70966) | Wastewater effluent complex algal communities from Wisconsin, to seasonally profile nutrient transformation and Carbon sequestration -... | ecosystem: Engineered > WWTP > Effluent > Algae...
ATTCAAAAGTTAAAAATGCACTTATCGCTGGAATTGAATTCTATGGAGCTGGTTCAGGTGCCTCTAGACTGATTCGTGGACACAGAGATATTTTTGAAAGGGTTGAATCAAAGTTTGCCGCTTGGGTCGGATCAGAAACTTCAATATTTCTCTCGAATGGTTTTGCCGCCAATCTTGGACTCATCGACACACTTTCCGATCCACGAACAATAATTTTTACAGATAGACTCAATCATGCTTCCATTCTAGACGGAATTAGAATTTCCGGAGCCGTAAAAAAATACTTTCGTCATAAAGACATGAATCATCTCCAAGAACTATTGGAGAAATCTGATACAAACTCACGGAAGATAATTGTGTCAGAGACAGTATTTAGTATGGATGGAGATTCGGCTGATGTTACAGAATTAATTCGGTTAAAAAAAGAATTCAATGCCTGCCTGATATTAGACGAAGCCCATGCGTTAGGTGTATTTGGAAAAGAAGGAGCTGGGGTAGCTTGCCTAACGCTAAACAGCAAATATGAATTATCCGACATTGACTTTAGGGTTTATACCGGCGGAAAATCACTCGGCTTAGAAGGTTCCTTCATCGCAACTTCTCACCTTTACAAAGAATATCTAATCAATACAATGAGAACTTTTATTTTTTCTACTGCACCAATTCCTGCGATTGCCTATGCACTTAGCACTTCAATTGACCTAGCAATTGAAATGGAAAAGGAAAGAACTAGAATTCTTGAAAATGCTAGGATTTTAAGAAATGGACTAAAAGAAATTGGACTAGAAACACTTTCCTCTGACTCTCAAATCGTTCCTGTCGTTCTATACGAAGAGGCTTTGGCAATGCAAACTGCTAGTTTTTTACAAGAGAAAGGATTTGACATTAGAGCTATCCGCCCTCCTACTGTGAAAGAATCTAGACTTCGCATCAGTGTAAATGCAAATATTTCGAAAGAAGTCATATTGCAAGTTCTAGATTGCTTAAAAAAATGAAAGAACAAGAGCAAAACAATCCTGAATTCATTTATCATCTTGTATTAGAATCGGAATTTCTAAGTCAGACACGGGATAATATGTATACTCCACTATTTTTTTTGCAAGAGGGATTTATTCACTGCACCAATGGAGAAGATTTGACAATTCTCATCGCAAATGATTTTTTTTCAAAAGAGAAGGATCTTTTGGTCTTAAAAATTCGTCTTAAGAAACTAATGGCAAAAGTATTATTCGAATCGACGATTCCATTGAGTGGAAAAGAAAATTCTCCGTTGAAGCAAGGCTCTATGTTTCCGCATATTTACGGAAGCTTGAACCTCGATGCAATTGAAGGCATTGCTAAACTTCCAAAGATAAATTACGTTTTTCATTTTCCCAAACAATTTATAAGTTTCAATCAATACAAAGCAGGTAATCTATGGATTTAAAAGAGCAACATATTTTAATCACAGGCGGCAACGGTATGTTAGCCACTGATTTAAAAAAAGAATTAGAAAAGGAAAATTGTAAGATTACTTCTATTGATTTAGATGAGCTAGACATTTGCAATGAAAAAGCTGTTCATGGAAAGTTGGCAGCTCTGAAACCTGATGTTTTAATCAACTGTGCAGCATACACTGCAGTAGATAAATGCGAAACCGATAAAATTTCCTATGAAGTAAATGGAACAGCACTTAAATATTTATCGGAAGCATCTGCCAATAATAAAATCAAACTTGTTCATTTCTCGACCGACTATATTTTCTCTGGAGATTTTAAAGAGCCAATTCCTGAGGACTTTAATCCATCTCCCATAAATAAATATGGCGAAGGCAAATTAAAAGGAGAAAAAAATATTCTTTCAACGGAAGGATTGGATTATCTAATTTTCAGAGTACAGTGGTTGTTTGGAAATAATGGGAAAAATTTTGTAGACACCATGCTTAAACTTTCCACCGAAAAATCAGAATTGAATGTTGTAAGTGATCAAATCGGCAGACCAACGTCTACTCAATATTTGGCGCAACTCATTGTAGCCTCTTTAGAAAGAAATCTTAGCGGAATTTATCATCTTGGACCAACCGACTACTGCTCCTGGTATGATCTTGCTACCTATGTTTTGAAAGATACAAAGTGTGAGGTAAAGCCTATTCCATCGAGTGCCTATCCCACTCCTGCAAAGAGACCACTCTATTCAGTTCTCGGTTTAGGTAAGATTCAGACAGCCTTAAAAGGAAATCCGCTCTTAAAGAAAACATGGAAAGAGCTTGTAGATGAGTATTTAAAGGGATAATAGCGTTTTGCCGTAAATCTCAAAGAGGCTCTAAGTCTGCTATAAAACTGCGAAGAGTCTCAGCTGCTTTAAATGGACTTTCCTGACAAACCCAAAGTCCAATTTTTTCATAACCCCCTATCAATTGAGTAAATGGTAAAAATTCAATATAAAGACCCGCACCGGGACCATTATTCACTGCAATATTGTAAGCTTCTTCTTTTTTAAGTTTCTTCAAAATGAGAAGTATAATACGAGTAGCCTCTTGCCAAGCCATCGCAACGGTATCCAATTCCTCCTGATCCAATTCATGCAAGAAGCTTTTCGATGTATCTCTTAGAATTAAAAACATATCGAAAGGACGCCGCATAAAATAGGGAACGACTAATACTGCTTTGCCGTAATCCTTAACAATGAGCTCTTCTGGATTTTCCTGCAATAAGAATTTTGAGAAAGGCGCACCATGTCTTTCCTGGAAAATCCAGTTATTAAAAAACTGCTTCGGCATTATATTGGAAGAAACGATCTGCTGATGTCCATGGGCTAAGGATCCGCCGGCAGCCTTACCATAATTTTTTATAATTGAAACATATCCAAAAGTCTGTTTTTCGATTGAAGAAGAAACTGACTCAGGCATAATATTTCCTGATTCTAGAAGAAGTTTTTTTTCTAAAGCGGCTAATCTTGACAACACTATGCTTGCATCTTTCAAACTAATATTATGCCAATCCCTATTATGGAAAGAAGAAGTCCATTGTAAAAAATGAAGTCCGAAAGACACTGTCCCAAAGTTATTTTGTGAATCGGTTTCGTAAGGGAAAAAAATAGGAAACATATTCTTATTAATGAAACTAAAACCTTCACTCATATGGGTAATGTCCATTATCCCTGTAGTATTGCCAGAGCAAATATGGCAATGCTCTTTTTCTTTTTGTATTTCTAATTTTTCTTCGAGACTAGAACTTGGACGTGTCGCTCGCGAGGAATTATAGACTATCAATTCTCCATTTCTGGGATCAATTTGAAATATGGATTCCGGTCTGTAATTGGAAATGGATTTTTCTGCAAGGAATAGATTTGAAATTTCTTTCATGTCAAGATTTTCAATCGAACTAGATTGAAGAATTGACTCGACCATTTTAATATCAAGCTGTTGCGAATGGCTCATTGGAATTCCCTACCTTTTTTAATCTTTCCGTTATACTTAAATAATTAATATTTTAAATTGCAAGGAAAAGAAATTCTCAATACTCACAATTATTAGTGTCCAATTTTCGTTATTGTTTCCTTTTCGGGAGTAAAAAAATCATACCCTGAAACCCAAATTAATATTGCTGTTTATTCTGACTCATTTGTGCCACCTATCCCCCGTTACCGAAAAAGAATTGGATGTGATGACACCTCGCTATGCAAGATAAAATTAAACAATGGATTCATACTGAATGCGGTAATTTCCCCACATCGACTCTCTCGACAGCAAAACCAAAAGTGCTTCAAATTCTTGATTTGAAATTCACGGATTGAATGAGTAGAGTGAACAAAAAAAATTAGAAAAACTTTCGTAGTTCAATTGTATCTGCGGAAAATAGACAGTATGTGTTTGAGGCTCTAGGATCGGAATTATATAGAAGAAATCGATCTAAGCCTTATTAGTAATGTGTAACCGCATTGCCACAGAGTCACCGCAAAATTTCGGAAAAGACAATAAAAAATTTTCTGTGACTCTGTGGCAAAGAATAATTACTCTACTATATAATCCTTCAATGCTTGCAGTTTAAAATTTGGATCGCATTGTTTTGGCTCTTTTCCATTTTTGAATTTTTCAAAAGTCATTGTTGGATACTCACCGCCACTTGTCGGAACAAGCATTGCTCTAACTTCTTCTCTTGCAAAATTTCTATTGGAATAATATTCTTTCGAATTAACCTTCTTACAAGCGACAAACTTTGGTTTGCCCACAGGGCATTGCCCTTCAAACTGTGATTCTGACTCTGCTTTTTTCTTATCGGCAGCGGTTGCCACATATTCAGGTGAGCAGTCTTCTGTAAAATCGATTTTCAAATCACCATTGACTAATTTCCATTTGCCTCGATCAAATCCTTTTCCATCGCAATTGATTTGGTATCCACCTACAGTCAGAGCAACGCCTGATTTACAAAGATAAAAATATTCTGGTTGTCTGGGTCCTTCTTCGGTAATTATTCCATTCAGTGCCAATTCATCGTAATTCGCTTTTGCTTTGATTGATTTGAGTTTTATTTCCCAATCCGGTTGCTTCCGTAGGTTTGCCATATCAGAATCTTTCTTGATAAATTCAAATGCATTATACCCTCTTTCAACTGCACTCGCCAAATATTTATATGCATTATCAGGCTTATTCATAAGGCTATAAGCGCAAGCGATATTATAAAGAGCAAGCTCCGGACGAGGAGAATCAAGCTTCAGTGCTATTTCATAAGCTTTGATTGCATCTTCGTATCTTTTTACATTGGATAGACTATTCGCATAATTGTAATATATCTCTCCATTTGGTAAAGCATCAATTGCTAATTCATATTGCTTAATTGCATCTGCATCTTTTTTAGCTTTGTATAATTTAAATCCTTCAGCATTGAACTTATTCGCATTAGCCGTAACAGTTCCCTGCTGTTCACTGCGAGTAGACCAGAATTTATTGATTGAATAACGCGCCCAATTGTATGAAAGATAATTTTTTTTTACTTCTTGTGCGGTTACACCTTGTAAGGCGATTGTGAATAATAGAGCGGTTAATAGATGTTTCATGTTTTTGTTTTCCTATTTGTTAGTCAATTACGAGGAGAGCCAACTGTATGTAAGGACTTAATTAATCAAGTCCTTACATACAGTTGGCTCTTTACTGCGATATCGCGAGTCGTGCTGTAACGTCATGGTAGAGACGTAGCGCGCTACGTCTCTACCATGACAACGTCACGACGACGTTTATCTCCGTTACACTATGCAAGAAGCGCGAGTGTTGCTTTTTTCTTCCTATTGAAAATTTCTTCTTCTGTTTCTTCTATGATTATTTCATCCGGTTGAACTTTGAAAATAGGCTGACCTTTTGAAATAATTTTTCCATCTGCATCTTCCATGAAGCCTTTCACAATAGTTCCACTAAATGGGGCAACGATTTTGTTGAACATCTTCATGACTTCAACGATAAACAATGGTTGACCAACACTAAACTTATCTCCCACTTTAATCATCGGAGGTAAATTCGGAGCTTCCCTGGAATAGAACATTCCACCCATCGGAGCAATAATCTCATCTGATTTCGCTTTTGGAGGCGGTGCTAGGAATTTAATGAGTTTAGTTATATTCGCTGGATCCGTAAATTGTTCAGGAACTACTGCGTCTAACGTTTCATTCATTCTAATTTCAAAGAAACCAGAAGCTTTTCCAATGGTCGGAATTATCTTGATAATATCGAGTCCAACTTGGAAAGCAGCATGAGAACCCATACATTTTTCCCAAACATCGGCAGGAATTTTATCCGGTGCAGGATTTTTATTGTTACGAAGTGCATCATCGAAATATGCAAACGGCTCATCCTTTCCTGAAATTCTCTTCAAGTCAGCATAAAAAGCCAAGCCTTCTTCTATGATTGCCTCATCGTGATCCCAAATTTCTTCGCATGGAACTTTACCTTCTGCTCTTTCTAAGTCAAGGTATTCGTATAACTCTTTTAAAATTTCAAGCGGATTACGGGTAAACTCTGCTTTGCCGTCAACAATCTTCCAAGATCTATGTCGATTGTATCCAATACAACCTGCCAATAGATGAGGACTGTTAAATAAAAGCTTAATCGGGCGGGTAATGAGTGTTACCTTCCTGGACAGTGCTTTTCCAAGAGCAGGATCCTCTTTTGTTGTGCGCTTGACAACTTCAGGCCAGAGAATGTCCATGTCAATGTCTCGTAGGAAAGAAGCTAAAGAGCCAACACCTGCAAGGTAGGATAACATGAATTTTGTGTTAGGCTTGAACATTACGTCATGACCTAAAATCCAATTAATGAGTCCATAGTGAACTGGCATATTGGTTTGTAAATCACTACCACGCATTTCCGCAATCTTGATGATATGGCGAAGTCTCTCCAAATTTTCAGTTCTACTGTTTCCATAACTTACAAGAAGTGCAATGTTAGAGTCATAAGCACCGGCAAGACGATAGTGGATAAAGGAACCTGTATCAGGATTACGAATACCAATCCCCTGGTCATCTCTGATTTCAAATTCGCTTACCTTTGTCCAATTTTGGATGAGTCCACCCGCGTGTGGTTGTAAAGCTTGGTTTGTCGCATTAATACGAACTTCTGCTCCTGATACATTACGTAAAATTCTTGTTGGTTTTGGAACACGTTTTCCATGAACGGATAACATCGCCATAGCCTCAATCAAGCTTTCTACGATAAAAGACTCATTTGCGTTTGAAGGATTTACAAATTTTAATTTGTAAGCCATTTCAGTGACGCGATGCTCTACTTGAATACGAGTATTCATTTCCATGAAGAAGTGATTGGTTCCTTCTACAATCGATTCAAATGTAGAGACGCTATCTAATTTTACAGCGGCTCCAAATCTTTCTGACTGCTCTTCCATTTCTGTTAGAACTTTTAAATCTCCACGTAATGTTTCTGCTCTTTTTGGATCTTTGGATGCTGCAATTTCTTGCTCTAGCATTTCTCTAGTGTTGGAAATTTCTAAAAGTTTTTGTTCGTGCATTTGCAAAGAACAATCCCGACCACCAAGGGCTAATGACCATTCTCCGTTCCCGATGAGCTGAATTTCATTGTGACGTGTGTTTTCAATGTTCAATTCTATAAGAAAATTTCTGTTAGAGCCTACTCCGGTAACTTTAGACTCAGCTAAAATTTCCATAACAGCAGCTTTGGCTTCGGACTTATTACTTATAATTCGTTGTCCCTTTCCACCGCCACCGCCGATGTATTTGAATCGGATTCGATTTTTCGGAAATTTTTTCCAAATTTCCTCTGATTCAATTTCTGCTTCCTTTTGTAAATCTTCGATTGTAATAATATCAATATGAGATTCATAGGAAAGTTGTAAAAGCTTATCTGCGTTTTCTGATTCAGAAAGATTATTATCATAAGAAAAGTTTAAATTGTTTTCTTTTGCAATTTTGGCTAATCCATCTTTGCCGCCAGCTTTGCGAACTAAAGTGAGGGCAGTGATATTATCAATCCCGGGTGTTACAGATACGCCTAGTCTACGTGCGATAATCTTTGCCGCATCTTTTGCTCCCGCTTGTTTTGCAACACTAGAAGCAGGTCCCATAAAACGAACACCGGATGTCTCGATTGCTTCAATGAACTCAGCATCTTCTGCCATAAATCCATAACCGGCAAAAATATGAGTATAATTATTCTTAACCGCTATGTCGATGATTTGTTTTATAATTTTATCTTTTTCTTCTTTCCCAGATCCCATATAATCGGTAATCCGGTGGATATTATTGATAAAACGGAAATTTCTAAGCTCAGGGGCAAATGCCATCGGATAGACAACGCTATCTTTTTCCGAGAGCAAAATTCCATATTCCTTAACACCAATTTCATCAAATACGTCCATTGCTTCTTTACGAACAGGACCACGACAAACGATCAGACATTTAATTCCTGTGAGGTCAAACGAACGAATCCACTCGGAAGAAGATTCGTGAAATTTTATTTTATTTCCTTGGATATCAAACATTATTCAAACTCCCTTTGCACACCACTCATTGGTGTCGCTTTATATCGACTCATTAAATAATTTAAAGTATTTCCTAAGACTTTTCTACTTGTTCCAGGAATTACCACACTTGAAACAGAACCAAGAGACAGTGCTTCTTTTGGATTCATCAATTGTTGCTCATAAAGATGAGAAAGTTTTGCAAGCTCTGCATCTCTTGTATGCTTTGCTTCTGCTTCTGATGCACCTTTCTTGATCGACTCCGCATACGCCTTGTTAATCTTTCCGATTTCATCTTTAAATACATAATCTTTTCCAGCAGGACCCATAACTGCAATTCTAGCTGTAGGAAGAGTATACACCACATCAGCCCCTGTGAAATAAGAGTTGAATGTTGCATAGGCGCCACCAAACGCATTACGGATAATAAGTGTAATCCGTGGTGTGCGAAGATCGATGATAGAATCTAAAAGCTTACGACCTTCTAACACGATACCGCCTGCTTCTTGCTCACGACCCGGTAAGAAACCAGTTGTATCTTCCAAGAAAATCATTGGAATATTGTAAAGGTTTGCGAAACGAACAAAGCGAGCTCCCTTTTTAGCGGCTCCAATATCAATCTGTCCGGAGCTTACAGCAGAGTTATTTGCAAGAAATGCTACAACATGTCCGCCGATTCGACCAAACGCAGTAATGATGTTACGCGCCCTTTGTGGTTGCACTTCGAAATAAGCACCGTGATCACAGATTTGTTGTAAGTAGAGGGTAATGTCAAACGGAGTATTCATTCCTGTTGGGGAATTAAATGTCTTCTTGAAAAGAATATCTTCTTCGTAAGTAAAACGATCAATTGGATCTGATGTTGGAAAGAAAGGAGCGTTTACTCCATTGTTATCCGGTAGATAAGAAAGAAGACGAAGTGCTGTCTTTAAAGATCCGTATTCATCCGGAGTAACTAAATCCACTACCCCACTTTGTCCATGAACTTTTGGTCCACCCAAATCATCAGCAGATATGTCTTCGCCTAATACAGATTTAACTACACCAGGACCTGTGAGTCCAAAGAAGGTTTGATCACATTGAATCATGAAAGATCCCTGACGGGGTAAATATGATCCACCCCCCGCGTTAAATCCAAACATGAGCATAACACTTGGAACTTTTCCTGAAATTTTGCGAAGAGCAGTGAACGCTTCACTATATCCATCCAGACCACCTACACCGGCAGGAACGAATGCACCAGCAGAATCATTCATACCAATGAGTGGTATGCCATGCTCACCTGCCATATAGATGAGGCGCGCTAACTTACTACCATTAGTCGCATCCATCGATCCAGCACGAAGAGTAAAGTCATGTCCATAGATAGCGACATCTCTTCCGTCGATGTTAAGTATTCCAGTTACTAGAGAAGCGCCATCTAGATTCGCTCCCCAGTTTTGGTAAAAAATATTGGGTTCTTTGTCGGTTAGAACTTTGATCCTCTCCCAAACTGTCATTCTATCTTTGGAGTGTTGAACAAGAATTCGATCTGTTCCTCCACCAGCTAAAGGCTTTCTGATAAGTTCTTCGCCCATCTTAACGGCGTCTTCATAAATACCCGTCTTCGTAGCTACGACTTCCGGTTCATTTAATTTTGACAATGGATTTTCAAAGGAAATATGTTTACTGTCCATTTGGTTCTCTCTCTTTATTTAAATTTGCATAAATTCGTTATGAAATAACAATCATAAAAATGCCTATTCTTGTCCACAATTTCGGCATTCAAAAAATACAAAATTGATTTTTTTGATAAACTTTTCCAGTATTTTTTGCGATTATAGTGAGATTAAAAACTAAGTATTTTTTTCGTTATCGGCAGAAATCACTGACCAATTTAAGAAAATGAAATACATTTGAAGAATAAGCAAGGTATCTGAGCGAAAAACTATAAAGAAAAGAGAGATTGGCTTTGTTAAGGTGGATTTGGCTTAATAAATTTTTTAAATATAGGATGGTCTAAAGACATGATCGGGAGTAAAATTTCTGACTGCGTAGTGGAATCGTTTTTTACAATCTTTCAGCGAAATGCATTTTATTCAGCACATTGCTTCCAAATAGGAGATAATTCTTTGTAAAAATACATCCTAAAGTGAAAGAAATCAATCTTAATTCCTGTTTCAAATGAGAATACGAATCTTTTAAAAATAAATAGAGGCAAATGTATATTATCCTCTTTATCAAACGAGTGACTTAAATCACCGGCAAATCGCCGTTTACTTACAAAAAGAGAATTGACTTTCCTAATTTCTGTCTGTTAGATAATCTCATTGGTTCAGATACGCGTTGTTAAACGAACAACCCTTCAGTAAACCTCAAAGAGAAAGTTAGCAAAGGATTGGTTAGAAAAATGAAATACGAAACATTGACAAAAGAAAGAGTATTAGATAAAATTGGGTTTGCGAGTATTCTGAACATTCATGGAAAGAATGAGGAAGGAGAAACTCCACTGCATATCGCTTCTAATAAAGGACAAACAGAATTAGTCGCTTCTTTGATCGAAAGAGGTGCAGAATTGAACACTAGTAGCAACTTAGGATATACCGCACTTCATTATGCAGCGAGCCAATGCAATAAAGAAATTGTGAGAATGCTAATTGATAATGGTGCAAATGTAAATTCAGAGAGTAATTTCGGTTATACTCCTCTCCATTATGCAGTCAATTATTGTTGGATAGATATCGCAAAAATGCTAATAGACAATGGAGCCAATGTAAATATCAGAAATATATTTGGAAATACACCGCTTCATTGTGTTGCAGCTTTAGGAAAAATAGACGCGGTGAGATTACTCATTGAAAATGGGGCAAGTTTGTATCTAGAAGACGAATCCGAATACAATGCACTTCAATTAGCGAGAAATTCCGGATACACCGAAGTAGCCGCTATAATAGAGAGAGCAATGAAAAATTCACATGTATGTCATCAGAAATTTTGATTTAGAAATGATTACTTAAAAATAAAATTCTCTCTCAGAGAAATATTGGCTAGCCGACGATGCTAGGAACATTTTTCTCTGTTTGGGAGTTTTAAGATTTTTTCAACCGGTTACTCTTCGATTGCCTCTGCAAGCGAATACAAGGCCTTTGGATTTACAATCTTGATATTATTTTTTTCTACTTTAATCCAATTTCTATCCTTAAAATCAGACAAAGAACGAATGATTGTTTCCTTGGTAGTTCCGATGCAACTAGCCATTACCTCGCGCGTAACGTTAATACTAACTTCCGCGTCTTTGTCGGATGCATTGTGAAATAAAATTAATAATTCAGCGAGTCTACTATGAACTTGCTTTGTCCCCATAGAATGCACATGGTTTTCGATTCCCTTCCATTCTTCAGCTAGGTATTTTAATACTTCAATTTGAAACATACCATCTGATTTGATTAATCTCTTGGTAGTCTCCTCTGAAATATAGCAAAGTTCTGAATCTTCGAGGCAAACGGCAGTATGGTTGTATTCCAAACCGGAGATAACATCGCGAAACCCCAACCATTTTCCACGACTGGCGATTTGAAAAGTCTGCTCTTTGCCGGTGTTTGTAGTTTTATAGATTCGCGCAAGACCACTTTTAATACAGTAAAAGCCTCTTATTTTCTCATTTTCATGAAATATAATTTCTTTTTTCTTAAAATGAGTATTGATCTTTTCACGGTCAACACTTTCCATTGTCTCTCGCCGAATGCATTTAAACGTGCCGTGAACTTTACTAGAACAGGTTGTGCAGTCAGTCCTATTCTCCAAGGGTTAGCTTCCTTGTCATCATTCTATCCATTATGACCATTAGAATCATCATAGGAACTAATTGAAATCCAAATAAAAATCAATCAGAATCTTATTCAATTTTTGGTTGACAAAAAAAAAGAACGGCTAGTAGCTAAAGCTGTGACATAGGAAAGCATTGTTTTTTGCAAAGAAACTTTATGAAAAACAAGGTCACTTCATTTGTCATATAACACGAACCAATAAAAGTTGGTCGAATCTAATTTCAAAAAGAGGAAATAATATGAAGAAAATTATACTCCCATCGCTTATTGCGTTCTTATTAGCGCAGTGCGTTGGTGTCAAAAAAAACTCAAATAAAGATGAAGCGACACTTCTTCTTCTTATTCAGCCAAAGACCTATCAAGTGTCTGCGAACATTTCAAATAGCGGCGCGGCAATGGCCAATTCAATGATCTATTTCTCGAAAGCTACAACTTCGACAACCTCTGCTAGCGTAAGGGCAACTACATCGACCACTACGTCAACAACAACGACCACTCCCACTACCACAACAGGCTCTACAGCTACAACAACTGTAGATACGAGTCCAGTTTTCGAAACATCAGCACAGACAGACGACAAAGGAAATGTTGATTTTGTTTTAACTGTTGGCGATTATCAGGCAATTATCACTGGAATTGATAATAAAAGTCAGGCTTGTAAAATCAAAATTGAAAATGGAGATATTGGGCTAAGCAAAGAAGGTAAAGCCACAGTAACCTGTGAAGATGGAAAAGTAAAAGTAGCCGTTATAAAAGTAAGCGGAGCTTTAAGCGGTGTAACTCCAAGTTCCTCCATTTCCTTTGTGTGTGGTTTCAATCCAAAAGGTGATACTGCTCCACCAGAATTGACTTCTGTAGAATTAGAATCAGACAAAGTTGATCTCTCTTCTGGTTCTGGCAAAGTCAAAGTGAAAGCAAAATTAGCAGAAGGAAACGAAGGAACTGCCACTGCTAAAAAGGCAAGTGGAATCAAATCAGTGACAGCAAAACTTTTTAGCCCGAAGAGAATTTCTGGTAGCGGTTACTCTGCATATGCCACTCTTACACTCAATTCTACTTCTGGATTGTATGAGGGGGAAGCGACTCTTACTAACTTCGTAGACAATGGAACTTGGAATGTTGGTATCATTGCAGCAAGAGACATTGCAGGAAATGAGAGACAATATATTTTTGATAAAGCTAAATCTGAGAAAAACTACTCTTTTAATGGATGCGGACAAAAGATCGACAGTAAAATTACTATTCCTACTTTTGAAGTTACAGGATCAAGCCCTGATACAGCAGCACCAGTGCTAGGAACTGTAGCACTCTCCTCTCAAATCACAGGTGGCGCAGCGCAAAATCCGATCACGACAAGCATTGATATCAGCACTTCAACTTCTTCTGTAAAAGAAGCAGTAATCACTGTAACAGTTACCGGAGCTACCGATGCCGGCGGGTCTGGAATCGCAAGTGGAATTTCCTATATGGATGCAAGACTGCAAAGCTATTCTTGGTGGCAAACAGGGAGTAACTACTTGGGCAATGCAATCTACGTAAGACTTGAATTAATAGAGGGATCCGCTACCAACGGGACTTTTAAAGGCTCTGCAACTATTCGCTCGTTTGCGGAAGGATCTACTTCGGCGGACGGGCTTTGGAAGTTAGGCGGTATATGGGTAACGGATAAGGCTGGTAATTCGCTTTGGACTGATAAAACTACGCTTAATAAAAGTTTTACAATCATCAATGCCTCAACGACAGCAAATGCAGATTTTTATGCACCTGAGTTAAAATCTATCAGCATAGATAAGACAGATGTTAATTTTGATGACTCCTTTACGATTACAACTGATGTAGCAGATACTGCAAGTGAAACTACTACTGCGGATCAAAACACGACTTCAACAACAGGAACAACGTCTACGAGCGGAACCACTTCGACAACTGGCACAACAACTACAAGTGGAACTACTTCGACAACTGGCACAACAACCACAAGTGGGACTACATCAACAACAAGCTTAAACAGTGCAACGCCTTCCGGAGTTAAATCTGTGAATATAACACTCTATAGCCCCTTAAAGCTATTAGATAATACCTTGGGTCAGACTAAAACAGTCACGATGGTATTAAATACTTCAACTAGTAAGTATGAAGGCACTACCACTTTTCCCGCAGCAACTAGTCAAGAAGGTGGTTTGTGGAAAGTTGGTTTAATTGAAGTAGTGGATATAGCAGGAAACTACCGAGTGTATAAATTAACGGAAGGTTACTCTTATTATACCTACGTTAAGCTAACCAAAACTGACGGTGATGTATCTAGTTCATTTAACGTTACTAATATTTCACCAGCTTCTGTAACTAGAAACTAAACCTAATTACAAAGGAAGCACAATTAGAAAGAGAAGATTGATTTTTCAGTCTTCTCTTTTTTTATTTCGACAACTACAACTACATAGTTGTCTGCGAAAGTGAATTCATTTCTTTGGTAAGGATTTTTCTATAAACTAAACAATAATTTCTCAAGCAAAGAATTTATAAAGTGCCTGGACAAATGGGTAAATAAAAGTAAAAATTTTATCTCATTCTGAGGTTACATTCAGTTTACCTCAATCATTTAATTTCAGATTTTTCTATCAATCAAATTACACAAATATTACAATTTCGATTCTAAACCTGAAGATTGTTTTAATTGTAAACTAAATGCGATTGCTAACTATGGTGAAAAATAAAATCAAAAAGGTATAAAATAAAAATTATGAAAACAAAAAGCGCGCTTTTAATAATTCTAATTGCGATAACTTTACATTGTAAAGGTAAATCGGAAACAATCTTCGCGGGTGGATTTCCGGGCGGAACTTACGACACACTTGCAAAATCGCTCGAAGAAAATAAATCACTAGGCGTAAAAGTAATCAACTCAAATGGAAGTCTGGATAATATCAATATGCTACTAGATAAGAAAGCAGAGTTTTGCCTGACCCAAATAGATATGTATTATAGTGCAAAGCTTGGAAATCCGGAAGTGGCAAAACAAACTGCGATTTTACTCCCTGTTTTACAGGATGAAATTCACCTGCTTGTAAATCCTTCTATCAAAAATATTGCCGACCTTAAAGGCAAAAAAGTTGCAATTGGTCACTCTGAATCAGGAATCAAAGCAACGTCTATTTCTGTATTACGTTTAAGCGGAATTGATTTTAGTGAAGTCGAAGTAAAAGAATTAAGCCCGGAAGAAGGACTTCCCCTACTTTTAAAAAAAGAAATCGATGCTCTCTTTGTTGTATCCGGGATTCCAGTAAAACTCCTTTCTTCATTACCCGCTGACAGTGCGGATAAAGTTAAAATCCTAAGCTTTGAAGATTCTATCTTAGATAAAATCAAATCAGATAACAAAGTATATCAAAGAACAACAATTCCGGCTAACACTTACAGTTGGCAAAAAGAAAAAGTAAATACTCTTCAAGTGCAAACTGTATTGCTAGCAAGAAAGGATTTACCTACATCAAAAGTTTCTGAATTCCTCAATGGACTTTTCAATAATGCGGATACTCTTGTTTCGGCGCACCCTGAATGGAATGGAATTCGAACGAATATTCTAAAAGAAAAAATTGCTACAATGCCCGAATTCTTCCACCCATTCGTAAAAGAAAAATTAAAATAAAGATTATAAAAACATTTACCCGCGTGATGGAAAATTACTGTAATCCGCCATGTGGGTAAATTTCCTATCGTCCCGTTTATAACCAAGTTGGTCTTCTAAAGTTGTAAATTTATTCATGCCTAAAGAAATTTCTATATCTCGACCATTAAACTGCGAGGGATGTTCATATCCACAGGAATGGGCTAAGGATAAAAGTTCTTTTCGAAAACCTTTTAGGTAAAGTTCAGTTCGCTTTGATTTCAATGTTGGGTTTAAACCTTTTTGTAACCACCAGTTCTGTGTGGCGACGCCAGAAGGACAATGATCTGTATGACATTGCTCGGCTTGAATACAACCAATAGAAAGCATTGCTTCTCTAGCAACATTAATCAAGTCACAACCCATCGCAAGAGCGACAACGGCCCTGTCCGGAAAACCAAGCTTACCCGCTCCAATCCAAACAATGCGATCAGAAATTCTATGTTTTTGAAAAAGTGTATACACCCTTTGAAATCCTATTTTGAAAGGTAAAGACACGTGATCCGCATAGGTAAGTGGTGCAGCTCCAGTGCCTCCTTCGCCGCCATCAACAGTAATAAAATCAGGTCCTCTCTTTGTCTTCTTCATGAGAACAGCAAGCTCTTCCCAGAATTCGATTTCGCCTATCGCTGATTTGATTCCGACGGGTAGTCCTGTTTCCCCGGCAATCATTTCAATAAAATCAACCAGTTCAGGAACAGTAGAAAACTCAGAATGGGAACTCGGAGATATACAATCCTTTCCAATTTCTACTTCACGTGCCTGCGCAATCTCTGCATTTACCTTTATCCCCGGAAGAATTCCACCTTTACCCGGCTTGGCTCCCTGCGAGAGTTTAATCTCTATCATCCGCACGGATTTATACCTGTCCACTTTTTGTTTTAAGATTTGTAAATCAAAGCGACCTTCTTTGGTTCGAGCTCCAAAGTATCCAGTTCCAATCTGCCAGACCACATCTGCTCCCTGTAAATGATAAGGGGATATTCCCCCTTCACCGGTGTTGTGATAAACGCCTGCTTCTCTTGCACCGATGTTTAGCGCTGTGATTGCATTTTTACTCAGTGAGCCAAAGGACATGGCAGAAATGTTGATTATAGAATAAGGTCTATAGGGAAACTTTCTTTTATGAAATTCTCCTATAACCTTTAAGCAGGGAATGCTTGTAGGATCTCCT
>Ga0075156_10000810_pt1 | contig 16575 bp, 20 predicted proteins | sample JI81AbrownDNA_FD_70966 | JGI IMG/M metagenome (GOLD analysis project Ga0075156, IMG submission 70966) | Wastewater effluent complex algal communities from Wisconsin, to seasonally profile nutrient transformation and Carbon sequestration -... | ecosystem: Engineered > WWTP > Effluent > Algae...
TCCCAATCGGTATATGCGCTTGTCTTTATAACAGCATGATTGTCTCCTTCAGCTGAAGTGATCCCGTCGGTTCCACTGAGAGCCTGTGTTACCGCTGCCCCTATTCCGAGAGCTGTCCAAACACCGTTGTAGCTAGTAGCAGGTGGGGTAACCTGCGGTTCTTCAAATGAAGTAACTACAAAGATAGTGAAGTGATCGAGCTCAGTGATTGCAACAGTCTGCTCGTTTGTAACAACATCAACCTGTGCAGATGCAACAGATTCAACATCGCCAGAACTCAAATCTTCTGCTGTTTCAGCAAAAACAACCTGTGCGTTCTCTTCTGCACCTTCTGGGAGCGGAAGTACAAGATCGTACGCGAATGTACCATTCTCCATAGTGGAGGTGATGTCATACGCAACATTGCTCAATGCGCCAAGCTGTGCGACCTGTTCGTCTGTAAGCAATACTTCTTGTATGGAGAGGGTTCCTGCAGTTTCAGGAAGTTGTGTGAACGTAACCTGCACCTGGTCATTCTGCGGAGCAGCGTAGGTAACACCGAGTGCAACAGTACTAACTGTTGCGATACCATCAGCATCAACAACGAAACCGGTAACTGCCTCATGTTCTTCTGAGGTAGCTGCTGTTTCTAGAGTTTCTTCTTCTGCAGCAGGAATTGTTGCAGTAGTTGCATCAGTATCTGTTTCTTCTGATTCCTCAGTAAAACCTTCTTCTGTTGACTCTTCTGAAGAAGTTTCCTCAGTTTCAGTAATTACTTCTGACGAAGTTTCTTCTGTTACTTCCTGTGCAAATGCAGTCAACGCACCTACCGGTACGCTTGTGCCAATCATCGCAAAAATCGCAAGAAGCGCGAATGTCTTCTTGATACGGTCATGTATAGAGATATACATATTCTTAATTTCTATTTTTGTTACTAAAAAATAAACCCCTCCAAAAAACGGATTTGGTCGCATTGTACACCCTTCTTTCTAAAGAATTCAAGAAACGACATCTTTAAGATAATCTGTCAAATAGAAAAGGCGTTTCCGGAGAAACGCCTTTGATGATCCTGAGGCTGAGCACTTAGGTTGCATCAAGCCTGTCAGGTTCGCCACTTGTGCTCGAACTCTGCTGGGGCATGCCCGAGGCGCCTTCGACACCAGATTTGCTCCGGACGTCTTTCGCTGGCTCGGGCATGAGACCGTGCCGGATCTTTCGATCCTGTACTGTAGCTGTCGGAGGTTTGCGATGAATCGCAGCCCCGCCTTTGATATTACCCATATGTCACCTTCCTCGTGTGGATGGAAGAACAAAATGACTCCCCGTTGGAGTCAGCTTCTTAAAAGTACACCAGTCGATGTATGTGTCAAGAAAATGACTGAGGTAACGAAAGACCGGAACATATTTGTTCCGGTCTACTTGAGTTGATGATGTAGCAGCTTTAGATTTGGAAGAATGGCAAACCGAAACGATAACTCTGGTCGAGTGCGGCGCACTTCTCGGCAATCATGACGCATGTCTCCAGGCGGATTGCGTCCTCACTAAGACCAAAACAATCGCCGATAATGACCAAGTCTCGAATACTGATACCTCTCAGCTCTACTTGGATTGCCTGTTCCAAGAACTCTCGAACCGTGATGCGCTTGCAGCCTGTACGCTTTGAAATGCGTGTCGCGACATTGAGACGCATCTGCGCCCAGACCAGTTCATCACGAAGTGGTTGGTCGTTAAACCCGTACACATCTTGATGCCCCATGACATTCCCCTTTCAGAGCAAGTCTGATGCTGATGGTATACCTATTCAAATTCCCTTGCAATTGCTTGCGGGAGTGTAGCCAGCAGCTTCAGCTTCTGCTTTGGTTGTGAAGAATATCTTGTTCTGTTCACTAATCTGCTTTGCTCCGCCACACCAGGGCAGATGGTATTTTGTGCCGTTCTTTGAGGCCACATAGCCGCCTTCAGGCATTGCTGGAGGGATTTCTGATGATGAAGAGGCGCTTTTTGTGGGCACTATGGCTGTAGCTGCGGCCTGTATTTCAGAGAGCGGTTGCCCAAGGGAACTACCCTGCTCTACAGAAAGGCGCCCAAGCCAAAAGGACACAAGGGAGACGCCAATAATAAGGAGCGCGAGGAGGTACTCCGTATTGCTGAAAAATCCCTTGAATTTTCCCGCTAGTTCTTGTATACTCACGCCGTTATTATACATCCACGCGGACAGAGTTCGCGCTCGGTTTTTATCACATTAGGGCACCATGGCAACCAAAAAAGCAGGAGGTAGCGCAAAAAACCTCACCGATTCAAACCCACAATACCTGGGTGTGAAGCGAGGCGACGGTCAGCGCGTAAAGGTTGGCGAGATCATTGTGCGCCAGCGCGGTACCAAAATCGAGGCGGGTAAGAATGTCCGTGTTGCAAAGGATCACACTCTCTACGCAGGTAAGGAAGGCAAAGTTGTCTTCGGAACTATGCGAAAGACCAACTTCACTGGCAAGACTAAGGTGAAGACAAAGGTTTCAGTCGCTCAATAAATTCGACATTACAAAAAACCGCGAGCCCATGGGCTCGCGGTTTTTTGTTGCCAGATATTCAAGAATGACTTATAACTGCTCGTAGTTACCCGACTAGAGGTTCTTATGAAGCGTACACTGAGTTTCTTCCTTTTCTACGGATCGGCGGTGGCACTGGTCATACAGGACATGCTGGGCCAATCAGCGGAGGTGTCCCTGTTGGTTGTGGCAATGGTTCTTGGAACACTGTGCTGGAGAAACACCTTTCCAGAAGACGAAACCGAATATGATAGAGGTCCTGATCTCTATCACACAATGGTCCTTGTTGGAACCCTACTCCCGTACCTAATTGTCGGTGGCAAGGCCACATTTCAGACGTTTAGTGGGCAGATAGGCGCTTCCAGTCTCTTAGGTCCAGCTGTAATCCTTCTGGGTATCGCATTCTGCTGGGTACAAATCCGGGCGGTAGCGAGACTGTACACCAGGTAGTGATTAGTTCCTGAAACGCTGAAATGGCCCGGATGCTTACGCGCATTCGGGCCATTTTTATAACTTCTTTCTTGGTACCGACCTCCCTATTCAGCCTGAGCTTCCTGCTCAACGATTGTTACTGACTGAATCACTATTGGTTCAACTGGAAGATTGTTGCCTGGAGTAACCGCAACAGTGCTAATCGCATCAACAACGTTCATACCATCAACTACGCGACCGAACACTGGGTGACGTGAAGTGAATGGTTCCTTATCAAAGTCGAGTGCGAGATTATCGACCGTATTGATAAAGAACTGGCTACCACCTGAATTTGGCTGCCCAGTATTTGCCATTGCGATCGTACCGCGTACGTTACTCAAAAGCGGCTCAGCAACGAACTCATCCTGGATAGTGTACCCTGGACCGCCCCGACCATACGAAGCAACATCGTCACCCTTCGTGTTTGAGTCCCCTCCCTGGATCATGAATCCATCAATGACGCGATGGAACTTGGTGTCGTTGTAATACCCTTCCTCCGCAAGTTTAACGAAGTTGCCAGTAGTGATTGGCATCAAATTTTCAAAGAGTTCAATCTTGATCGTACCCTTATTAGTCTCCAATACTGCAATTCTATTCATAGTGTTCGTTATATCCGGATTATTTACTTGTAACTCATCTGGCGAGAGCGGTCCTTCAAGAGTTTCATCAACACTCAAGAGTGAGTCCGTCTGCGGTGCAGTGCGGTCAACCCACCATGCGATACCGCCAATAAGGAGTGCTGAGAATACTAATATATAAATGATTTGTTTGATGCTCGCCATGATTATTGCTTAACCACTTCTAACGTACACACTCCTTCAATACCACTCTGCTTCAAGGTAATCGTGTGTGTACCCAACTCCTTGATTGGCTGCGGGAGCACAATCGCGTGCACGTCCACTACCATACCCGCTTCTTTGAGGCACTTTGCCACATCAGCGGCACGTATACCCTTAAACAGGTGTCCTTGCTCATTTGCTGCTGCAGCGTAGCGCACAGGCGATTTTTCAAGGGTAGCGATTACTGCACGAAACGCATCTTGCGTTTTTGCCTCCCCCTCTGCGTAATGCTTTGTTTCTGCGGTATGTCGTTTTAAATTCTCGGTAGTTGCAGCAACCGCGAGTTTCCGAGGAATAAGAAAATTCGCCGCGTGCCCACTCGGGACCTCGCAGAGCTGACCCTTCCTTCCCATCTTTGCAACATCTCTCAGTAGAATGACTTTCATATCGTGGGGCCATCATACCAGAACGAGTAGGAACCCGCCCAGCATCTGCTTCGTTATGCTACGTATCTTTCAAGAATTCAAGCGCTGCGTCGAGCTGTGGGTCACGGTTCTCAGCCCTATCTTCAACGGTACGCTCCACCACAATATCTGGCGCAAGACCACCCTCTGAGATCGAAGTGCCATTTGGAGTGAGCCAACGTGCAACTGTCACCTTGAGTGCAGAGCCGTGTTCGAGCTCAATAAGTTCCTGTACAGAACCCTTTCCGAAAGTTTGTGTTCCGATGAGTGTAGCGACACCATGCTCCTTGAGTGCACCTGCGAGAATCTCAGATGCAGATGCAGACCCACCATCAACAAGGACCACTACTTTTTCTGGTGCAGACCGTCCAAGCTCGCGACCAGAACTTCGATATACATCTTCTTTCGTTCCGTCACCAAAACTTTCACGTACAACAGTCTTACCCATTGGGAGGAAATAGCTTGCGATATTCACTGCGCTTTGGAGGTATCCTCCTGGATTGCCGCGCAAGTCGAGCACAAGTTTCTTAGCATCGCTCTGTACGAATTCACGCAACGCTCGTTGCATCTCTGATTCAGCGATTGCATTGAAACTATAAAGGGAGACCACAAACACATCACCTCGCTGCTCCGTCTTGATAGTCGGTATGGTGATGGTATCGCGCACGATAACAATATCGCGGAACTCTGCATCCCCTTCTCGGTATATGGTGAGTTTCACTTCTGTACCCTGCTCACCGCGGATCATCTGAACCGCTTCATCAACACCCATACCTTCGGTTGACTCGTCGTTCACGCGCACAATCGAATCACCTGCCATAATGCCGGCCTTTTCTGCAGGACTTTGTGGTAGCGGTGCAATGACCGTAATAACATCCTCGCGCATACCAACCTCCATACCTACACCACTAAAGTTTCCGCTGATATCTTCATTAAACGCAGCAGCATCGTCAGGTGGCATGTACGTTGTGTATGGATCCCCATACGAACGAACCAACCCTCCAATAGCAGCCTGGATGCGATCTTCGTTGGTGACCGGCTCGGTAGTTGTTGAAGAAACAAATTTCTCCTCAAGGAGATTCCATACGTACCAGAACTCACTCATATCGACTTCTTCAGAAGAAATCGCAGGAGTCTTACCAAATACAGAAAGCACGTTTGCCTCAAGTGGCATTCCATTACCTACATGGAGACCGGAAAAGAATGTCGCAGTTGCAAGGAGAATAGCGAGACCAATACCAAGAACTGGAGACGGTCGACGCGACTCCATCGCATCTTCTTCTGCGTCGTATTCTGGTTCTTGATGGTGGGCTTCGTGCATACGCGCATTATCGCACATCGACCAAAGCCGCACAAAAGACAACTTGCAGATGTTTCAAAATTGCCCTAGTTTGCTACACTAATCCGAAATGAGTCTCTTCTCAAAACTTAAACCAGCCCCGAAACATCCTCCTTTGTTCTTCTTCAACTCCGCGACCCGGACCAAGGAGGAATTTAAATCTTTGAAATCAGGTGTTGTGAGCATGTACTCATGCGGTCCGACGGTCTACGACCACGCACACATTGGCAACCTTCGGTCATTCGTTATGGCAGACCTCATCAAGCGAGTATGCCTATACAACGGGTACGAAGTGAAGCACACCATTAATTTTACTGACTTCGGGCACCTCACGAGCGATGGTGATGAAGGCGAAGACAAAATGATGAAAGCGCTGAAGCGCGAAGGGAGACCAATCACCCTTGCAGCAATGCGCGAAATGGCTGAGGTCTATATGCAGTCATTCAAAGATGACAACCGCCTGCTCCGTAACATTCCCCCAACTCAGTACACGCCCGCGAGCGAATTTGTGAACGAGCAAATACATCTCATACGAACACTCTACGAAAAAGGATACGCATACGAAACTTCTGACGGTGTGTATTTCGATATCTCAAAATTCCCACAATACGGCATCTTAGGAAACATCGACGTTGCCGCACTCAAGGACGGTGCGCGCGTTGAAGTAAATCTGGAAAAGCGCCACCCTGCAGATTTTGCGCTGTGGAAGAAAGGGCTTCTCGGTTGGGAAAGCGCATGGGGCAAAGGCTTCCCTGGCTGGCACATCGAGTGCACCGCCATGGCATTCACCACATTAGGCAAGCAAATCGATATCCATACAGGTGGCGAAGACTTGCAGTACACGCACCACAACGGTGAGATCGCGCAAGCAGAATCAGCGGCCGGCAAGCAGTATGTTCGCTACTGGCTCCACAACGCACACCTCAAGATCAACGATACCAAGATTGCGAAGTCGCTCGGCAACGGCATCAGACTTCCGAGCCTTGTTGCACAAGGCTACTCTCCTCTCGCCTATCGCTACCTACTCCTTGGAGGACACTACCGTTCGCCAATGAACTTCACCATGGAAGCACTCGAGAGCAGCAAACAAGCACTGTTTCGTCTCAAGCGATTCGTGTTCAGTGAGCAGAGCACGGGCGGCATCGTGAACGAGACGTACCGCGCACAATTCCATGCTGCAATTAATGACGACCTCGATACTCCCCGAGCAATCGCAATCATGTGGGAGCTCATGAAAGACGCGACCGTAAACGATGCAGACAAAGTTGCAACACTCCGCAACTTCGACACTGTTCTTGATATTGGACTTTCTGATGAACCGAGCGAGGTGCGTCGAGAACTCGGCATCATGCAAGACGAAGAGATGCCTGCCGAAGTGCAGACACTCGTTGCAGCACGCGCAGTAGCTCGCGAAGCAAAAGACTGGGCTGAAGCAGATCGTGTTCGTGAATCTATCAATCTTCTGGGATACACCGTGGAAGACACGCCACAAGGACAGCGGATATCCAAGCACATTTAGTCTTCCTGCTATACTGAATTCATCTTAATTAAGTTAACAATAATACCCATGGACGTACTACATCGAATCTTCAGCCTCAGACGCATGGCGGAGGACGCACACGCTAACAAAGTTGGTTACATAGAAGTTCGCATATACGCAGCAATAACGATAGGCACTGTTCTCCTGAGCACCCTCGCGGTGATTCTCTGGGATCTGAGCGAATCAGGAGTAGGTACCACCCTCATGAATTTTACTCTCACGCTTTTCATGCTTTCAATCACCCTAGCGGTTGCGTGGTTTGCCGCGGGGCAAAAGCGCGGAGAACGATTCTGGTATCGATTCTTTAGCGTACAGATCCCTGTCAGCATCTACACTATGTTGGCAGGAATTGTTCTCACAACCCCTCTTGCTACACTCCCTCCACCCGAATCAGTTCTTCCAATATACGATTACGTGATTCAGATCCTTGCTCTTTACTTGACCTGGCGATACATGAAGATCGCTGCAGGAAGGGCCTAAAACCACGCTCAAATTATCCCCCTGTAGTCCCCAGAATGCATCGCCGCAAAGCGTCGGTGCGTTCGTGCTACAATGCCCCCACTATGGCTGAGGAACGTACAGAACGTAAGCCGACTGCGCGAGGCCACCGTGTGCCACCGCACAATCTTGATGCCGAACAAGCTCTCCTTGGTGCGATCATTCTGAAGTCAGAAGTGATGCACGATGTTGCTGTCACCGTCTATCCTGAATCATTCTACGCAGAGAAGCATCGCGAAATATATCGTGCAATTCTCGACACGTTCACAAAAGGTGACCCTATCGATATTCTCTCAATCACCACGAAATTAAAAAGTCGTGATCTTCTTGAACGTGTTGGTGGTGCAAGTTATGTAACTGAACTTGTTGAAACCGTACCTGCAGCAAGCAACGCGATCTACTACGCCCAGCTCGTGCAGAATAAATCAATTCTTCGCGGCCTTATCAGCGCAGCAGATGACATTGCTGAGATTGGCTACTCTGACCCCGAGAACATCGATGAAGCGATGGATACTGCCGAGAAAAAGGTGTACACCGTCACGAACGCACCTACCACCCAGAAATTTACACCAATCGGCAGTTCCCTCACCGAAGCCTGGGACCGTTTTGAGAAGCTCAACTCATCTGAAGATATGCATCGCGGTATTCCAACCGGCTTTGCAGCACTCGACAATCTTCTTGCCGGTCTTCAGAAGTCCGACCTCATCATTCTCGCTGCACGTCCTTCAATGGGTAAGACAACCTTTGCACTCGACATCGCGCGCAATGCCGCACTCAAAGCAGGTGCATCGGTAGGTATCTTCTCTCTCGAGATGAGCGACCAGCAGCTTGTCGATCGTATGCTCGCAGCGGAAGCAGGCGTTGATTCATGGAAGCTTCGAACCGGAAAGCTCACCAGTGACCATGAGTTTGAAGCGGTACAAGCAGCAATGGCACGTCTCTCTGCAGCACCAATACATATCGACGACCAGCCAGGAAACAACATCCTCAAGATGCGATCTTCTGCTCGCCGCCTTAAGAATGAACACGGCCTTGATCTTCTCATTGTGGACTACCTTCAGCTTATGAGTCCAACCTCGACAAAAGCGAGCGATTCAATGGTGCAGCAAGTAACAGAGATTTCTCGGTCTCTTAAAATTCTCGCTCGTGAACTTGATGTACCCGTCATTGCACTTTCACAGCTTTCACGTGCGGTTGAGCAACGTGGTGGCAAGCCTCGCCTTTCAGACCTTCGCGATTCCGGATCAATTGAGCAGGACGCCGACGTGGTTATGTTCATTCACCGTGAAGACAAGATTAACAAAGAATCCGATCGTACCAATATCGCAGAGATTCTCGTTGAGAAGCATCGTAACGGTCCTGTGGGACAGGCAGAGCTCTACTTCGATGACAAGCACGTACGCTTTATCAGCGTCGATACGCACCATACAAAGGGTGCAGACATAGGCGACTTCTAATCCATGACAGCACTTGATCGATTGATACGACACTTCGAACGATTCCCTGGTATTGGCTCCCGCCAGGCGAAGCGTTTTGCATTTCATCTCCTCACGCTCCCTGCCGAAGATACGGAAGAAATCGCCACCCTCATTCGCAATGTACGAGCGAGTGTTGCACTCTGCCCTTCTTGTCAGCGATTCTTCAGTAAGGAAGGAACTATGGAAGCATGTACTATTTGCACCAACCCAAATCGCGACAACACGAAACTCGCAGTCGTTGAGCGTGACAGCGATATCGACGCAATTGAACGAAGCGGGACGTATGACGGATTCTATTTTGTACTCGGCGGTACTGTTCCCCTTTTAGATACACAAGACACGAAGAAGCTCCGCGGTGGCGGATTGAAGCAGATTGTTGAGATGCGTGGACCACTTGGCCTTCGTGAAATCATCCTTGGATTCTCAGTGAACCCAGACGGTGAGAACACTGCACGCTACGTAGAGATTCTTTTGAAAGACCCTATTGAAAAGCACAAGCTCAAGGTAAGCCATCTTGGTCGCGGACTCTCAACTGGTTCTGAACTTGAATACGCAGATCCTGAGACAATAAAGAATGCAATACGGAACAGGTCCTCTACCTAAATGGATAAAGAAAAACCCCGGCCAGAGCCGGGGTTTTTCTTTTGATTTAGACGAGAGCGTCGATCTTCACCTGTGCGTACTTCTGTCGGTGTCCAATGCGTCGGTCGCGGTTCGACTTCTGCTGGTATCGAACAATCGTAATCTTGTCGCCCTTCTTGAGACCCTGGTAGGTTGCCTTCACCTTTGCACCCTTGATGTATGGCTCACCGATCGTGGTGTCAGAACCATTATCAACCATGAGCACTTTATCAAACTCAATCTTGTCGCCTTCCTTAAGAGCGCCGCCGAGAAGCTCGACTTCCACAATATCGCCTACAGAAACAAGGTATTGCTTGCCGCCTGTCTCGATAACTGCGAATTCTGATGCAGTTTCTGCCTTCTTCTCGGTCTTTTTCATAGTGGCGAGATTGTACAAGAAACCCAGAAAATATGCAACAGGAAAGCCCGGACGCATGCGTCCGGGCTATTCGTAGGACCTAAGAACGAGGGGTTCGTTTGGACTTGAGTGCGGCACCAATACCCTGGCTCAGTGGATTCTGTGGAATCGAGCTGAACTTCGATTTTTGGCGTCGCTTTTCGCGGAATTGCCTGTTCCGACGACGTTCTGCATGAAGCTGTACCTTGAGCTCATTCCTCTCCTCTTCGAGCTTCTCGCTCCAAGCCTTTTCTTGCTCAAGCGAGTACTGAAGGGCCTGGATTTTCCAGGCAGCATCCTTGTGCTCCTCCATGGCACGAGCACGCGCGTCAGCACGATGCATTTCGAGCTCAAGAACAAGTTTCCGAAGTGTTTCGCGGAATTTTTCCACATCTTCACACTGTTCTTCAAGGACCTCCGTGAACATGTCACCGTCCTTGAGACTTGCACTTACCGTGTAGCCGAGCTCCTGGTCTTCATCAAACAGACCGTCTGCATACGGGTTACGTATACCAAGTACACATGCGCCATCCAGAAGCTGCATGAACCCGTACGCAACACTATCGAACAACATGACGAGCTCCGGATCGGTTGGTGGAGTGAAGATGATCTGGCTTTCCCATACATCTGAACGTGTCATGGCACGCCTCCTGTTTTTACTTTCTTTTCTAGAACCGATGATACACCCGACCCAATAAGGACGCCACTTGGTTATTCGTCGGCCTGTTGTGGCTTATCAATTGCCAGCGTGTCGATACCAATTTCTGTGCCAGTGATACGAGTCACGTCTTTATCTATTTTCGTAAGCTCTTTCTGCGCAGCAGTGTAGTGGTTCACTGTGGTACTGAGCGAATTACCCAGCTTTTTGAAAGACTCGTCGTACTTACCGATATGCATACCAAGCTTCTCAACGTTCTTGATGATATCGATTGCCTTTTCTTCAATCTCAAGCGCTTTGAGTCCCTGCAAAACAGTTTGCAGATACGCGAGAAATGACGTTGGTGAGACGATAATAACCTTATACTTCCCGGCAGCGCGCTGAATAAGATTTTGTTCTTCACCTGAGCCGATCTTGTTTGTTAAAAGATCGTAGTAGATCGCTTCTGAAGGAATGAACATGAATGCAAAATCCATAGTCCCCTCTTGCGGACGTATATATTTTGCCGTTTCAGTGATACGGAGCTTGAGGTCATTGATGAATGCTTTTTCGTAAGAAAGCTGTTCTGCTCCCGTTGCGTTCACAAATCGTCGATAATTTTCAAGTGGGAATTTCGAATCGATCGGCACCAGCTTCTTTTTTACATGAACGACAGCATCCACAATCTCTCCGTTTGCAAACGGATATTGCATCTCGTATATACCGGGCGGCAACACGTTTTGAAGTACAAGATCAAGCTGGTATTCACCCAAACCACCGCGCTGTTTTGAGTTCTGCAATATATCTTGCAAGCTCTGAATTTGCTGTGCGAAGGATTGTGTCTGACGCCCAATCTCCTTCACGCTCGTGATTTCCTTGGTGATATTTTCTATGAGCTGCAATGAGTCGTTCGACTGTGCACGTATGCGTTCCTGCATAGACTCATTATTTCTTTCGAGACGCTGATCGAGCGTAGTGCGCAGATCTTTGATTTCCTGAAACAGGATCTTTTCTCGTTCCTCTTTACGCACATCACGTACGCGAAAGAATGTGGCATAGAGCTGAACTCCTAATACCATCACGAGAATAAGGACAACAAGTAGCTGAATCGGTTCCATATTTGGACATTTTAGCACGGGCATTCTCGATGCTATAATCGGACATATGTCATTACATAGCGATATCAAGAGTCAACTAAAAGACGCCCTCAAGGCGAAAGAAGCAGCACGACTCCGAACGGTACGGAGCATGCTCACTGCGTTCATGAATGAGCTTGTTGCAACCGGCAAGAAGCCGCAGGAAGAAATCGATGATGCAGGCGCCCTCTCAGTCATCAAGCGCATGGCGAAGCAACGCAAGGATTCGATCGTCCAGTTCGAGGCTGGCAATCGTCATGATCTTGCGGAGCCTGAGAAGGAAGAGCTCGCGATTCTTGAAGCGTATCTCCCCTCACTCATGTCGCGTGACCAGATCCGACCAATCGTTGAAGCTAAAATTGCTGAGATGGGTGCTGTCGACAAATCAAAGATGGGTATCCTCGTCGGCTCCCTCATGAAAGAACTCAACGGTAAAGCAGACGGTGGAGATGTGAAGGCAGTTGTTGAAGAAATGCTGAAATAGAGCCATTTTCTAAAACCCCCGGAGCCTACAGGCTCCGGGGGTTTCCTTGTACCCTGTACAGAAATATAAAGAATGGTATAATATTAATAGTCTAGTTCCCCACATTCTGGAGGTTTTGCATGGACCAGGTACTAGAAAAGCCTGTGTTTATTCAACAGTTACGACTTGAGAGCCACGTCGTTGATCCTGAGATCAGCGGTTATGCCCGTAAGAAGTTGCGGGAGCATGGCAGGAACGGCGGCAAGGCTTCTGCGGCCGCAAGGCGACGCCGCAAGGCAGAAGAAGAAATGCTGGCATCTGACCGGCAACTGAGTCTGCTGGAAGAATTCCACAACCGTGGTATCGAAGCAAATGAACACATCTGCCCCATCGATTGATGGGGCTTTTCTTTTGTTGACACTAATCGATTCATGATGCCATAATGCCGGCCGGCAATAGTGCCTGTACGAGGAGAGATGTAGATGAGCATGAAAGACAAAGACGGATGCATCTGGATGACGAAGAGGGACGGGATGTTTGTAATCTCAGCCCTCATTCCCGGAACCTCCGGCATAGAGGCACTGGACAGCCTCCAGCAACAGCTGAAGAAGGCCGGGTTCGAGGAGGACGATCGCGTCGGACTCGACTTCAAGGCCAACGGCACCCTGCAGATCGATATCACGCTCAGCAACGCGGGTGTGACGCTCTTGCAGGTTGATCTCTGCCTGAAGAATCTCGTTTCCTGCCTCAGGGAATCAGGGATCATCAAGAACCCTATCATCTCCCACATCCATGACCGCCTCGCGCGGGCACACAGCATGCAGTAGTACCCATGCAGCAGTACCACTGAAATGGCGGCACCCTCGTTTTGAGGAGTGCCGCCTTTTTTATATTCAAAGAGGCGTATCCGGTTTGAATATTGTACGCATGTTTATGCTTCGCAATTCACTCCGAAGTTTTTTGTAATCAGGAAAGGTTGTTGCAACAAGATCCCAAAAATTCTGCGAGTGATTGAATTCCTTGAGATGACAAAGTTCGTGCACGATCACATAGTCCATCAAAATCTCAGGAAGAAACGCGATGCGATAATTGAAATTTAAATTCCCTTTCTTTGAACAACTTCCCCACCGTGATGATTGATCGCGTATGGCGACCCGTCCGTACGGAAACTGATACACGGTATGCCAGTGCGCAAGTCGAGCGAGTATACGTTCGCGTGCGATTTCCTTGTGTGCGCGAAAATGTACAGAAGATGCTGCACTCTTCCGTCTGCGTCGAACTGTTTTTTTTAGTGTAAAGAAACGTCCAATTCTCATTGCTGGTCCAAAGTGAAAAAGATGCGCCCAAGCCGTATCAGGTCGTAGTCATATTCCTCACCGAGTGCCTCATAGACCGGCTTCAATCGTTCCGTACCATGTTCACCAAATGCGCGTGACATGCGTGGGTAGATATCGCTCCACGGCACATCCGCTGGAACCAGCTTTCGTACTTCTTGATATCCAATCTGCTTCTCTTCAACTAATTTCTCGACATGGCTCCAGATAGTTGAAAGTGCCATTTTGCGCTCACGTGCAATCTCGCTCACACTCATGTTTTTAAGGAGCATTGCTTTTGTGAGTTCAAAGGTACTCTCGCTTTTCATTGCCGCACTCGTGACGCGCTGCGGTGCTGCGCCTGTCGACCATGTACCGCCCTGCGTACGCACAAAGCGCTTCTGCATTTCAATAACTTCTTCCTCTCCCATTTCGTTAAACGCATGTTCAGCATCTGCTGACTCTTCTCGAAAGCGTTCATCCTTATGCACTACGCGCGGATCAACAAGAAGCGAGGTTGCGTTCAGACCAAGAACTTTCATACCCTGGAGTGACCGCACACGAGAAAGTGCCACATACCCTTGCCCATACGTGAATGCATTACGAAGATCGATTTCTGCAGCATCAAGCGACATACCCTGACTCTTATGGATGGTAATCGCCCACGCGAGTCGAAGTGGCACCTGCGTAATCTGTGCACGCACCTTTCCATCTTCCTCAACCATCCATGATTGCGGCATCATTTTGATCTGACGACCGTCCGTTGTTGTGATCCACGGAAATCCGTCATCAGTATCAAAATTTCGTATCCGACCGAGCGTACCGTTTACATACCCGGCCTCAAAATTATTTTTTGTACACATCACCATTGCCTCTTCGCGAAGCTCAAGGACTGCGGGCGACAAACAGTTTTTTACCAGTTGCTCAACAAGTGGCTTGCCGCCTGCGGTTTCCATTTTGAATGTCGCGCTCTTTGTGGTGAGTGCACGCAGATGTGCAAGGTTCATCGAATCAACATCGCTGTTGTGCGTGTAGAGTTTCGTCGGTTCAATATCAGGATATCCAATCTCAGTCTGCTCTCCCAAAAGCGTGTAGTGGCTTTCATCAATGTCATTCTTGCGAATTGAATTAAGAAGTCCAAGGAGCAGATCGTCTTCCTGTCGATGTTGTTCGGTCAGATAGCAGGTAACAAAACGTGCTCGTTCCCATGCATTCGATTCAAATGCAAAACGTGCCATATCACCACGACCGGCAACCGGTGGAAGCTGAAAGAAGTCACCCACCAACACCACCTGCATCCCACCAAACGCCTCACCGCTCTGTTTTATGGTCCTGCACACGCTCTCAACCATATCGAGCACGCGCCCATCGAGCATAGAGATCTCATCGATCACGAGTACCATCGCCTTCTTCACGCGGCGTACCTCCTTCTCGTTGGTTGCAATATGATCGAGCGCATACTTATCAAGTGTGTCGCGCGCACCAATACCACTCCATGAATGAATGGTCATACCACCAATATGGGTCGCAGCAATGCCGGTTGAGGCAGTCACTGCAGCACCTATGTGGGACGCAGTAATCCAATCAATATATTGATTCAAGACGTACGTCTTTCCGGCGCCTGGCTCACCGGTAAGGAAGACATTGCCGCCAGTTTTGAGTATTTCGAGCGCCTGAGCTTGCGTCATGACGGCTAGTATACCACCCTACGAAGACCCCTTCTGACCGTGGTATACTCTCCTCACTATGCAAGAGACGGATGTGACTATCACTGGCGGCGATGGCGGCAAGCAGATCGTGACGATCGCCGGCCTTCCTCGTAGCGGTTCTACACTCCTCTGCAATATTCTCAATCAAAACCCTGCATTCCATGCCACCGCAACAAGCGGTGTGTTACAGCTTCTCGTAATGGTGAAGAATCATTGGAATTCAATCGTTGAGTTCAAGGCGGTACGAAACGAACCGGCAAAGCTACGGGTACTCCGTTCAATGCTCTACTCCTTTTATGCTGATCAGGACAAGAAGATAATCTTTGATAAGTGCCGCGGCTGGCCCGCACAATTTGCAATGCTTGAATCCATTCTTGGACAAAAGGCAAAGATGCTTGTAACGGTGCGTGATATGCGCGATGTCCTCGCAAGCTTTGAGATGCTCTGGCGTAAAGAATCAAAAACCGGACAGACTCCGCAAGAAAAAGCCTTCCCTATTGAATTTCAAACTATCGAAGGACGATGCGAAGTGATGATGCGTGCAAATCAACCGGTCGGAAGTTCGTATGTAAAAATGAAGGATGCACTCCTTCGCGGATATGGCGACCGAATGCACTTTGTGCAATTTGAGCGGCTCACCACAAATCCCGAGAAGGTAATGCGCGGGATCTATGAGTTCATTGGTGAACCATACTTTCCACACAACTTCGAACAGGTGGCACAATCAACAAAAGAAGATGACTTCTTCCACGGATTCACTGACCTCCATACTATTCGAAAAGCAGTGGAGCCCGTTCCCTCTCAGTGGCAAACAGTCCTTGGTCCTGCCGGAGAACAATACGGAAAATTCAATTTCTGGGAAAAGTCGCAAGGCAAAACTGTTACTGAGTGAGACTCCAAACAACCTTTTCCAAAACAGATAAATTTGTTATAACTATGGCCACTCGCGCCAAGCGCGGGCATAGCACGGCCTTATCGTCTAACGGTTAGGACACAGGATTCTCATTCCTGTAATCGGGGTTCGATTCCCCGTAAGGTCATGGAGCAAAGCCGCCCTCTTGGGCGGCTTTTGCGTAATGACCTTAAGCAAGCGCAGCTTGCGTCGGGGAATCGAACGACGGAGCGATGTTTACGAGCGAGTCGCGTCCAGCGTTCTTAGTGAGCGAAGCGAGCTTAGAAAAAGCGAGACGATTCCCCGTAATACC
>Ga0075156_10000811_pt1 | contig 16575 bp, 16 predicted proteins | sample JI81AbrownDNA_FD_70966 | JGI IMG/M metagenome (GOLD analysis project Ga0075156, IMG submission 70966) | Wastewater effluent complex algal communities from Wisconsin, to seasonally profile nutrient transformation and Carbon sequestration -... | ecosystem: Engineered > WWTP > Effluent > Algae...
AAGGATGCTATAGGGTTTGCCCGTTCACTCGGTATACAGACACTCGAGAACGTAGACAGCTTTGGTCTGGCACTGGTGCTCGGTGGCGGCGAGGTGAAGCTCCTCGACCATACCAATGCCTATGCGACTATAGCCCGTGGTGGAGTGCGTAAGGAATCGGTAGCAATACTGAAAATCGAAGATCAAGGCGGAGCAGTCCTGCAGGAGTACAAGCCAAGTGAAGGAACGCGGGTAGTAGAGGAGAAATATGTCGGTATGCTCGAGCATGCTATGAGTACCAATGATTACCGGGCACCAGTGTTTGGAGCCAAGTCCCCACTGGCATCGGCTGACCACCCACTGGCAGCTAAGACCGGTACTACCAACGAATTCCGCGATGGTTGGACTATGGGATTCACCCCCACTCTCGCTGTCGGTGTCTGGGCGGGCAATAACGACAACACCGCGATGAAAGCTGGGTCGGACGGTGTGCTAGTAGCTGCACCGATCTGGCGCGCCTATATGGACATGGCGCTGAAGGACACCCCTGTGCAGGAGTTCATAAAGTACGACAAAGATGAGACTCTGAAAGATATAAAGAAGCCACTGGTGAACGGTGAGCTCGATGAAGAGAAGGATGTAAAGGTGTGTGAGATACCAGGAGATAAAGGTGACTACTGCCTGGCGAGCTCAGCCTGCCCCGATAGCAAGGTGAAGAAGAAAGACTTTGTGAATATTCACGATCTCCTCTACTACATAGATCCGGCCAACATACTGGGAGACAAACCCGAGAAACCTAAGGATAATCCCCAATACGAGAACTGGGAGGAAGGCGTGAAAGCCTGGTACAAAGATAAAGATAACGCCCCAAAGAGTTCAAAGATCTTGGACAACGTACCTGAAGATGAATGTAAGGATAGTGACTTCGAGAAATACAAGCCCAAAGTGGAGCTAAAAATATCGCAGTCTGGAGCGAGTCTCAGTCTGAGTGCCAAGGTAGACGCCGAGTTTGGTTTGGATAAGGTGGAGTACAAGGTAGATGGCGATGATACCGGTGAAAGCTATACTTTTGACGGGCTCCCTACTGGTGATAGCCATACGGTGACTATCAAAATCACGGACAAAAAGGGAAATACGGCTACTGACAGCAAGTCGGTGACGTACTAGTGTAAACCTCAAAAACAAAAAGACCGGGATCTCCCGGTTTTTTTGTATCCCTAACGAGTGTCTCAACCAAAAAGAATTAGGCAATAGCGGGGAGGAAATTGGGGAGCTGCGAAGCATACCAGCCCTCGGCTGCTGTGCCCTGAGTACCTCGACTGCTGAGAGCTCGGAGGTACGATCCAAAGCCTACTGCTCCGCGGACGCTCGGCAGCCCCTGAACCTCGGAGAGTATGCGATGGTGGTCGGCGCCTAGCGCGATGCAGGTAGCAGCCAGGGCTAGGTCGGCCGCGGTAGTACTGGTACTACGAAACCCTGCCGTAGCGAGGGCAATGAGCCGGTAGAGTGCGGTCGCTCCTGCTACCGTATCTATGGCATCAACTGCGTTGGCGTCGTGGTGCAGTCGGTGCGCTTGGGTCTCTTGAATAGCGTGGTGTGCAGGGATCTTGCCAGTCAAGAACTGTGTATCGAGTGATACATGGAGAAATGGTAAATCGTAGGCCATGTCGAGCTGATCGTAGGACTCGAGCGCACCGAGCACTGCATCGCCCGAGGGGAACCCCAGAGTCAACACTGCGTCGAACTGGTAGCTACCGGGGAGGAGCTCGAAGTCACCCGGGTCTATGAGCCCCTTTTGAGGGTAGAAGAGGAATGAGGCATGGTCGGTGGTTTCCTGATAAGCAGCGCCCTGAATGGTGTTACGGCTGCGACGGAGCCTAACCTCGAATGCACGCAGGTGGTGGAGACTGTCGAGGCGTGTGTACGAGTCGCTTGGTGCGAGCACCCAGGGCTTGGGATTCCTAGCACCCTTGCGGCGTATGTAGGGTGAAGAGGTATCGACAGTTGGTAACGTATAACAAAAAACGCTACTGATAAGGGAGCGTTCATGGCGGATAGTGGCAAGCGTATGAATGAACTGGGTGACTACAGGGGTCGGTATGCCAGAGGCGAGTATCAGCAGCCGTGGGGTAGTATAGATCGTATCAGGCGAAGCAGTCATGGGTTTTCTCTCTATGGTGGTGAGTGTTGGGGCACATTTGGTTCTATATCTAGTATACCGCCTTTACTAGACTGGTGGAACTAGACAGCTCTGCAGATATATGGTATACTCGGTATATGTTTAACAATTAGGAGGAAGTATGGCCCACGCCTCAGTAGCTGTGCTCACAGATCAAGATCAGCGAGATCTGGTGGCTACAGCATCCGCTCACATTGTGAGCTTTAGTAGTGAAAACTTGGAGCGCCTGTCCTTGGCAGTCAGTATGGAGCGCAGCCGACGCCAAGCTCGTGATCGTGAATACGAGAGTGGCTACCAGCAGCAGAACCGCTGCCCCGCGTGCCAGGGCGATGGCAAGATCACCAGTGACACCGGAATGCTCGTCGGGTATGTCAAGAATCCTGATGCCCATGGGAAAACTTGGCAATGTGGCCGCTGCCAGGGCGATGGCAAATACCATTCGCTGCCACCAGTGCAGTCGAGTCTGCTCCCCAAACATCTACAAACCAAGGCAACTTTTGCCGTTCCAGGAGGACAGCCCCATGGCATCGATTGAAGAAATCATTAAGGCGATCAAAGCATTGCCCGAAGATGTAGCACCCCGAGATCTTGTCAGAATGCACCAGGCCCTGGTTGATGTGGCACGGCGCCGGGCAGAGGAAGACTGCCACAGAGACGGCGATAGTTGCCCCGAGTGCAATGGTGGCGGCAAGTTGGTCCGAGACGGCTTCCAATCGGCCGATACTCAGTGCCCGCGCTGCCGCGGCGACGGTAAATACCACCCTCACAGCAGCGATCGCTAGTTCCTGTTCCGTTCCCGTAACCCCTGCTTTCCAAATGGACGGCAGGGTGTTTTTTTACCCTTGATTTCTGCCTGCAAACGTGCTATAATAGATATAGGAAGCAGTGTTTTAGGCCCCACTCTTAGTCACTGTCACAACACTTATAGACAATTTTTAATATGCGCTGGTCTAACCTGTTCGTAGGGTTTTTGGCACTCACATTCACCCTCCACGCCTCGGCTGGGACAGTGGGGGACCCCCGCCGTACTCTGGAGCTACTAAACCAGACTCGTGAGCAGTCGCAGATAGCGCCGCTGACCGAGAGCGAAACGCTCGACCAAGCCGCTGCCGCCAAGCTCGCCGATATGCAGACTCGTGAATACTTTGCTCATACTTCGCCCGACGGGAGCAACCCATGGGACTTCATAGCGCGCGCTGGCTACAGCTACCAGTTCGCAGGGGAAAACTTGGCCATGAGCTACCCCGACGCCGAGACAGAGTACCAAGCTTGGATGAATAGCCCTACCCACTGTAGCAACATGCTCGACAGTCGCTATACCGAGGTGGGCCTGGCTACCGGTAGCACTGTGTATCAGGGGCGCAGTGTGCCTATGACCGTCATGCTCCTGGCCAACGGGGAGAGGCGCGAACAGAGCGTAAGCAACCAGCAGCAGATCGCAGTGCAGTGCCGCGCAGACACGCCAGCCCCAGTAGTGCTCGGTGCTTATACCGAGACCGATGAATCTACGGGTGTATACCAAAACCTCTACCGCGGGGCTGGAGCCGCTCTCGGGGCGCTCATCGCCGGAGTGCTGATAGCCCGCACCCTCTACCACCGCTCAGTGCATCGTAGTCACTTGTCCCCGGGCACCAGGGCAGAGCTCGCCGCGCCTGGTTTGCCCCATAGCCACGGGAGTATACATATTCACCCGACTCTTATCCCCGATAGCTCAGCGTAGCTTCGGATTCGAGTATTTCCGAGACCGCCCGGGCATGTGGTATACTGTACTCCATGCAAACACCTGTTTTTCACTTAGCCCTCTCCAACTTTGAGGGGCCGCTGGCACTACTCCTGGCTTGTATCGAGCGGCAAAAGCTCCCCATAGCCGAGGTATCCCTGCAGCAGGTTACCGAGCAGTATTTGCGAGCACTCGAATCGCTCCCCCATCAGGATGCCGAGGCCCGTCATGACTTTTACACCCTGGGCACCAAACTGCTCTACCTGAAGTCGCAGTCGCTGATCCCCAAACTGATCCCGGATGCCGAGGACGAAGAGGAGACGTCGCTCCTAGCACAGCTCGTCGCCTACCAGGCACTACAGAAGGCTATGGTGCCTGTAGCCACTGCCTGGGGGAGTGGCGCTTTGTACCAGCCCAAGCGTACCGTGGCCGTGGAACTTGGGAGCATGCCTCGCAACTGCACTACGAAACACCTGCTAGCCGTCCTCCACACCGAGAGCACCTGGCGAGTAGTAGCCAAAGAGCGCCAAGCCTATCGCACCGGGACTCTGACCCCCACGCAAATGCTCCAACACCGGATCGAACGCCTGCGTACCCAGCTGTCTCGGCCGCATACTCTGTCCGAGCTCCTGTCTACCGGTACACGCTCCGAGGTTATAGTCACGTTCCTGGCACTGCTCGAGATGGTACACAAGATGGAGCTGTGCATCGAGCGCAGCGACTATGACTGTCTCCTGGTACCACAAATATCCGCCGTATAATTTTTGACCTATGACCTCTACCAATACCCCTGAACTCCTCCCCAAACTCGAAGCCCTGCTCTACCTATCGGGCGAGGAGCTCTCGTACACCGAGCTCGCCCAGACTCTCGGAGTCACTCGAGACGTCGTAGTGCAAGTGGCTGCCGATCTGCAAACTGACTACGAGACTCGTGGTGCCGGAATCCGTCTGGTGTGTGGAGACAATGCGGTGGCCATAGTGCCAGCCGATAGTACCGCCGCTCTAGTCAGTAGCTATACTAAGTCCCGGGTAAGTGGGAATCTGTCCAAGGTGGAGCTCGAGACGCTGACCTATATAGCCTATCGTGGGCCTATAACTCAGTCCCAAATCGACGAGGTGCGTGGAGTGAATAGCAGTCGAGCGCTGCGGCAGCTGCTCGTGCGTGGCCTAGTAGAGCCCCTAGACCAGCGGGGCGAGGCCGGATTCATTGGTACTAAGTACACACTCACCACCCAGGCCCTGGTCTATCTCGGAGTCACTACAGTAGCCGAGCTCCCCGAGTACGAGCGCTGGCACAATGCCCCTGAGTTCGACTTGAACAGCGACGATCAGAATTAGAGTTTAGAAAAAAAAGATACCCCACACATCTACATTGAGATGGTGGGGTTTTTTTGGTGTCTGGGCTTAATGCCCGGGCCGATGGTTGCTCAGCGCTGCCATGGTAGCCTGTTCTTGCTTGGCACCCGAGGTGTCGCCGTGAGTCTTACGGTATTCCCGCCAAGCGAGCTCGAGCGGCATAAGCCAGTAGAACTGCGCCAAGAGGAGCCCAGATGCAAACACCATACCCAACACTACTCGGGTTTCGAGATCAGCTGTGTAGGTGGATGGTTGCGCTACTACAACAGCAGCGATCCATATCCCGACTATAGTCACCGCGTTAGGAAGCACGAGATGGGTCTGGTCCGAGGTCGTGAATTGATTCAACCACACACGGCCAAAGCCAGCTAGGAGCATCGCTGCTCCAGCAATGAACATCAGGTATTCCATACGGAATAACTCCGAGAGCCCGGGCTTAATGGTGGTAGTTGGTTGCATGACTTGAACCAGGACAAAGTCGAGGAGCATGAGTACCGCCCCTATTACCGGGAGAAGTCCACGCGAGTCTTTGCCACTAAATTGCCAAAACGTCATAACGGTCTCCTACGAGCTGGTGCGGCTCGATTTGTATAGACTGCGCACCCAGGAATTGTGAAAGAGGTTTTTGGCAGGGAAATGTTACCCCAACCGGTACTTTTATTCTATCAGATACCGAGCCTGCTGTCAAGTTGGCTTCCCGCACCACCTGTGCTATACTAGATACTATATGAATACTTTCTACATTATCCAAGCGGTCCTCGCAGTACTCCTCATAGTAGCGGTGCTGATGCAGAATCGCGGTTCCTCACTCGGGTCGGCTTTTGGCAGCGGCAGCGAATACTTCGCCAAGCGTGGGTTTGAGAAGTTCCTGTCTATTGCCACTATTGTCCTCGCCATTGGACTCGTCCTGTGCACGGTGTTCCTCGTGCGCGGTGGCTGGTAATTCGTAACGCCTCTTCTATCCGTACGTCCGCCTTTTCTTTCGCTTCATTCCGCTCGTTTTGGGCGGTGGCCCTGTGGTGGGAGAGACTCCTCCTGTCACTCGCCATATTTACCATACTCGGCGGAGTAGTAGTCGGTGGCTACAGTCTGTGGATCAGTCGCAGCGAGATCCAGCCCAAGCATGCCGGGCAATACATCGAGGGATTCGTCGGTCAGCCAGTCCATATCAACCCCCTGTATGCTACGAGCGAGGTAGATCAGTCGCTTACAGCACTCTTCTACACCGGGCTCCTGCGTACTGCGCCCGATGGTGGTGTGCAGCTGTCGCTCGCAGACTCGGTCGCTATTAACGATGCCGGTACCGAGTACCAGGTGTTCATTTCCCCCCAGGCGGTATTTCACGATGGGTCACCAGTCACTGCTGCCGATGTGGTGTTTACCATACGCCTGATCCAGGACCCGCTCGTCCGTAGTCCCTTGCGGAGTGTGTGGAGCAGCGTCGAGGTCGAGGCTCGTGGCGAACGCGAAGTGGTGTTTCGGTTGAAGTCTGCCTACTTTGGATTCCCTAAACTCCTGACCCTGGGTATACTCCCCGAGCGTATCTGGCGAGCTACCACCCCCGAGCAGATGGAGCGCACCGAGCTCAATACTCACCCTATGGGCGCTGGGCCGGTCATGTTTCAAGAGCTCAAGACTGCCAAAAATGGTGAAGTGCTGAGCATTCGTGGGCTGGCCTTTGAGAAGTACCGCGGTGGCGAACCGTACCTCCAACGCTTCTTGTTCAAGTTTTTTGATTCTGAAGCCTTGGCCAAATCCGCTCTGGCTGCCAAAGATATCGACCATTTCCTACCGATCGTGGAGCGCCCTGAGGGGGTAGACAGTATGCTGCAGATGCGCAGCTACGGAGTGTTCGCCAACCCCAAGCCGGGGAGCGTGCTGGCTGACACCAATATGCGGAAGCTCCTGTCTGAAGTCCTGGACCGCGATGCAGTACTCGACGCACGCAGTGTCCGTGGTGCTGCCCTGTTTGACCCGTTCCTCTCCGAGAACCTCGTAGATCCACGTCCCTGGGTAGGCCAGGCCAAATTCGTCGAGGAGCTGGGCAAGATGGGCTACAAGGCCGATGGTGGCAAATGGAAAAAAGACGACAAAGTACTGAAACTGACGCTAACCACTCCTGACTGGCCAGAGCTGTACGCCGTGGCGACTGCCGTAGCCGAGAGCTACCAGAAGCTCGGTGTGGAGGTGGAGCTACGAACGCTCGATGCCACGGCTCTCCGTAGTGCGCTCCGTACTCGCGACTACGACTTACTCCTCTACGCCGTGGGTATGATGACCGAACCCGACATGTACGGCCTATGGCACAGTAGCGAGAAGGATGAGGGCGGCCAAAACCTGGCGAACTTCTCCACCCCCGAACTCGACAAGTTGGTAGAGGACTTCCGCAAAACCCTCAGCGAGGGCGATCGTGGCGAGATCGAGAAGAAGATCCTGACTGAGCTGCGTAAGTATCAGCCGGTATGGTGGCTGTATAGCCCCGTGTACGAGTACCTGGACCGTACCCCGCTCCTGGGCCGCACTGTAGGCCGAGTGTCGCAGCTCGCCGAGCGCTATGCCGATGTAGAGCGCTGGTATGTGACCACTACGAGGGTGTGGAAGTAGCCTGCACATAAGTGAAATAAAAAAGAAGGGGAGACGAGGCAAAGCCAAGTCTCCCCAGTACTTATTTCCGGGCATTGCCGGGGGTCAAGTGGACCCGAAGGTTTGTATTAGGCTGCAGCCTGGAAGCCGCCGAGCACAGGGCTACTAGCGAGCTGTCCAGCGAGTGGCGTGCTATCGTTAGCGAGCCGTTTGCGCTCGGACTTGTCCACGGCACGATCTGCTTGTTTGGGACTCCCCAGGAAGACCTTGACCGGTCCGCCAAAGGCAATGTCCGTAACCGCTGTGATGGCATCCAGGATCTGACCGATCGTCAGCACTGTTGGTTCCACCCCTGAGTGAGTCTTGGACCCATTCAGGAGCAGTCCGTCCACCGTCAGGCACCAGTTGGGCGTGAGCGAGATTTCTCCCTCCCTTGACCACTCGATGTGCGATAGGTTGTACTCCACTTCGGGGTTGCGCGCCACAGCTTCAGCGATGCGGATCGCTTTGGCCAGGTCCCGCATGTACTCTTCCAGATAGGGGAGCGTTTGTCGTCCGGGGAAGATCTGCACGTTGCCGCTTTCATTGAGTTTGACTGCGAGCATACCGCCCATCATCTTTCCCAAGGCGAGCCTATGGACATTTTCATTGTCCGTGGGCTCGAGTACCACAACTTTGATCGTTTCGCGTCGGCCTACAAAGTCGTACCAAGTACCCACCCTTTTCAGGTCTGCTGGCGCTTCGGCTTGCCGCTGCGCGTTGGCCCACATGACCTCGAGCGGCATCATAGCCCACTCGATTACGTTCGGACTGTTCTTGCCGTAGTGGTCCCACATGCCTTTCAGTAGGTTGCCAAACGACATCTTGCCCCCGCCCCCTTGAGTGTCCTCAATGTGGAGCTGGTGCAGGATGCTCTTCAGCGCTGGGGTCTGGTCGACCTCGAGGAACTTAGCCACGAGGCTAATGCACGACTCGCGTGGAGCGCCCGGGGCCATGGCATTGCGGTGATGCTCGTCGAAGCGACCACCCTGCACGCCAAGGCACAGGGTGCCCTCGGCCTCGAGCTCCTCAGCTGTTTTGCCATCGATGGTCTTGCTGATGCATTGCCACTCAGCATTGCTGATACCGGGGAAGTAGGGCTCACCCATCTTTTCCAGCAGCAGGGCGGCCATGAGTTCTTCGGGGTGGGGATTCTCGTGGAAGAGAATGGTAGTAACGTGACACACAGGGACGACGGGGGTAGGTTGCGTAAACATGGTTGGCTCCTCTAATATAGCCTCGGGGACAAAAGAAAGTCCAGAACATTCAAATGAATTGTTAAAGACGTTGGCGCTACGGCGAAAGACCCTCAAAAGAGCACTTTTTACCGTAACAGTCCATTATAGCATATTTATAAATATCTGTCAATAGGGAGCGGCGAGGCATAAAACAGCCGGTTCAAGCTACTTGGCCAAGGGTAAATAAGGGGAAAGAGAAACCCCAGAGACCGCGCGGTTGACAAAGATCTGGCTTTCCGGTATACTACTCTATGTATACATTCCCTGCATGGCTGCTGGGTATGCCGTACGCCTCGCAACTCGTGACTGAAATGTCGCGTTACTTTATTTATTCGTTAACGTCCTCATTGTGGCTACACTCAATCAGCTCGTACGCAAACCGCGCGTGACTCCCAAGACCAAGTCCAAGTCGCCTGCTATGCTGCGTTCTAACAACACCGTGCTCCGCAAGATCACCTGGCACAACAGCCCATTCAAACGTGGTGTCTGTACCAAGGTAACTACCATGACTCCAAAGAAGCCAAACTCCGCTCTGCGTAAGGTGGCTCGTGTACGTCTGTCCAATGGTATGGAAGTCTCGGCCTACATCCCCGGTGAAGGTCACAACCTCCAGGAACACTCGATCGTCATGATCCGTGGTGGTCGTGTGAAGGACCTCCCTGGTGTACGCTACCACATCGTACGTGGTGTGTTTGACGCCTCTGGTGTAACCGGCCGCAAGCAGAGCCGCAGCATCTACGGGGTGAAGAAAGACAAAAAGAAAGCCGCTTAGTCCTGAGTGATTAAGTACTTTCACTTTTATTTGTTCATACACTTAAGCATATGCCACGCAGAAAACGAGATTATACCCGAGAGTGGAAACCAGACCTGAAGTTTGGTAGCCCACTCGTCGGTCACTTTGTAGGAATGATCATGTGGGATGGTAAGAAGACCATCGCCGAAGAGATCATTTACCATTCATTCGACATTGTCGAGACCAAAACCGGAAAGCCTGGCTTCTCGGTATTTGAACTCGCTATCAAAAACATTGCCCCGCTCCTGGAGCTCCGCAGTCGCCGTGTCGGTGGTGCCAACTACCAGGTACCAGTACCAGTATCCAACGAGCGCCGTCAGATCCTCGCCCTGCGCTGGATCCGTGACATTTGTCGCAAGAAGAAGGGTAAGGGTATGGCTGAAAAGCTTGCCGAAGAAATAGTACTCGCCGCCAATAAGGAGGGTGCTGCTATGAAGAAACGTGAAGAGGTGCACCGTATGGCCGAAGCCAACAAGGCTTTCGCTCACTTTGCCTAAATCATTTATCAGCGTTCGTAAATACTCAATACTATGCGCAGCCTCTTTAATCGGTTCACCAACAGTTTCCGACCATCGTATATAGCAACTCTCCGTGCCGACAATACCGTCTGGCCGAGCTGGGTGCTATGGTTCCTCGCAGTGGTGGCTATTGCTATTGTAGCCAGCGTCCTTGCTACCACCTTGGTATCCAAGGGTGTAGAGGAGGGTGTAGCCGAAGCGGTAAAGACCTACCCTAACGCCGAAGTGGTCTATACTAATGATGAGTTGCTACTCCGCGGAGTCGAGCAGCCAATAGTGCTTGAAGCTAAGGAGGGTACGCTGATCGTGGATACCGAAGGTACATACGATGTAGAGAGTATGCGCAAAGTAATCAACGCCGAAGGCGGGGTCTACGTAGGACCAATGAGCGCTATGTCCAAAACGGACAACAAGTTCCAGGAGATCACCTATAGCGACCTCCAGATGACAGACTTCAATGTGAAGGTGTCCGAGCTCCCCGCTCTGTATGCCGAGCACCAAGCCAAGATCGCGAGCATTATATGGATGGTGGTAGCACTCGGAGTACTATTCATACTCCTGCCCATGCTGCTGTTCCTGACACTCGTCTGGGCTACGGTATTCACTATAGTCGGGCGTATCGCCTCGGCTGGAGCCCGTTTTGGCGAGGTGTTCCTGGTTTGCCTCTTCTGGGTGTTCGTCGCTACCGCCCTAGGTATGTTCCTCGGTGGTATCTTCTGGACTACCTTCGTGGTACTGTCAGTCGTGTTCTACTTCAACTTCCGCAATCTCAAGTCAAATGGCAAGCCAGAAGCTCCTACTACTGCCCCCGAGGTAGCAGCCTAATCACGTATTTTCGTAAATTTATAGTCTATGTCTGAAGCTGATCACAAGAATATTCCCCTCGATCGTTACCGCAACATTGGTATTATTGCCCACATCGACGCGGGTAAGACCACCACCACCGAGCGTATCCTTTTCTACACCGGTATGACCCACAAGATCGGGGAGGTGCACGAAGGAGAAGCTACCATGGACTGGATGGAGCAGGAGCGTGAGCGTGGTATTACTATCACCTCGGCTGCTACTACCTGTTACTGGAACGATCACCACATCAACATTATCGACACCCCTGGCCACGTAGACTTTACCGTAGAGGTAGAGCGTAGCCTCCGCGTGCTCGACGGTGGAGTGGTAGTATTCGACGGTAAGGAGGGTGTAGAGCCACAGTCCGAGACTGTATGGCGCCAGGCTGACAAGTACAAGGTGCCACGTATCTGTTTCATTAACAAGATCGACAAGGAAGGCGCCGTATTCGAAGACGCTATCGACTCGATCATCAACCGTCTGAACCCGAACGCTTTCCCCGTCCAGTATCCTATGGGTGAGCGTGGAGATTTCTACGGACTTATCGACCTCATGACCATGAAGGGTTTCACCTTTGAGGGAGAAATGGGAGAGAAGATCATAGAGGGCGAGATCCCAGCTGAACTGATGGACAAGGCCAAGATGTGGCGTGAGAAAATGGTAGAGAAGATCGCCGAGAGCGACGAAGCCCTGACCGAGAAGTGGCTCGCCGGAGAGGAGATCACCGTGCCAGAGATGAAGAAGGCCCTGCGTAAGGCTGTACTCGAGACTCGTCTGTACCCCATATTCACCGGTACGGCACTCCGCAACAAGGGTGTACAGCTGGTACTCAACGGAGTGGTAGACTACCTACCAAGCCCGCTCGACATTAAGCCTGTGAAGGCTACCGACCTGAACACCGACCAGGAGATCCTGCTCCCAGCTGATCCGAAGGGTCAGTTCGCTGCCTTGGCATTCAAGATCGCTACCGATCCATTTATCGGTCAGCTGACGTTCTTCCGTGTGTACTCGGGTACGCTGAAGGCTGGTTCATACATCCTGAACTCGTCGAAGAACGAGAAGGAGCGCGTGGGTCGTATCGTCCGTATGCACGCCAACACCCGCGAAGAGATCGATGAACTCGGTGCTGGAGACATCGGTGCTCTCGTAGGTATGAAGGCCACCACCACGGGTAACACCCTGTGTGACCCAGAGAAGCCAGTGGTACTCGAATCTATCACCTTCCCACAGCCGGTTATCGACCTCGCCGTAGAGCCCAAGACCAAGGCCGACCAGGAGAAGATGGGTATAGCGCTCAAGAAGCTGTCCGAGGAAGACCCAACATTCCGCGTGCATACCGATGAAGAGACTGGCCAGACTATCCTCTCTGGTATGGGAGAGCTCCACCTCGAGATCCTCGTAGACCGTATGAAGCGTGAGTTCAAGGTAGAGGTCAATACTGGCCGCCCACAGGTAGCCTACCGTGAAACTATCCGCGAGAAGGCTCAGGCCGAAGGCAAATACATCCGCCAGTCGGGTGGACGTGGACAGTACGGTCACTGCTGGATCCGTCTCGAGCCCAACGAAGTTGGTAAGGGGTACGAATTCGTGGATGAGACCAAGGGTGGTTCTATTCCTCAGGAGTTCATCAAGCCTATCAACAAGGGTATCGAAGAAGCTACCAGTACTGGTGTCATGGCCGGTTACCCAGTAGTTGACGTGCGTGCTATCGTCTACGATGGTTCTGCTCACGATGTAGACTCCTCTGAAGCCGCTTTCAAAATTGCTGGTTCGCTCGCTTTCAAGGAAGCTATGCGCCGTGCTAAGCCAGTAATCCTGGAGCCAGTGATGAAGGTGACTGTGATCAGCCCAGACGCATTCATGGGTGATATCGTCGGTGATATCAACGCCAAGCGTGGTATTATCAAAGAAATGAACGACCGTGGTGAGGGTAATGCCCGCGTGAAGGAGATCAGTGCTGATGTGCCGCTCTCATCTATGTTTGGCTACGCTACCCAGATGCGCTCTATGAGTCAGGGGCGTGCCAGCTACAGTATGGAGTTTGGCTACTACGCCGAAGTCCCAACCAACGTGGCAGCCGACATTATGGCTACCCGTGTGGGGAAGAACACCGGACGCGAAGAAGCTTAAACAAGAGAAGGAGCGAAATGCCCGGGAGGAAACTCTCGGGTTTTTGTTTTTTTATGCCAAGCTTACTCATTTGGAGAGACTGTTTTCGATACGTATTAGCACTCCTTGGATAGGCATCACTTTTGGCTTGGAATAGGCACTCCAGGCCTTGGGTAGGGGACTATCCATTCCAGCCCTTGGCAAGCGTCTAAAAATATGCTATAATAGATATGCGGTTCAAAAGTGCCGGTAAGCGTGCCCTAAGCCGCCATACTGTGTTCGGTCGAAAATCGTGTGTAATTGATGTATATATTTACATTATGGAACCTGTACGTTTGTACGTTGGAGGACTCCCATATCGCACTACTGTCGAAGCTATTCGTGCTTTCTTTGCCGCCGCCGGTGAAGTAGCCGATGTACGCATCGTCACAGAGCGCGAGACTGGTCGTAGTCGTGGTTTTGGATTCGTAGACATGGCTGATCAGGCTGGTGCTGAGAAGGCTATCGATATGTTCCACGACCAAGAGTTCGAGGGTCGCCGTCTAACGGTAAACCTCGCTCGTCCTCGCGAAGATCGAGCATAGTCTTTTATAGACTTTGGAGTAATCCTCTTGCAGAGCAATCTGCGAGGGGGTTATTTTTTTACTTCAAAAACTATCCAAGGTATTCTGTGCTATGGTATACTATCAGAGTAACAATCACCACATACCAATAGTTTCTATGGACTTTAATATCATCCTCGTACCACTCGTCGCTGTATTCGGTACTCTCGCCCTTATCTTTGGTGTCCTCTTCCTCGTCCGCACGCTGATACGCCGCCGACGTCAGGTACATGAGTCGCTCGGTATGGACCTCGAGACCGTCCAGGTGACGCTGACCGCACCCAGAGATACAGAACCAAACAACCCCGATGCCTGGAAGGGGGAGCTGGCCGGTATGGAGCAGCTGCTCGGGAGTTTGGCGCTCATGCACAAGCCGGGTAGCTGGTGGAGCCGCCTGTGGCACGAGACTCCGAGTATCGTGCTCGAGCTCGCCAATCCTGCTGACAGCGAAGAAATCCAATTCTACTGTGCCTTCCCCTCGGAGATGCGCGAACGGATAGAGAAGCAGATCCATAGCTTTTTCCCCCAGTCCATGATTACCAAAGTGCCGGACTACACGGTGTTCGCCCCGGGCAATGTGTCGGTAGCCTCGGTACTAGGACTCAAGGAGCCTCACGTGCTCCCTATTAAGACCTACCAGACCCTCGGCGTGGACCCGTTGAACCAGATTACCAACGCACTCTCGAAACTCCACCCTGACCTGGAGGGTGCGGCACTACAGCTGGTACTCCTCCCTGCACCGGAGTCCGAGCGTACCCGTGGACGCAAAGTGGCTCAGCGCATGCAAAGTGGCAAGCGTCTGAAGGATGCATTGAAAGAGGATTCATTCTTCCACACGAGTAGCAACAGTCGATCGCTCGGTGACCACCTACTCGGTACCAATAAGGGGGATGAGAAACAAGCCAATTCGCTGAGTAAAAAAGGCGAGCCGGTGCAGCTAACTCCCGAGGAGCAGGAGCTCCTGAAAGCGATAGAGAAGAAGTCGAACCAGGGGAATTTCCGGGTGAACATCCGCCTGATAGCATCGGCCCCGACTATAGAGCGCGCCGAGGCCATACTCTCGGACCTGGAGAATGCCTTTGGTCAGTTTGACTACACCGGGGGCAACCACCTAACGGCCAAGAGACGAACCAAGGGGGAGGTAATGTATGACTTCATATTTCGTAATGCCGATGAAGAGAATGCAGTAGTGCTTTCAGTCGAAGAGCTGACTTCTCTGTACCATTTCCCCATTGGCACTACTCAGACCCCACGGATCAAAGTACTCAAATCGACGACAGCCCCACCACCAGTTAGCATCCCCAAAGAGGGCATACTCTTCGGCTACAATGACTATCGAGGCACCAAGACAGATATACGAATCACTGACCAGGATCGCCGCCGCCACCTGTATGTCATAGGACAGACGGGTGTAGGTAAGTCGAACTTCCTCCAGGAGCTAGCCAAGCAGGATACCAAGAGCAAGGCGGGTATGTGTTTCATAGATCCACACGGAGACGCTATCGAGGATATACTAACCGCGATACCCAGAGAGCGCGCCGAGGACGTGATCATCTTTGACCCGTCTGACGTAGACCGACCTATAGGGCTAAACATGCTCGAATTCGATGCAGCGCACCCAGAGCAGAAAACTTTCGTGATAAACGAAATGATAGGAATATTTGACCAGCTGTATGACCTGAAGGCTACGGGTGGCCCGATGTTTGAGCAGTATATGCGCAATGCTATGCTGCTGATCATGGAAGACGTGGAGTCGGGCTCTACCCTAGTAGAGATCTCGCGGGTACTGGCCGACGAGGAGTTCCGTCGCTACAAGCTCTCTAAGTGTAAGAATCAACTAGTGTATGATTTCTGGGTGAAGGAGGCTGAGAAGGCTGGGGGAGAGGCATCGCTGGCCAACATGGTACCCTACATCACCTCCAAACTCACTCCGTTCATCGCCAACGACATGATGCGGCCGATCATAGCCCAACAAAAGAGTACCATAGACTTCCGCGAAGCTATGGATAGTGGGAAGATAATCTTGGTCAATCTCTCTAAGGGTAAGATCGGCGAGATAAATGCCAAGCTGCTGGGTATGGTGATAGTGGGCAAGATCCTGATGGCAGCGCTCAGCCGCTCCGACATACCCGAGGACGAACGCCGGGATTTCTACCTGTACTTAGACGAGTTCCAAAACGTGACCACCAACTCGATAGCCCAGATACTCTCCGAGGCTCGCAAATACCACCTGTGCATGATCCTGGCCCACCAGTTCATCGGCCAGCTCAAAGAGGAGATATCCAAAGCAGTATTTGGCAACGTGGGTTCTCTGGTGGCTTTCCGGGTTGGGCCTGAGGACGGGGAATTCCTGGAGAAGCAGTTTGCGCCGGTGTTTGAAGCTCGCGACCTGGTCAACGTGGACAACTACCAAGCCTTTGCTAAACTGCTGATCAACAACACTGTAACCAAGCCTTTTAACATGAAGACCTACCCACCGACCAAGGGCGACCAGGGGCTGGCCAACGCGTTCAAAGAACTCTCGCGCCTGCGCTACGGCCGCGATGCTGCCACCGTCAATGCCGAGATCATGACTCGGATCAAGATTGCTGGCTAACAACACTCTATGAACTT
>Ga0075156_10000813_pt1 | contig 16567 bp, 11 predicted proteins | sample JI81AbrownDNA_FD_70966 | JGI IMG/M metagenome (GOLD analysis project Ga0075156, IMG submission 70966) | Wastewater effluent complex algal communities from Wisconsin, to seasonally profile nutrient transformation and Carbon sequestration -... | ecosystem: Engineered > WWTP > Effluent > Algae...
TTCAGTTGCGGGAGCCTTACAAAAAATCCAGCCATTAAATTTTCAGGATCGATAATTACTTCAGGTTTTTCTTTTTCAAAAGACCGATGAACCGATAACAGGTTTTCATAATAATCCGGATTTCGGAAAATCGGAGAAGATAAGTCCCAATCGTAAAAAGTTGAGCCAAGTGTATTGTTCCTAAATGGCGATGGATCTTCGCTCAACACAAGTATTTTTTTATTTCTGACCGGCATGGTACTTTCTTTTACAATCAAGTCAGCATAACTGATTTGCGGAATTTGCTTGTAGCGCGTCAGGTATGCAAGTGTTACAATACCCGTGAGCAGAATCAACGTATTCATTTCGGCAAACTTTCTTCTTCTTATAAGAAGTAAAAAGTGTGTCAGGAAAAAACTAACGGGCGGCAACACAGTTATGATACTTTGTGGACGAAAATCGTCCGCAATAAAAAACTGCAGAAAGGCCACCACAAACCACAAAAACATCATTTGAAAGATTTGTGATTGATATTTTGAGAGTCTGGCGTCCCGGTTTAGAATAAACAATGAAACAAACAAGTAAAAGAGCGGCATCGTACACAGCAGCAGCAGCGACTTGGTTGAAATCAAATCATGTGATGGGAAGCTGAGATTATGCACGTAATAGTTTTGCCAAAGCTCTTGGGCGTGACCATTCAGGTTGAAAATGCAAATCAATATCAGGTGCGGAAGTAAAAAACCAAACACCAGTAAAAGATACTTGCGCATCGAGCTGCGGGTAAAAATGGAAAGGATAATGATTGCACCCGGAAGATAAATCGCATACGAGAAGCTGAACATCGAAGCCAGGCTTATAAAAATGCCTACGTTAAAAGAAGTTTCATCGCGCGGTGTGCGGAATTCTATTTCTTTAATCAGGCTATTGAGCGCCAGCAGCAGAACCCCAAAAGCAAGCAACTCTCCGGTTAGCGCTAACGAATCAAAGGAAATATAGACAAGCAGTGAAAACAGCAACGAAGGAATGTATGTGTTCTCCGAAAACACCTTCTTATCGATTAAAATAATGCCGAGGAAAGCACTTTGAAAGAAGAGAAGGATGAAAGCAAAAATATGGCGAGCCGTTAGTGAGCGCCCAAATACCATATCAAATAAACCGTAAAACCAGGATGTTAAGGGTGGCGTGCTGTCAATTGTTCCGTGATAAAGGGCATGGCCATCGTTTACGCGTTCACCTACAACAAAGCTTTTAAGCTCAATAACGGTTACATCAGGGGTATCAATGAAAAGCGGCAACGACAACAGTGTCATGATGACCAGAAGGCCGATTAACCGATACGGATCATTGATTCTGAAATACCCTAACACTTCGAAACTTTAAGCGCGCATCAAGTTAATTTTAATATTTTAAATTCTAACTTTAAAAGTTCATGGCAGGCTCCACACGACAATTTAAATTCGCCCGACTGATTCAAAAGGAGATCAGCGACATCTTTCAGCGTGATAGGCGCGGGATATTGGATAATGCCTTTATTACCGTAGCTGACGTAAAGGTCAGTCCTGATCTTGGTGTTGCTAAAATTTACATCAGTATGATGCTGGCTAAAGACAAGGAAGCCATACTGGAAAAGATTAATGGCAGAAAAAGTGAGATTCGAAAAGCCTTAGGCGACCAAATCCGAAAGCAGGTCAGGGTAATCCCGGAATTAATTTTTTATCTGGATGAGGTTGAAGAGAATGCACAACGCATGGATTCGCTTCTGAAAAACCTGAGCATTCCGGCTGCTGCGAAAAAGGACGAAGAAGAGTAACACCATGAATTCTTGAACCTACCGTTCTTTATAGCGAAACGATACCTGTTCTCTAAGCGAAAGAGAAATTTCATCAACATTATTTCCGGTTTAACCCTTGTGCTGGTGGCCAGCTGTACGGCAGCGTTGATTATGGTTCTTTCGGTATTTAATGGACTGGAGGATTTACTTCGTTCACTTAATCAATCCTTCGATCCGCAAATTAAAATTGAGGCAACACACGGAAAGTCATTCGAAATGAATGATGCATTACTCGCTAAAATAAAAAGTATAGAAGGCGTAGAGATTGTCACCGAAGTGATTGAAGATTATGCCTATGCCCGATACCGGGAAGCTAACCAGGTAATTACTCTTAAAGGCGTCAGCGACAATTTCCTCGACCAGCACCGGATAGACGATGCCATTGTTGATGGAGAATTAAAATTGAAGAAGGGTGAGATTCCTTACGCGATTGTTGGCCGGGGTGTTCAGTATTCGCTTTCCATACAGGTTGGGGATGATTTTCATCCGTTGCAACTCTATTATATTAATGATATTAAGCCAGGCATGGTTGATCCCTCAAAGATCTATTCTCAAGGCAGCATCATTGTGGGCTCGGCCTTTTCCATTGTTCAGAATTTTGATGAGAATTATATAATCGTTCCGCTTGATTTTGCACGGGAAGTAATGAAGTATGGAAACAAACGAACGGCACTCGAGATAAAAGTTTCCGATGAAGCAAAAGCGGGAATCGTTAAGAAGAATATAGAGGAAACACTTGGCGATAACTTTACCGTACTAACCCTGGAGGAGCAGCACAAAGACCTATACCGGTTGCTTAAGATTGAAAAACTATTTGCCTTTAGCGGAGGTGTGCTACTGCTGGGAATTGCATCTATAAATATTTTCTTCAGCCTGATGATGCTTGTGCTCGATAAGAAAAAAGATATTTCCTTGCTGACTGCGATGGGCACGGACCGATCCGTTATCCGAAAAATATTCTTACTAGAAGGCGCTTTGATTGCCGTTGGCGGAACGCTTGTTGGTCTCTTAGTCGGGGCGATGCTTTGCGTACTCCAGTCGCGTTTTGGATTTGTATCCATGGGCATGCAAAATTCCGTAACGGAAGGCTATCCTGTTAAAATGGTTCTGTCCGATTTTTTCTACATCACATTGGCCATGATCGTGATCACTGTCGTGGTATCCTATCGCCCTGCGCAGGTTGCAACGCGCACATTCACCCCGACCGACCTGTAAGTACCACGTATGAAAAGGGGCAAATTTCAAGGTTTTTGTCCCATAAAATGATTAACTTGGAAGTTCCGTTCTCTGAAAATGACGGGAAAAGTGCTTACTCATGAAGGTATCTGCCTCACAGCCGTTCCAGATTATCTACTCGCTGTTCCAGCATGAGTACCTGGGCTTATTGATCGAATCCTACATTGTACACCTGGATGAGAAGGGCAAGCTTACGTTCCAGCATCAGAACATTTCTTCTAAAAATGCGCGCGAATTCTCGAAAGGTCTGGATGATCGTGATTATGAGCTGATTAAGCTAACCGATGCGATGGAGCAGGAATCAGTGATCAAAAAATTCGTGGGAAAGCCCATGAAGTCGGACGAGTTCTTTTCAAAGGTTTATAACAAAACAAAAGGGAACGAAGCGCTGCAGGAACAGATTGAGATTCATATTGAAACAAAGCGGGCCGAAGCACTTGAGCTAATGAAGGGCAAGCAACTTTATGAGATGGGAAGTGATGGAGAGCCAACCTGGAAAAAAATTGACGTGCAACCGGAAAAGGCGAGCATCCAATTTCATTTCATGCGCAGCAACGAAGCAACGAATTACTACCCGACCATAACCTATCAGGGAAAAAAGCTTGACCTGCCGAATGATACCGCTTACCTGGTGTGTAAAAGTCCTGCATGGATGGTGCTGAACGGGAAATTGTTTGGCTTTGAAAAATATGTGGACGGCAAAAAGCTTCAGCCGTTTTTCAGTAAAAAGTTTGTGGTTATTCCGAAGAACCTTGAAGAAACATATTACAACCGATTTGTTGCTCCGTTAATTGCATCCTTTGATGATGTGGAAGCAAAAGGATTTGAGATCAATAAAAATGAGTATGATCCCAAACCTATCCTAACGCTTTCGGAATTAGTGGCCGCGCATAGCTCTCAGGCAGCAGATTTGTTTGATAACAATCCCAAAGAAGATAAAAGTGATGAATCTGGAAAGATCGTTTTTGATCTTTCCTTTAAATACGGAAAGCACCGCTTTCAGGGCCGCAACCGGGTGCCGGTAAGTGTAACGGTAGAGCGACACGACAAGGACTACGTATTCCATCGGGTAACACGCAAGTCAGACACAGAAAAAAACTTTTTGCATACGCTGCAAAAACTTGGATTGCCGATGAAAGACTTCAATGTGGCAGTTCCCAAGTCAGAAGCATTTTCATGGCTTAATGAAAACCGGGTTAACCTGTTGAACCTGGGCTTTGAAGTAAGTCAACCCCAGAGTAATGATAAAAAGTACTTTGTCGGTAAAGCCATTATTGAAGTTGAAGTGAAAGAGAGTATTGACTGGTTTGATATTCACGCACGGATAAAATTCGGAGAGTTTGAAATTCCATTTAAGGAATTGCGGAAGCTTATCCTGAAAAAGAAAGTTGAGTTTAAGCTGCCGAATGGCGAGATCGCGATTATTCCGGAAGCCTGGCTTACCCGCTATGCGGATCTGTTTGCGTTAAGCGAAACTCATGGCGATAAGGAAAGGCCGGTTCTCAAGAAACATCACCTGAACCTGGTGAGGGAACTTGAAGAAGGCAACCTGGCGAAAGTTCATTTAAGTGAGAAGTTCAGAACGCTGAATTCATTTAGCGGAATAAAAAGTTATCCGTTACCGGCAGGTTTTAAAGGTGAGCTTCGTCCGTATCAGCGTGCAGGATATAACTGGCTTCGATTTCTAAGTGAGTATAAACTGGGCGGTTGTCTTGCTGATGACATGGGGCTAGGTAAAACCGTGCAAACGTTAACCATGCTGTTGGCGGAGAAGGAGGCAAATGCCGGTCCTTCACTTCTCATTATGCCAACCTCACTGATCTATAACTGGGAGATGGAAGCCAGCAAGTTCACACCTGATTTAAAAGTATTGAACTATACCGGCACGTTGCGGAACAAAGATGTAAAGCGATTTGAGAAGTATGATGTGGTGCTTACGTCTTATGGCATAACACGACTGGATAGCGAGCTGTTTCAGAAATTTTATTTTAACTACATTATTCTGGATGAATCGCAGGTGATTAAGAATCCTTCTTCGAACATTGCCAAGGCTGTTCGTGAGCTGAAATCGAGACATAAGCTTGTACTGACCGGAACCCCGCTGGAGAACACCACGATGGATTTGTGGTCGCAGATGAGCTTTATCAATCCTGGAATGTTGGGATCGCAGTCGTATTTCCGTCAGGAATTCCAGGTACCCATTGAAAAGAAGGGTGATGAAGCAAAATCGAAAAAGCTGAATGCGGTTATTAAGCCATTCGTTTTACGAAGACATAAGTCACAGGTTGCGACTGAGCTTCCGGCAAAAGTTGAGTACATCCAATATTGTGAGATGACGCCTGAACAAGAGCGTAAGTATGAAGAAACAAAAGCATACTATCGCGGGAAGATTCTTGATTTGATTGATAAGGAGGGTATGGGTAACAGCCGCTTCATGATTCTGGAGGGACTAACCAAGCTGCGCCAGCTCGCAAACCATCCGAGGATGATCGAGCCATCCTATTCAGGTGATTCGGGCAAGCTTGAAGACATTACACATATGCTCGAGAACGCCATGGCGGAAGATCACAAGGTTCTTGTGTTCAGCCAGTTTGTGAAACACCTGAATCTTGTTCAGCAATATTTAAAAGCAAACAAGATTGCTTACGCGTACCTCGATGGTGGAAGCACTGACCGGAAGGAGCAGGTTGAGAACTTCAATAAGGATCCGAAAATAAAGGCATTCTTGATTTCTATAAAAGCAGGAGGTCTTGGATTGAACCTAACCGAAGCTGATTACGTGTTCATTCTTGATCCGTGGTGGAATCCGGCCGTTGAAGCGCAGGCCGTTGATCGGGCACACCGGATCGGTCAGAAAAGAAAAGTATTTACCTATAAGTTCATCACCCGCAATACGGTGGAGGAAAAAATCCTTCAGCTGCAGCAAAAGAAACTTAAGCTCACCAACGAACTCATTGTTACGGAGGAGAGCATTATGAAGCAGCTGACGCGGGAGGATATATCGCAGATGCTTGCGTAACGTGGCGCTTCTTCCAGCGCTTGTGTGACCACAGCCAGCCAGCAGGGTATTTGCGGATCAAGTTTTCTGCAGCCTGAACATAGCGATCAATCACTTTTTCCTCATCTTTTACATAAGGCGGTTCGGCAAGCGGCACAAACGTTGCTTCATAATAACCACGCTTTATTTTCCGAATAGCGCTGAATACCACGGGGTATTTCGTCAGGGAAGCGATTTGGTTTGGAGCCTGAAAGAATGCAGTTTCCTGGTTGAGGAAACGGGTGATATATTTCTTATCTTTTTTTTGTCCGGGATATTGATCTGAAACGATGGCAATTAAGCGCCACAGGTTTTTGCGTTTTACCATTTCCCGGCCAAGGTCATTTCGTTTTATCGCATGGCCGCCAAAATGTGTGCGACATGCAAGCAGTAGTTTATTCGTGAGGCTGGTTTTAATGGGCTGAAAGACAAAGTCAGTTGTAAAGTGAAGATTTCCGGCAGCCAAAAGCCATTCCCAATTAAATTGATGTGACGCCAGGGCGATAACCGGAATGTTTTTTTCGCGGTAGGCGGTAATGATTTCCGGATTTGTAAAAATGACCCGCTTACGTAACTCCTTCCGGCTCATGGTGAGTAGTTTTAAAGTCTCTACTGCGTAATCGCAAAGATTTTTGTAGAACAGTCGTTCAATTTTTCTGCGGGCTGTTTTCGTTTTTTTTGGAAAAGAACTTCTAAGATTTCTTCTCACGAGATTTTTCCGATAGGGAAAGACGTAGTATCCCAGCAAAAAAAGAATGTCCGCGAACACATACAAGATACCTAACGGCAGGCGCGATATAACTCTCAAAAAAAACATGTGTTTCTAACTAGAAAGTGCAAGGTACGTAAGGATCGGTCAGCACAAAAACAAAATGAGCGCTTGATAGGCGCTCATTTGTTTCTATGGGCAGTAAAAAATACTACGTTTTATTCAGGAACACGAGCTTCGCATTGTCGGCCCGGTTTATGGATTTATAAAAGTCAATGAATTCCTGATATGTGCTTGCGGGAAATCTTCCTTTATTAATTTTCATTCTACGCGTGTACACTACAAGTCCCTGATCGAGTGTATACGATGATTCATACTCACCGAATTTTGAGCTAATCTTAGTTGCTTGAGGGAGAATTTCGGGATATATCTCTGAGGGTATGTGGTATCGAATGGTATCATAATCCACAAAACCAAAATTCCTTACTATATCCGTTTTACGGCTTTCATTTTTTCCCGGTATGAATGAGTTTCGGTTCATTAAGTTCGGTGTAAGCATTAATCGCTTTCCGCTCACGTTTGCGAATCGTTTAAGAGACAGATTGAGAGTAACAATAGCGGTTGGGATTTTACCTTTTTTATCTTCAAACTTAAACGAAGTAACATCGAACACAGGTATATCGGTTGTTTCCAACACCCATTTTTTTTGCTTGTCGTATTGATTGTTAAGATAGAAGTCCAGGCCATCGGTTTCATATTGTAATCCTGAGTAAATTGTTTTGATCGTTGCAGAAGCGTCTCCTGTGGTCGCAATTGTAACATCTGCAGTTCGTGATTGCACGTTTAATTCTTCAGGATATTTTGGAGTATTTACCCATACTGCTCCATCTTCTTTCACCATCAACGCTTTTCGATCACCGGTGAACTTACCCGAATATGCAAATGGACTGGTTTGACTGGTACACTCAAGCCATAATGTATCTGCTCCATTTGGAACGGCAACGATAACATGGTTAGTTTGATGACTGGGAAAATCAAGCATCGTTTCGTCTTCATTTTCACCTGCCCTAACAGCACAGTAGTAGCCCTTTACATCTGCCTGCTTTAATAAGGCAACCATATAATTCGACAGTGCTTTACAATCGCCATACCCTGTTTGATCTACCTCTGAAGCTTTGAAAGGTTGGATTCCTCCAACGCCTTCCGAGATACTAACATACCGGGTTTTTCCCTGCAGGTATTCGTAAAGAACCTTAACCTTCTGCTCTGTCGTGGGAAGGCCTTTTGTAAGTGAAATAACTTTTGCTTTTGTTTCTTCTGAAATCTCATCCCTGCCTTCCAGAATAGACCTTCGCCATTTTCCGTAATGATTCCATGAACTCATGTCTCCAGGATACCCCTCGTATTGAAATAGGCTAGGTGCTGCCAAAATATGCGGGATAACTTCACTAGGCCCGGGACCATAGGGCTCAATGGAGATGGGTTTGAGATTTTCAAAAGACCAGGAAAGAGACTCAACGCCTTTTGCAGGATTACTTTTTTTAGGCTGCTGATCAACATTGAGCATTTTATAGCGTGGCCGCAGCTCTTCCGGAAAGATTAATTCATAGGATGCATGTTGAACAGATATTTTTTCACCCGGTATCAGATACGTTCCTTCAATTGAATATAGGTACTTATACTCGACTTCGTACTCAAACTCTACGGTGTAAGGATAGACACTCTGTGCAACATTAACCCTTTTATAGCGGTTATCGCTGTATAAGCTGAAACCATCGAAAGCGCTTCCATCTTCAATCTCTGAGCTTTTTATCTTTCGAATCAAGTTGCCTTCAGGTCCATAAATATTGGCCTTAAACATGGTGATTTTCGACAACTTTGAATACCCGATTGTCTCTTCTGCAAAACCTTTTCCGTTGTTGTTAAAAATCGATATGACAATATGGGTGTAGGCTGTGGCTGTGCTACGGGAGTTAATTGTATATACCATCTTATCTTCGCGCACAACCGCGTTCACTCCTTTCTTAAGCTCTTCTGGAATTTCACTAATCGGGTATTTTGGGTCACTCGCCAGACCCTTAACCGCAATCAACAGGAAACAAAATAGCAGCCGCATTACTAAATGTACGCTAAAATTATATTTTCTTCTTCAACACAATTTGTTCAGCATGTTTGGAGACTACCAAATCGTAAAATTCACGCAATCCTTTATATTCAAGCTGGGTGAACAGGCTTTGGTTAATGGAAAGAATGCTAATCACATTAATGGTTTTTCCAACGACCTGAACGTTATAGGTAAATTTTCCGCCATTATTAGGAAGAAGCACCACCTTAGGCTTTGGCAACTCGTCAGCCAGGTAATTTTCGGGAATACTAATATTACAAATAAGGGTGCGCTCCGAAGCTTTACCGAAATCAACCGGATACACGCGGTCTTCCAGCCTAAAAGGATTCTCATCAACCCGTAAGTGAACTACAGGATTGATATATAGAATTGAAGCATCACCAAAATTTTCGATGTGTGTAAATTCATATTTTTCTTTTGCTGCCTGGGATAAGTTGTTCACGTTTTCAAAAGAGCTCTTCTTAATTTCCCATGCGTGCCCATCTGAAAAATCTTTTATGTACTCAGCTTCTCCCGTTTTAAAATACGCGCGCCTAAACGCATAGGCATTATACCCGTCATTGGTAATGTCTATTTTACCCGTTAACTCGCCTGTTGGAGAAAAGGTAAGCTCGGCATTTGCGTAAATTTTTGATTTCGGAGCGGAAAGAGAGATCCAGCCGGGCGCAGTTTCGGATATGATATAGCCTTTGCCATTCAGGCAACGTTCGGGCAAGAGATTAATGGGCAACAGACGATCGGTGGCGTCCAAAAGAATGCTTTTTCCACCAATTTCTGCTTGACAGATTACGTAGTTGAATTGTGATGAAAGCGCAACTTCTTGCCGAATGAATCCATGGTTTCTGGTGCTGATAATAACAGGATTTGCCGGTATACCCGCCCGTTGAAGCATGGCCACTAATAACAAGTTTATTTCGGCCGAGCTGCCCTTCTTCTCTTCCAGTGATTTTTTAAAACTTGAAGTCAGGTATTTCCGATACGCTCCGTTCCATTCCATGTTTGACTTAACAAACGTGTAGATCGCAATGAGCTTTTCCTGTTCGGTAGTAGCGCCCGCGATAGTCTCCTCCGTAGTTTTTTTCAGGAACATAGAACCCTTGATGGCTGCGCCAAAGTTCGCGCTCTCCAGAAAACTTCTATTCAGATCGGCCCACGTACCCATCATTGGCTGCATCGGCTCATCGGGGAATTTTACATACGCCAGTTCAAAATTAATTTTCGAAAGATAATCTGCAGCCGTAGTCATAAACGGTTCTTCTTTAAAGCCGGGTACGTCCTGCGCTACCCAACGGTAAGCTTGTTCATTAAAACGAATTTCGTCACTTGAATAGGTTGTCTGAGATACCTTTCCGCCTGATCGTTCTTTCGTGGTTATTGTAAGCGACTTGGCATTAACCTTATTTTCGTTTATGGCTAGCAGAACATAGCCATGCATGTATTGTTTATAATTGAAAAATTCCGGAATGTTAGCCCGATACTCGGTCCACACGATAGGAACGGTAGACTGAAATTCCCAATCCCGGAAATATTGAATGAAATCTGAAGCAATTTCATAGGTAACCTCAATGACCGATCCCTCTTTAACATTTGGGGCAGTGAATTTTTTTATCATTACATTCTGATCGTACTCTTCGTCAAAAACGGCATCAGACTTCATTTTGGTTTCAACATCCTTTCCATTTTCAAGGTTGTGTGTAAGTACCTTTAGGCCACTCAGTTTTTCATTGTCTGATGAATTACGATACAATGGAATCTCAAAATTGGCCAAATCATATCCGTCTTTTTTTAGAATTTTAATCCGCTGGATTCTTTCAAAATTTACCGTCCAGTCGCCTGTGGATTGTGAATAGGTAATATTAGATGTGCCATAATCTCCCAGCACCACAGCAGCAGCGGCAGTATCTTTTTCATACCGGTTCATTTTCAGGTCTTCGATAGGAACGCTTCCAAATTTGAAAGGAGCCTTTTGTGCACACGCGGAAAAACAAAATACCGTGCATAGCACCGCGGTCAACAGAAATCTCATGGGGGGGTATTTAGGGTTAGGTGTACAAAAAGAACCAATTAATTACTCAGACACAAGTAGTCATTACTTTCCTCGTATTTTTAACCAAACAGATTTGATTTTGGCTAAAGCGAAAGCGTCTTTTTTTTGTCAGCAATGTGGACATGAGTCTGCCAAATGGCTCGGGAAGTGTCCGTCCTGCGGTACCTGGAACTCCTTTGTAGAAGAGATTGTCCGGAAGGAAGAGGTAAGCAAAACGGAATGGCGGCAGGAAACAAAATCGGAGCGAAGCAAGGCCAAGCCCATATCGCAAGTTGAACCAGCCCACGAACTTCGGATCACCACGCACGATGAGGAACTTAACCGTGTATTGGGTGGAGGAATTGTTCCGGGTTCTTTAATCTTGATCGGAGGTGAACCCGGCATTGGAAAGTCAACGCTGATGCTCCAGCTTGCACTAACACTTTCCGGAGCGAAAGTGCTGTATGTTTCCGGTGAAGAAAGTGAGCAACAGATAAAAATGCGGGCCGAAAGACTGGCTGCAGCCGGCAATGATTCCTGTTTCATTCTTACAGAAACCAATACAAAAAATATTTTTTCATCGATCGAATCTTTACAGCCCGATGTAGTTATTGTTGATTCGATTCAAACGTTAAATTCCTCGTTGCTTGATTCCGTTGCCGGAAGCATCGCGCAGGTACGGCAATGTGCTGCGGAGTTGATGAAATTTGCGAAAGAAACAGATACACCGGTTTTTCTTGTCGGACATATTACCAAAGATGGTATGCTGGCCGGTCCAAAGGTACTGGAACACATGGTTGACACCGTGCTGCAATTTGAAGGCGATCGCCACCTGGCCTATCGAATACTTCGAACAACCAAAAACAGGTTTGGCTCAACTTCGGAGATAGGCATCTATGAAATGCTGGCCTCGGGATTACGGGAAGTATCCAATCCATCTGAAATTTTGATCTCTCAAAAAGACGGGCCGGTGAGCGGTGCAACCATTGGTGCTACCATTGAAGGCAACAGACCATTGCTCATTGAAATTCAATCACTCGTAAGTCCGGCTTCGTATGGAACACCGCAGCGAACACCTACCGGGTTTGATCAGAAAAGGCTAAACATGTTGTTGGCGGTATTGGAAAAACGATGCGGCTTTCGATTGGGCGTGCAGGATGTTTTTGTAAACATGGCCGGAGGAATTACGGTTGAAGATCCGGCCATTGATCTGGCGGTCTGTGTTTCAATTGTTTCTTCGTTTGAAGAACTTTCCGTATCTGAAAAAGTTTGCTTTGCAGCAGAGATAGGGTTGGGTGGAGAACTGCGTGCGGTAAACCGTGTTGATCAACGCATCTCGGAAGCGGAGAAGCTTGGCTTTACTGAAATTTATATATCCCGGTATAGCCAGCGCTCCATTGACTTGAAGAAAGCAAAGATTACCGTTAAGTCATTCGGTAAGCTTACAGAAGTGTTTCAGGATTTGTTTGGGTAACCTCACTGGGAACATACCAATGTTCCGGCAACATGTAAGGGCGATACAATTAAGATTGTTATCAACTGTAGTAAGGGAGCTAGTCTTTTATTATTTTGATTCTTTTAACAATAATATTATTTCTTCGGATTTCGCAGATGTAGACACCAGATGGCAGATCTGTCAAAATCAAACTGGTTGTAAGTTCAAATGTTTTTGTTTTTACAAATACACCCTGAGCGGTGTACAATAATGCTTCTGATTCACCAGGCCTGTTTACTTCAATGTTAACCTGTTCCTGAACCGGATTTGGGAAGACTTCAATCTCAGCAATTTCTCTTTCGGTAGCGGTAACCGGATCAACAATAAATGGAAATTCCGGAATTTCATCTGTGTAGATGACATAATTAATGTCTGATACTGAAGCTGGAGATGAGGGACCCCCATTCAGTCTGCCGCGAACTGTAATCAGGTAAGCATTTTCTCGCACATCCGCTTCCTGCGGAGTAATGGTTAATACACCTACTTTTATATCGCCTGTCGGAGCAGCCGAGTCGTATGTTGTAAACGATACCGATTCATTATCAAGCTCGGAGAACATTTCGAGAATAGGATTCCTGTCACTGTCGACTTCGTAAAAGACTTTTATTTTCTTTTCTTCAGTTGGCTGAACCAAAATCCGGCTGTATTCATCCAACTCCTGGTTATCATCGAGCATAGGAATTTCGGATGCATTGCTATTTAGTATCACCTGGAAGTCGATCCGGCTAAATCCTATTAGCCGGTATTGATCATCGACTTTAGCCCATTGCTTAGCGATAACGGCAAAGGTATACTCCCCTGCTTGCGTTTGATTTTCAATGTTCCAGGTTAATACACCCGTGAGATTATTAACAGACATGCCTCCGGGTTGCGTATAACCAACCACCGGAAGGCCGCGATCGCGATAAGGAACCGCCATTTCATAAGTAATCAGGTTGTCGTCATGTGACGCGGTACCCAGTGAAATCTTGAACTCAGACCCTTGAAGCGCTGAAAAAAAAACAGGTGGCGACAGGAAAACAGGCGAGGAGCATGTTCCTATGGCCAGATTAATTCTTGTTTCGGTATAAAACGTTGTCCAGAAGGAGTCCTCCATGTTGAGAACACCGCCATTGCGATTAGGCTCAACATAGCTGATAAGATAGCTATCAAGACTGCCATACAAATGGTTTACGGTATATGAAGCCATGCCAATGTTTGCCCCTAGGTCGGGCCGTGGAGTATTTTCAACCCTTGGCACCACGATGGATGTGCCGTCTCCAAAATACAAGATGCCATCTTCTCCAAACTTTACATCTGAAGCTGTGTTCGTAAATACGACAATTTTGATTTTAACGGTTCTGGATGTGCAGTTCGATCTTTCAGCAATTATGTATCCGCAACGGAGGTGGGAGGCCAACAGAAGATGGCCACAAGGCAATGCGAGTAAACACAACAACAGAATTTTCTTCATGACCAACCTATCAGATATTAAAAGTATCCAATTTTCCTGAAATTTTAATCGTTAGCGGATTAGTGCTTAATGACTTTTTCCCTGAAGTCCTCCCGTATGTATAGCAAGCAGGGTAGAACCGGTTTTAAAAAAACTTTTTTGAACGAGATCAAAAATTCCGGCCATCATCTTAGCGGTATAGACATTATCTAACGGAATGGTATTTCTCGTTTCGAAGTGACTCTTAAACTGCTCCAGTGCAGCAGTCGTTCTGCCGTAACCACCAAAGTGATAATCGGTAATAATTCTCCAATCGCTATGCTGCCCTGAGGTTAGCCAGTTTTTAACATCGGCATCTAAAAAGTCACCTCCTTTTAAAGAAGAGAAGCCAAGGATGTTTTTATTATTTGGTATTCCATTGATAATTCCCGCTAATGTTCCGCCTGTACCTATAGAGCAGCACAGGTAATCAAAGTCATTTCCAAGTGTTTGTACAAATTCAATTACGCCTTTCACTGCAAGCTCATTCGTTCCACCCTCCGGGATCAGGTAGAAATCTCCGAATTGCTGTTGGAGCTGATCAATAAATTCTGACTGAGTTTTGTTTCGGTATCGCTCGCGCGAAACATAGTGAAGCTTCATACCCGTGGTTGCTGCGAAGGACAACGTATGATTTAAGGGAAGCGTTTCCTCACCGCGAATAATGCCAATGGATTCGAATCCTAATTCCTGCGCAGCTGCAGCTGTAGCAAAAATGTGATTGGAGAAAGCACCCCCGAAAGTCAGCAAAGTTTTTTTTCCGGTGTGTGTCGCTTCTTCCAGGTTGTATTTCAGCTTCCACCATTTATTTCCGGAAACGTAAGGATGATTCAACTCTTCTCGCTTGAGTAAGAGCCGCACACCGGCTTTATCCAAAATCGGATCATGAATTTCCTGAACGGGTGTTGGTGTGTACCGTAACATCTTCTGACAGCTTCTGTCGCGAGCCATAAAAGTAATTTATTACAACCACAATCAACTGTACATTCGTGAATGGAGCAGGAGGAGAAAAGGGAAGATTATTTCAAGGGCCGTGGTGCGCAGATCAAAACCGGCAACAAGTTTTTAAAGAATGAATATGTAACCGATCACATTGAAGGTCTGGATGAACCTTTGCTGGGAGCACCACAAACTCAGATTTTTTTAGAGACACCCAAAAAAATCATCAACAAAATTGAAAGCCCCGATTTGCATGGCATGTATTCCATGAATCCGTATCAGGGCTGTGAACATGGCTGCATTTATTGTTATGCGCGAAACACACATGAGTACTATGGCTTTAGTGCCGGGCTTGATTTTGAAACTAAGATCATCGTTAAGAAAAATGCTCCCGAACTACTGGAAAGAGCAATTCTTCATCCGAAATGGCAACCGGTTCCCATCATGTTGAGTGGCAACACCGATTGCTACCAGCCGCAGGAAAGAAAATTTCAGATCACCCGAAAAATATTAGAAGTGCTGGCGCGCTATCGGCACCCCGTTGGAATTATCTCAAAGAACAGTTTAATCACGCGCGACATTGATATTCTTCAAGACCTGTCCAAAGACAATCTTGTTCATGTGATGATCTCGATAACAACTCTGAATGAGGACCTTCGCAGAGCGATGGAACCACGCACAGCCAGCGGAATGAAACGCTTAAAAGTTGTGGAGGAGTTATCAAAAGCGGAAATTCCGGTTGGCATTATGAATGCTCCGATAATTCCGGGACTGAATCATCACGAAATCCCGACCATCCTTAAAGCTGCTTCAGAGCATGGAGCATTAACTGCCGGCATGACTGTCGTTCGATTAAATGGCTCCATTGGAAAAATATTTGAAGACTGGCTGCGCAAAAATTTTCCGGATCGCTTTGATAAGGTTTGGAATCAGATCTGTGCATTGCATGGAGGGAATGTGAATGATTCTCAATTTGGCAGACGCATGAGCGGGGAAGGAACGTATGCGGAAATCATTCACAAGCTGTTCAGCACCTCGAAGAAAAAATACTTTGGGGGCCGGCAAATGCCGGAGTATGATTTAACGAAGTTCAGGTATAAAGGAAATTTGAGTTTGTTTTAATCTTCCCAGGTTAAAGCATCAAAAAATTGTGAAATTCTTTTATCTGTATCAACATAGCCCGGATCCGTCATTACGTACATAAAAACAGCCTGGTTTTTTATTAAAACAGAAAGTCCATTGTAATTAGTTGAATCAGCTGAGTTGAACTTAACAGTCGCATTGACACTTTTAGCTACACAGTTTTTGAAAGTTAGAGCACTTTCTTTCCGGATTGTAAGGTTATAAGAGTTCTTCAAAATACTGTTTACAATAGTTGTAGCAGCATTGATAAACGCAGCACTATCAATTGAGTCAACTGTTTTATAATTGATCACGGAGATGAAGTAGACAAAATTAAAGCCTTTGGAATCCTTCAAATATACCTTGCGAGTATACTGATCCATATTTTCATTTAGTTCTCGTACATCATAGCTAGGTTCTTTCGGAAACTTAATTTTCAAGCCACTTTTACCAATCGTATACAATTTCCATTCAGTGGTTGAATTGGATCGACTATTTTGAGCACTAGCCTGATAAAGAAGCGCGATGCAAAAAAGGATGATTAGCGGGCAGCATGATTTCATAAATTCAGGTATAAAGTGAACCTAAGCTTATTTT
>Ga0075156_10000815_pt1 | contig 16555 bp, 16 predicted proteins | sample JI81AbrownDNA_FD_70966 | JGI IMG/M metagenome (GOLD analysis project Ga0075156, IMG submission 70966) | Wastewater effluent complex algal communities from Wisconsin, to seasonally profile nutrient transformation and Carbon sequestration -... | ecosystem: Engineered > WWTP > Effluent > Algae...
CGCTACACATCGTCCCCATACAGCACAAGGCTTTACCCTTGTGGAAACGCTTGTTGCGATTGCGGTTCTTCTCCTCATTATCATTGGTCCTATTACGGCAGCACAAAAAGGTATACAGCAGGCATACTACGCAAACGAACAACTGTCGGCAGTCTTTCTTGCACAGGAAGCTATCGAAGCGATACGTCAGCGTCGTGATGATCGGGCACTCGAGGCATGGAACAACCCTTCAGGAAACATTGATACTTCGGCGTGGAGTACTGCGGGATGCTCGGGAAGCTCAGGGCCGCTTACGTGTTCGGTAACCAAAGATGGTCTTACCTATAACCGCGCAATTAGCATTGGTGCAGGCGGATCGGAACGTTTGGTTACGGTTACTGTTTCATGGACCAATACTTCACTGTTTGGCGGAGCGACTCGAAGTGTAGTACTGCAGACATACCTGCACGACCATTACCGGCGTTTTGGACAATAAACGGCTATGCGTACTCATACATCACAAAATGGAGTCACACTACTGGTAACGCTTCTTCTTATGGGTGTGCTTCTTGCGGTGACCACCTCTCTGATTAACATCACACTCAAGCAATATCAGTTTTCAGGTATTTCATATGATTCAGAAGTTGCCTTTCAAGCAGCAAGTGCTGGAATGGAGTGCACACAGTTTAATGACTGGGTAAATGACGAATTCAGAATCGGAAACGCGCATGATCCCGCAACATGCTTCGGTGTCGCTTCGGCTGATTTGGCAGGGTCAGGAGCTGTTTCAAGCGGGGAGGAGCAGGAGTTCCGTTTCTCATGGGGTAATCCAAACGTATGTACAGAGGTAAGTGTCTTTAAATTCTTTAACGCTACAAATCCAGTCAATCTCACAGTTCGTGGCACGAATATACGACCAGGTCAGCCATGTCCTGCGGGAGCAGTTTGTACATTCGTTGAATCACGAGGATACAACGTTGGGTGTAACGATGTTGGGGCAAGTCCTCGAGTCGTCGAGCGTGAGTACTCACTGTTATATTAGGAATATTCAAAAAACCATCACCCTTTGGGTGGTTGTTTTTTTGCGGTAAGATAGATATACGATATGGCACAGACTCCTCAGAATATACAGAAACGGGCAGAGAAGCTCGAAGCGCTCATAGCGCATCATCAGAAGCGATACCATGAAGAGGATGCCCCTGAAATAAGTGATGAGGCATATGACTCTCTCGTGCGGGAACTCGCATCTCTTGTTGATGTCTATCCAACACTGAAAGAAACGAACAAAGTTCTGAATGCTGTGGGAGGGAACGTGAGTGAGGCGTTCGCAAAAGTGAAGCATCAGGTACGTCAGTGGTCATTCGACAATGTGTTCAGTGACGATGAGCTCCACGCATGGGAGGAGCGCTTGGTACGTGTACTTGAAAAACAAGGGTTGCGCCCCGATTCAGTCGCGTATGTGAGTGAACACAAGATTGACGGCCTGAAACTGGTGCTTGAGTACAACCGTGGAAGTTTAGTACGAGCTACGACACGTGGTGACGGCACGATAGGTGAGGATGTGACGCATACAGCGCGTACAATTAAAGACATTCCTGCGACACTCAAAGAGCCGGTTACCCTCATTGTGATTGGCGAGGCGTGGCTTTCTGAAAAAGATTTTGCACGCATTAATACAGAACGCGCAAAGACAGGCGAGCCATTGTTTGCAAATCCGCGCAATGCTGCTGCAGGCTCGATTCGTCAACTTGACCCTGAAATCACACGGAAGCGGAACGTTTCTTTTTTTGCGTATGATATCGACTTCATTGACGGTGCTACGTGTCCCAATCTTCCAAAGACGCAATTCACTGAGCTTGCGCTTTTAAAGAGTCTTGGTCTACGAGTTAACCCGCACGCAAAGCGCTGTGCAACTCTTAATGAGGCGATTACAGAATATCGCGCATGGGTTCCTAAAAAGCACAGCATGCCATACGGTATGGATGGTACCGTCATTAAAGTCGATGAAATTGCTTTGCAGACAGCGCTTGGATATACAGCAAAATCCCCGCGTTTTGGTATCGCATACAAATTTCCTTCAGAACAAGCAACGACCGTCATCGAGGATATTGCGCTTCAGGTCGGTCGTACGGGAGTCGTGACGCCAGTCGCACACCTTCGTCCTGTGCATGTTGCAGGATCAACAGTCTCCCGCGCAACGCTTCATAATGAGGATCAAATTAAGCGTCTGGATGTGCGTGTGGGCGATACAGTTATATTGCAAAAGGCGGGAGATGTGATTCCTGAAATTGTGAGCGTTGTTCTTGAGCTACGACCTAAAAATGCTAAGCCGTACCATTTTCCGCAGTATGTACCGGAGTGCGGTGGCGATGGAAGAATCGAACGTATTCCCGGAGAAGCGGCATACCGTTGTATTGCGCGAGACTCAGCGGTACTCCATCGACGTCGACTCTACTATTTTGTTTCGCGCACAGCGTTGAATATAGATGGTGTTGGGCCAAAAATCATTGATTTGTTATTGGAGCACAACTTAATAAATACTGCTTCAGACCTCTTCACCTTAACCACGGGTGATCTTTTAGGACTTCCTGGTTTTAAAGAGAAGGCAGCTCAAAATGTTATTGATGCGATACATGCGGTTCGTGTTGCGCCGCTCCATCGACTGCTCGTCGCGCTTTCCATTGAGCATGTGGGTGAGGAGACTGCGCGTGTCATTGCAGAGGCCCTGCCATCAATCGATAAAATACGGCACGCATCTGAAGCCCAACTTGCTGCTATTTATGGCGTTGGAGACATTGTTGCGGCATCACTCGCTGCCTGGTTTAAGAATCCGCATCATACGAAAGAGCTCGATGCACTTCTTTCACATGTGACCGTTACTGCTCCGGATACACACAAAAAAAGCACTGGCGCGCTTTCAGGAAAAACGCTCGTGTTTACCGGCACCCTGGAAGGACTCAGTCGCGAAGATGCTGAAACAAAGGCTCGAGAAGCCGGTGCACATGTTGCAAACTCTGTCTCTAAGCAGACCAGTTACGTCGTGGTAGGTGCCGAGCCTGGTTCAAAAGCAGCAAAGGCAGAAGCGCTTGGTGTTTCGGTAATAACAAAGGACGGTTTTTTGAAATTGCTCAATCTGTAGCTCATGCTACTATGACCCGCATGAAGCGAGAGGATATTGAACATCTTGCAAAGCTTGCACGTATCGGCATCACTGATGCGGAAGCGGATGCCTTGGCGTCTGACGTGACGAGTGTTCTTGAATATGTGAGTGAAATTGAGGGTATTGCCGGTACCGGTGCTGTTGAAAAGAAAGTTGGTCCGTTGAACACCGTTTTACGGACTGACGGCGAACCGCATGCCGCTGATTTATATACCAAGGACCTACTCGAAGCTGCTCCTGACCGCCATGGTCGCTACGTAAAAGTACGAAAGATTCTTGAAGACAAATCATGACCATTACTGAATTACGCGCGCAGTTTATAGAGGGAAGCTACACACCAGTGCAGGCATTTGATGCTATGTGTGAGGCAATTCGTATGCGTGATGGAGAAATCAATGCATTTCTTGATGTGTATGATGATGCACGCGCGGATGCGGAGCGTGCCACTGAGCGTTTCAGAGAAGAAGGGGAATCTGCTCCAGCACTTCTCGGTCAGCCGATTGCAATGAAGCATAATATTCTTATCAAAGGACGAAGGGCTACTGCGGCTTCAAAAATTCTTGAACACTATGTGGCGCCATATGACGCAACCATCACTGCACGTCTCAAAGATGCGGGGGCGGTATTCATTGGGGGTACGAACATGGATGAGTTTGCGATGGGTTCTTCAACTGAGAATTCAGCATTTGGTGTGACACGTAATCCTGTAGACCCAACACGCGTTCCTGGCGGTTCATCTGGCGGTTCTTCAGCTGCAGTTGCGATGGGCGCTGCTGTTGCCTCCTTTGGTACTGATACCGGCGGCTCTGTTCGTCTTCCAGCAAGCTTCTGTGGACTTGTTGGTTTTAAGCCGACATATGGACGCGTTTCTCGACATGGTCTCATTGCGATGGGTTCATCACTGGATCAGGCGGGTACTATGACGAACTCTGTTCGTGATGCAGAAATTCTTTTTTCAGTTGTACAAGGTAAGGATCGTTTTGATGCAACCACAATTAACGAAGATACATATCCGAACGTTCCTTTGAAAGATCGATACCGAATTGGGGTGCCTCGGGATTTTCTAGGGGAGGGCATGGATCCTGATGTACTCGTTCGTTTTAATGAACAAATTGAAACACTCACGAAGGCAGGTCATGAAGTCGTTGATATATCATTGCCACTTATGAAGCGTGGTCTTGCCGCCTACTACATCGTGATGCCTGCTGAAGTTTCTTCAAATCTCGCACGTTATGACGGTGTACGCTTTGGTCTCCGTGTACCAGGAGACAATCTCCTTGATGAGTATTTGAAGACGCGCGCTGAGGGCTTTGGTGCTGAGGTAAAGCGGCGAGTACTACTCGGTACGTATGTCCTCTCATCTGGGTACTATGACGCGTATTACGGCAAGGCGGAAATGGTACGAACTATGATGCGAGAAGAGCTCGCGCAGGCATTCTTGAATGTTGATTTGATTATGACCCCAACGGCACCGACTCCGGCGTTCAAGATTGGTGAAAAGAGTGACCCACTTTCGATGTATCTTGCAGACATATTTACTGTTCCTGCAAACCTTACGGGTGTACCTGGCATTTCAATACCGATGGGCACTGTAGAGAGGGAAGGAATTCAGCTTCCTGTTGGGGTACAATATATAGCACCACATGCAGGTGATGAGCGTCTATTCGACTTCGGTAAGAAGTCATATGATCACAAAGAGCTTGCCTAAGGTGCGTCCGACGCATGACACCAGATTCCGCAACTACTAGTGTTCCTACACTTCCGCAGATAAGCATCGGGGGTCCTTTCGATGGTTTTGCTGATTTTTTTCGGTATACCGCCTGGGGGAATATCGGGGATCATCTTGTGTTCTTCTGGAATATTTATTCTATCGTTGCGATTCTCGTTTCGCTTCTCTTTTTTGTAGGTATGGTGTACGCAAAGATTCGCCATGCAGAATTAGATGATATCGAGAGTGAGGAAATTGCACATGCAGAACAGAAGTGGGCTGCGCGATACGCAAAGCCCGATACCCGTAATGCTCGTTGGACGTTAATTCAACAACGTGTGCAGGACGTTAGTCCTGAAGGGTGGCGCATTGCTATCATTGAGGCAGATATTCTACTTGAAGAGACTCTTACAAATGCAGGGTATGTAGGTCAAAGTATTGGCGACAAACTTAAATCCGCAAATCCACAATCATTCCGCACGGTTCAGGATGCATGGGATGCACACAAGGTCCGTAATGAGATTGCGCACGTGGGGAGCGATTTCATACTCACGCAGCGTGCAGCTCAGGAAACTATTGTTAAATTTGAGCGCGTATTTAAAGAATTTGGCGTAATATAGGTTGCGCATCTGCGTCATATACGATACAGTCTCACTACTCTGTATAGCAGGGTGAGTTGTCAAAAACACATAGCGGGGTAGAGGAAGAGGGTATATGTCTCTGGGGGAGACATATACGGGGAGATTAGTCTCCCGAGCACCCTTTCTTTACCACGGCTGTAGAAGACACCAAATAAATACATAGCGGGGTAGAGGAGAGGTACCTCGGGAGGCTCATAACCTCCAGACCCTGGTTCGATTCCAGGCCCCGCAACAAGAATACAAAAAGACCCACCCAAGGTGGGTCTTTTTGCGCCGGATCATCTGGTTGTGATACAGTATACTTACCATCGTGTCGCCTGAGACTAATGCTTTCTCCATGCCACAGCCTCTCCCTCTTGAGCAGGCTTCAGAGGCGTCTCCTGTGCAGGAGCGCGAAGTTGCTGACTTAGAGGTACGCTCAGAGCGTACCTGGTCAAAAGAACATATGACCGAAGAACGAGCACGTCTTGCTGCGGAGATAGCGGAAGAACGATATGCAGGTCGCCACAAGATCGTTGAGTTGCGTATGCAGGTGCACATGTTACAAGAAAGACTTGAGCAGTCTGGGTATAAGAGTGAGTCGATACAGATTGAGCTTGAGAGCCTGGAAAGCCGGCGTGCTGAACGAGCGAACTCGCTCACGGGGAAAGTCAGATCATTCTTACATATTGAAACATCACTCGATGCGGAATTTACTAAGGATGTTCAGGTAAAGAGTGAATCTTTGGATGCGTTGCGCGAAGAAATGGCAGTAATCGCAACAGAGATTGAAGCGAGCGCCCAAAAACTGATAGAGACCGACAATTCACTCGTATCACTGCGTGAGAAGATAGCGCGGCACTATGTTGAGGCAGGAGAATATATGCATCGAACAGTAGAGCAGATCATGCTCCGCAATAATGTATTCATTGTCCATACGATCAATGAGCATATCGAGCTCCGCCATAATGATAATTCGAACGTATCCAAGAACATTTCTTTTGAAGATGACCTAGATATATTATTGTCACTTGAGCCTTCGATCTCTGCCTCATCTGTCAGTCCCGGGGTCGACGAAGAAGGGAGAGTGAGCGGCCTCTGGAGTCACAGCGGAGGCGTTCTCATACGTGGGGGTAGGGTGGTAGCTGCATCGATGCATGATATGGGTACACGTTCTTTGGGTATAAAAGAACGGCACGCGCCCGGTCAATTGGAGATTTCAGCGGAAGATATAGATGTGGTTGTTGGATCAGCGCGCAGTTCGTTGCCGGGTGATATCGGAGGCTATAATGAATTGGTCATCGACAATCCTGAGGTCTCTGGGTATTTCAAACCAGGTAGCCGGGATGAGCAAGGAACATATTGGATATACGATCTGAGTACGCGCCAGAGTCTGGAACATTTGCATGAGCTATACAAGCAGGATCCGCGCGGAGATACATATAAGGAGGAGCTTGAATTGTTCCAACGCAATCTGGACAACTATCGGAATCGTTTTCAACAGATACACGATAAAGGATTGCTGTTCTATGTTATGACACCCGATCGTCGATTTTTTGAGGTATCCGCAGTACATGAGAACGGTACTCTGACTGTGGGATCGGAACTGACGCCCGAACAGGCGGCAAAAGGACGCGCGGGTCTTTCTCCAGAAAAGCGCAAGGATCTCGGTACCCAGTTATTGCAGCGGGAGATATTCCGCACGAAAGAATCGCATGCAGAAGCCATGGGTATCATTAGTCAATTATAGAAAATACGAAGTGTCCTCGGATCGTTGGTGTGCTATAAATATCCCCATATGCAATGCGTCATTCTTGCAGCAGGAAAGGGTACTCGACTTCGACCCCTAACTGATAATTGTCCAAAACCATTGGTGAAAGTAGCAGGGAAGCCTCTTCTTGATCATATTGTTCTAGCACTACCGAGCGCGGTGGATGAGCTTATTATCGTGGTCGGATACCTCGGTGACATGATTCGTGAACACTGCGGCGAAGAGTTTCATGGTCGCAAGGTACGATATGTAGAGCAAACGATGCAGGATGGTACCGGTCGTGCACTCTGGCTCTGTAAGGATATGCTCCAGGGTCGTTTCCTCTTTATGTTTGCAGACGATATCCATGGCAAAAACGATATTGCGCGTATTGCATCCTACACGCGCGGCATTCTTACTAAGACGAGCGACACACCAGAACGATTTGGAGTGATTGTCCGAAACCCTGACGGTACGCTTGCTGAGATGATTGAGAAACCGACACACCCACCTTCAAACTTGGTTTCGACTGGCGTTATGGTGCTCGACGATCACATCTTTGAGTTTGAACCACAGAATCCGGTCAATGGCGAATACTATCTCACCGAGTCACTTGAACGCTATGCGCGGCAGTATCCGGTTGCAGTTGTTGAGGAGGAGGTGTGGATTCCGATTGGCTACCCTGAAGACATCACCCGAGCTGAGACCTTGCTGTCCCTCCAAAAGTCGCTCATTGGTTGATAGCAGGGGGTGTAAATGGTATTCTCTCTAGGCTGTTTCAGAGGACATGTCAGTGTAGCTCAGTTGGTTAGAGCGGAGGACTCATAAGCCTCAGGTCGGAGGTTCAATTCCTCCCACTGACACCAGAAGACTCGAAAGAGTTTTCGGCGGGAGTATTGCCCTTTATTTTTAGAGCATATATACTCTTCGCACTGCGTAAAGACGCAGGTATTGCGGGCGGTAAGAGAATCTTGCCCCCGCTGCACTCGGAATCGGAATGTAAGCAAGCTTCCATTCGTTTCCTCATTTGCGGGCGTAGCTCAGCTGGTTAGAGCGCTTCCCTGTCACGGAAGAGGTCGAGGGTTCGAACCCCTTCGCTCGCGCAACATGAAAAACGTCCCGGCTTTTGCCGGGCGTTTTTCGTGTGAGCACGAAGAGGGTTCGAAAAGGTTGCCAGCTCTTTTGTGACCAAAGGGAAGCAAAAGCGCGACAACCTGTACTGATCCTGTAAGGATCGAACCCCTGGTTTCTGCAAGAAAATTATTTGTGGCCGAACCCCCGTACTAATCCTTCAAGGATCGAACCTCCTATGCGCTCATGTTAAACTCAGTACCATGCGTTCTCGACTATTCTGGGATGATGGAAAATACTCGCCGCGGCCACGTCTTACTGGCGCTCATGAAGCGAAGTATCTTATTGTTGGTGCGGGCATTGCAGGGCTCTCAAGCGCGTACTTTCTCATACGCCACGGGGTGCAACCGAGAGACATACTCATTATTGAACGTGATGAAGTAGGGAGTGGATCTACAGGGCATTCTGCCGGCATGCTCACTGCTGAAGTTGAGACAGTTGATAAACTCTCGTGGGATCAGCTTGCTGTTCGGTATGGAGAGGATACAGCGAAGGCATTCCGTGTACAGCTTCTCGAAGCGCAACGTCTTGTTCGTATGCTGATTCGCGTTGGAAAGATTGAGTGCGATTTTTCGATGCAGGACTTTTTTGTTCTTGGAAAAACACCAGGCGCTGTTAAAGATCTCGAACGCGAAGCTAAACGTCTTCGTAGTTTCGGAGAAAGGGCGCATATATTGCGTGGTAAATACCTTACCCGCGAGCTCGCAATAACCGGATTTACCCATGCAGAACGGACGGTGCCTGGTATATCAGTTAACCCGCTTGCGTTTGTTCGCGGGTTCGCGGAATACCTTGAAAGAAAAGGGGTGCGTATTCACGAGCGATCGGCATTTCTGCATGCTTCTCGTGGCATCGGGACACTCACTCACGCGACAGTGAAATACGAGACGCTCATACGGACAACAGGAATCAATACTACGGATCGATCTATTCAAAAATTTGTTACGACCATTGGCATCACAGAAAAGCTGTCACCTGCAAAATTAAAATCACTCAAGATAGATGATCTCGATATGTTTGTAGGGGAACACGGACGGCATTCATTTCATTATGCAAAAGTGACCGGAGACAGTCGTCTCCTCCTTGGGTATGGAGATGTACACGCTACAGTAGACACCGCGTCAGTGAAGCTTCATATGCCACACGTGCGTGATATTCGTCGATATTTAAAACGTGTTTTTCCGCAGCTTCCTCTGAAGCTTGAATATGCATGGAGCGCAGCCTATGCACTTTCTAAGCGCAGTTTTCCAATAGTGAAAGCGTCAAAGCGTGAAATAGTTATAAACGGAGCAGGGGTACAACTTGGCACAGTTGCCGCAGCCGAATATGCAATCGCGAAGCATTTCGGGAAGGAACACCCACTCGATCGTATATATCGACGAAGAGTCTAAGGCCTCTTATCGATCATTTTTCAATTTTCTGGTGTGACACAAAAAAATCCTCTGTTGAGGATTTTTCTTGAGCCATCTCCCGGGATTGAACCGGGGACCCCCACCTTACCATGGTGGTGCTCTACCAGCTGAGCTAAGATGGCTTCTATTCTGCACCGAATCCGGAACAGCAAGAGAGAGGATACCAAAGAAAACAAATTATATCCACCGCTCACGGAACGTGAATGCTAGGGTTTAGAGTTTGCGTGCAGCCATGAAGCCTCGAGTAGCAAGATACCCTGCAAGAAGCACTGCCATGCCACTGACCCATAATGGTATTGAATACCCACCGATTGTGGCTTCAAGCATAAAAAATATGCGTCCGAGATGTGCAATCGCGACGACAGTGAAGACAATTGAGGCGATGGTGTAATACTGTTTGTCTTTCATATTGTTTGAGTATACTATACCGAAACGCCGTCTTAGCTCAGTTGGTAGAGCATGTCACTCGTAACGACAAGGTCCGCAGTTCGATCCTGCGAGACGGCTCACAATCTCGAAAAAACAACACCTGCGTGTTGTTTTTTTAATTGCTATACTGGCATCCATGCATGGAGATTCAGAGCTACGTATTAAAGAGATAGAGGCGGCTATGCTCCAGCAGGACTTTTGGAAGAACCCTCCTGAAGCGCAAGCTATGATTCGTGAACTACAGGAATTAAAGGATCAGAAGGATGGAAAGGGTTTGTATGATCGTAATAATGCAGTCATCACGATTGTTGCAGGAGCGGGAGGTGATGATGCAGAAGACTTTGCACGTATGCTCGTGGAGATGTATCAGCGATACGCAGAGGGGAAAGGGTGGGGTGCAACCATCATTGACTCAAATGCAAACGAACATAACGGATATCGAAACATAACGTTTGAAATAGTAGGGAAGGATGCATACGGTACCCTTAGGCGTGAGTCGGGAGTGCACCGTCTTGTACGTATTTCGCCGTTTAACTCAAATGGTAAACGACAGACGTCGTTTGTACTTGTTGAGGTTTCACCGCGTATTGAGGATGTGCGCGAAATCGCACTTCCGGAAGATGAGATTGAAATTTCATTTGCACGTTCCGGCGGCGCAGGAGGACAGAACGTGAACAAGCGAGAGACTGCCGTACGGGCAACGCATGTGCCTACACACATTTCTGTGCATGTATCCTCAGAACGGAGCCAACAACAAAATCGTGAACGAGCATTCGCACTACTTGCAGGGAAGGTGTACGCGTTTCGTGAAGAACAACGAAAGCGAGAACTAAAAGGCCTTTCCATTGAAAAGACTTTAAAAATTGAATGGGGAAGTCAGATACGTTCGTATGTGCTTCATCCATACCAACTTGTCAAAGATCACCGTATGAACCTTGAAGTGCGCGATATCGAGCGTGTGCTCGGCGGCAATATCCAGCAATTTCTAGACGCATCCGCTGACTTAGACTAAAATAGACGAACAACTATGATCTATTTTGATAACGTCTCGAAGTTGTACGACAATGGACGTTCGACTGCATTGCACGATGTGACGTTCCAAATTGCACCAAATGAGTTTGTTTCCATCGTAGGACACTCAGGCGCAGGGAAGACGACACTTCTTAAAATGCTTATTGCTGAGGATGCCCCAACAAAAGGAAAAGTATTCTTCGAATCTCTTGATGTACATTCCATAGCACGGAGCGCTCTTCCGAAGTATCGTCGGAAGATTGGTATTGTCTTCCAAGATTTCAAACTCCTCCCTAACAAGACGGTGTTTGAAAACATTGCGTTCGCAATGGAGGCAAACGGACGAAGCGACAGCGAGATTGCTGAGAACGTGCCGCAGGCGCTTGAACTCGTGGATCTTGGAGATAAGGTGTGGAACTTCCCAGGGGAGCTTTCAGGTGGTGAAAAGCAGCGTGTTGCAATTGCACGCGCAATCGTGAACCAGCCAGACATCATCATTGCTGATGAGCCAACGGGTAACCTTGATCCAATTGCGACCTATGAAGTGGTTCAGATTCTTAAGAAGATTAACGACCTTGGTACTACGGTCATTATGACCACACACAATAAAGGGGTTATCGACGCTCTGGGACGCCGTGTAATAACGATGGATGAAGGTCGGATAGTAAGGGATGACGTGGAGGGCAAGTACGTACTATAATCAACACAATGCTTACGAGTATCAAACGAGTATTTCGCTCCGGTTTTATTGGGTTTTGGCGGAACGCGTTTGTTTCCTTCACTGCTATTTTTGTAATCACCGTAACGCTCCTTGTTATTGGTGCTTCCATACTCTTCAAAGAAACCCTTACGGTTTCTCTTGAGCATATCCAGGACAAAGTCGATATCAATGTGTACATGGTTACGACGGCGAACGAGAATGAGGTTCTCGCGTTAAAGAGCGAGTTGGAACAGCTCCCGGAAGTAAAAGAAGTTACCTACACATCACGTGAGGATGCACTTGCTCAGTTTCGCTCTCGCCATGAGAATGATGAGACGATTTTGAGCGCACTCGAAGAGCTTGATGAAAATCCTCTCGGCGCGTCTCTTTCTATCCGTGCAAAACAAACGTCTCAATACGAAGGCATTGCAGCTTTTCTTAAGGAACAGCAGGAAAGCGAATCGGCAGATGCGCCACTCATTCACCGAGCGAACTTTAACCAGAACAAGGCGGCAATTGATAAGCTCACAAGCATTATCGAGTCAGTGCAACGATCAACGTATATCACCATGATCGTTCTCCTCGTTGCGTCTGTCCTTATCGCTTTCAATACCATTCGACTTGCTATCTATACGTCTCGCGAAGAGATTCAGGTAATGCGCCTCGTAGGTGCCTCTAACATGCATATCCGTGGACCGTTTATTATCGAAGGAGCAATGTACGGAATTGTTTCCGGTATTCTCGCTCTTCTCATCCTGTACCCAGTAGTACGCTGGCTACAAGATCCTATTTCTTCGTATTTCCAGTTTGATATTTTCCGTTACTTTGTGACTGAATTCTCGTACCTCTTCCTTGTACTCGTCGGAGCCGGTATTGTCCTCGGTGTGATATCGAGCGTACTCGCAGTAGCACGGTATCTTCGAACCTAATCAACTATGACTTCCCGTACGCGCTCCCGTTCAAAAAAACAAAAGCGACACACATACATTTTCATAGTCGGAGGCGTCATGAGTGGAGTCGGGAAGGGGATTGCATCCTCCTCGATCGCGCTTCTTTTGAAGTCCCGCGGACTCAAAGTGACAGCTCTTAAAATTGATCCGTACATCAATGTTGATGCGGGCACCATGAACCCCACCGAACACGGTGAGGTTTTTGTGCTTGAGAACGGACTTGAGACTGATCAAGACATGGGGAACTATGAACGTTTTCTCAGCACTTCACTCCCGGGCATTAACTATATGACAACTGGTAGCGTCTACCAGGACGTGATTCGTAAGGAGCGTAACCTCGAGTACGGAGGGAAGAATGTAGAAGTGGTACCGCATATCCCACAGGAAGTAATCGGACGTATCAAACGAGCTGCAGAGAACGCTGATGCTGATGTAACCATTACGGAGATTGGAGGTACCGTGGGCGAATATCAGAACGTCCTCTTCCTTGAAGCGGTTCGTATGATGAAGAGCGAAATGCCGAGCCAGGTTGCTGTGGTGATGGTGAGTTACCTACCGGTCCCTGGTTCGATTGGTGAGATGAAGACGAAGCCGACGCAGACTGCGGTGCGTGCTCTCAATAGTGTCGGCGTGTTTGCAGATTTCATACTTGCGCGTGGCCCTGTTTCCATTGATACAAAGCGAAAAGAGAAAATCGCGAATTTTTGTAACGTGCGTCCGGAGCATGTGATTGCAGCTCCTGATGTGCAGAGTGTGTACGATGTACCTTTGAATTATGAGAAGGATCAACTTTCGCTTAAGATTTGTGCACAGCTTGGCATCAAGGCGCGCCCTTCAAATCTTGCAGCGTGGAAGAACTTTGTCGGACGGTCACGCAAGGGCAAGGATACCGTCAAGATTGCGGTGGTAGGGAAGTATTTCAGTTCGGGAGACTTTGTACTTTCTGATGTATACCTATCCGTACTTGAGTCGATTAAGTATTCAGCGTACGCTCTTCATCTCACACCCCAAATTACCTACCTTTCTTCGCTAGACTTTACTGATAAGAAAGCGCTTAAGAAACTTGATGGATACGATGGAATTCTAGTACCGGGAGGATTTGGAAAGACCGGCATTCAAGGGAAACTTAATGTGATTGAGTACGCTCGCAAACGAAAGATTCCATACTTTGGTATTTGTTATGGAATGCAGCTTGCAGTACTTGAGTACGCACAGAATGTGCTGAAACTTCCGCGCGCAAGTACTGAAGAAATTGATCCGAAAGCACAACATCTCGTAATCGGTGTTATGCCGGATCAAAAGGAGAAGATTGCTAAAGGAGATATGGGGGGAACAATGCGTCTCGGTGAATATCCAGCTACCTTGCGTAAAGGATCTGTCGTCGCACGTGCATACGGCACACGCACAATCGTTGAACGTCATAGGCACCGCTACGAGGTAAACCCTGAATATATTGAACGACTCACTGCAAAGGGACTTACATTCTCTGGCACCTCACCAGACGGCCGTCTGATGGAGATTATGGAGCTGCCTGAGGACGTGCATCCGTTTTTTGTGGGGGTGCAGTTTCACCCTGAATTCCAGGCACGACCTCTTTCACCGCACCCACTCTTCACCGCTTTTGTGCAGGCAAGCTACGAACACAAGAAGGACTAATGCCTCTTCCAGGGGTGTATAATCAGGGTCTTACGTCAGAATAATTTAGATAGAGGGTATGCATCAGGGAAATTGGAAATGTAGTAGCTGTGGGGGAGCGATCACTGAGTTACCGTTCGAACCACGGCGCACTGATGGGCTCCTCTGCAAAGACTGTCACTCTAAGAAGCGAAATGATTCCGGTCCTCGTCCAGAGCGAAGCGACCGTCCACGGTTTGAAGGTTCGTGGACATGTGCGTCATGTGGGGCTGCGATAACGTCGCTTCCATTTGAACCACGCGATACGTCCAATCTCCAGTGCATCGATTGTTTCAAGAAACAGAAGCGGTAGACACACAAAAAAACACCCCGTACGGGGTGTTTTTTTGTGTGCAGTGAGCGTTATTCAGCTGCAGCTTCAGGTGCCTCTTCTACTACAGTTTCCTCGGGAGTTTCAGTAACTTCCTCAGGAGTTGCAGTTTCAGTAGTTTCCGGCTCTGGAGTAGTAGTTTCTTCTGTTGCCGGGATATTTGTGTCTTCAGTCATGATGTTTATAGTTTAACGACTAAACTGAACGCGCAGTATACAGGAAAAAGATAGATATCGAGGCTAGACAGATAGAGGTATCTATCCTACAGAGGTGTACGCGTTATTGCTTAAGTCCAAGTCCTTTTTTGAGGAAGTACCAATTAATACCGACGAGTACCGCTGCAAGTCCAACAAGTACGCTGATGCTAATCCATGGAGCAATATCGCTTGTGCCAAGGAACCCGTGTCGAAAACCGTTGATGATGTAGAGGATTGGGTTTGCGAGCGAAATAGTTTGCCATATGGGTGGTAGTGCAGTGATTGAGTAGAAGACACCGCCGAGATATACGAGGGGAGTGAGAACAAATGTTGGCACGATAGAGATACTATCAAACCCGTTTGCATAGATACCGTTTACGAGCCCTGCAAGGGCGAAGATGAGGCTTGAGAGTACGAGGAAGAGAAGTACGATGAGTGGGTGTGCTACTGAAGGTAGTGCAAAGAAAATGGAAACAATGAGAACAAGCAACCCCACGATTACGCCTCGTATAACGCCACTTGCAACAAAGCCGGCAATGATGATCCAGGGTGGTGTGGGGGAAACAAGAATCTCATCGATATTACGAGAAAAGAATTTCGATGCAAAGAAATTATGTGCAGTGTCCGTGTATGCACTCGTAATAACAGAGAGCATAACAAGGCCAGGAATCACAAAGAGGATGTAGGGCACTCCATCGAGTTCGCCAATCCTTTCTCCGAGGATAGTACCGAACACAGTGAAATAGAGGACTGAGGTCATAATCGGTGGAAGGAAGGTCTGTGACCAGATGCGGAAAATCCGTACGATGCCTTTTCGTAGGATGGTGTAGAACGAGGTAAGCTGCTTTTCTATAGGCATATGTTTATGATTCGTTCGTAGTGAGTTTCATAAATACCTCTTCAAGACGTCCGGCGCGGTATGCTCCGTTTGATTCACTTCCATCATGAAGTGCAAGAATTTCTTCCATAGTTCCTTGGGCAACGATAGACCCCTTATTGATGATGGCAACATGCTTTGCAAGCTGCTCAGCCTCTTCGAGGTAATGGGTCGTGAGAAGAATAGTGATGCCCTGCTTGGTGAGCCCCGTAAGGTAATCCCACATTGAACGACGAAGCTCCACATCGACTCCAGCCGTTGGTTCATCGAGTATAAGAAGCTGTGGCTCGTGCATGAGCGCTCGTGCGATCATAAGACGTCGCTTCATTCCTCCAGAAAGACGGAGACTCATTTGGTCTTCTTTATCACTCAAACCCAAATCTGCAAGAAGTTTCTGCGCGCGTGGCACTGCAACAGAGCGGGGAATACCATAATAGCCCGCTTGATTCACAAGAATATCAAGCGGCTTCGACCAAAAATCGAAATTCATCTCCTGACCACAGAGGCCAATAAACGATTTTGCTTTTGAAGGGTCCTCATCGATATCTGTGTCAAACACCTTTATGGTACCGCCTGTCTTGGTGATCAAATTGGTAATCGCACCGATCAGGGTGGTTTTGCCGGCA
>Ga0075156_10000816_pt1 | contig 16555 bp, 15 predicted proteins | sample JI81AbrownDNA_FD_70966 | JGI IMG/M metagenome (GOLD analysis project Ga0075156, IMG submission 70966) | Wastewater effluent complex algal communities from Wisconsin, to seasonally profile nutrient transformation and Carbon sequestration -... | ecosystem: Engineered > WWTP > Effluent > Algae...
CAGAAAGCGGCATTCGAACCACCAGTCTCTAGACAGTTTAATTATTCAAATTCCGGAGAGGATGAAAAAGCAAAACTCAACAGTTCCGTCCATAAAAAGTCCATATTAGTTCCAACCAGAGCGCCAGACTCATTGAGTAAGGAGTCATGCTCATCAGTTGAAAGCAGCACTCACGAAGGTTTTCATGCGCTCATCGCTGCGGCCTCGCTTCAAATAGAATCATCATCAACTTGCAGTAGTCCAGAGAGAAGCAATTCATTCGTTGAATTTCCAGATTGCATAGCTACGGAAGTCAGGGAGCCTTGTTCATATGTTAGAAACCATGATGTACGAAATCATGCAGAGAGCATTTTCAAGAAGAAAACAGATCCGAATTCAGTCACTCGCCGTGCAGGATCTGTACAGATCAGATGCGATGTGTCAGACAAAATAAACTATATGAATAACGATCTGAGCAGATTTCACAGCGACAGTGGCGGCTCTACGTTTTCGTGCGATAATATGACAACAGATAGATACGATACACAAACAGCCAAACCAGAGATGTTGACAGACTCATCTCCAACCTCAGTATTGACAGCCGATAGCAGTCTAGACGTGGCTACATTTTACACACGTATGCCTAATCCCGCTTTTAGAGAGAGGCTTCCAAGATGGACTAATTTGGAGAGGGATAGTTCTATAGCGCTCTCTAATAGCAGCAGATCTAGGTCGGCTTCTTTTGGCAAGCAAGAAATTGGATTGCATAATGAAAGCAACGAAAAGGCTAAAACTAGCTCAATTTGGAGGCACTGTGAGTACCAACCATACTCGAAAGCAAGGATGAGAGAAGTTGATTTATGGCCGTCCGGCTCATCAACTGTTCCTACGTCGGACCGACTCAATTCCGATAGTAGCCGGCAAATTAATGTTTCATTCGGACCATCTCAGGATCTCTCTGACATGTGCGAAAACATAAAACGTATCAATTACCACTCATCGAGAACAAAACCATCAACAGTAGACGCTTACAATGAATCAAATTTTGCAAAATCGCAATTACATGATCACATCAAAGCAAGCACTAAATTCTCGAAGCGAAAACAATGTGAAGCATTTTCGCCGCCCATGTCATCACTGAAAATCGCAAAGCGCAAGAAAACTTATGTAATAGCCCCAAAGAACATAAACAACTTGCCAGAATTTCAAGTTACAGCAAGCTCTTCAGACTACGGAAATCCTTCTTTCCACGAAGATTATTGCCGATCGGCTTCATTTCAGACATGTTGCGAAAGTCGAAATGACGCATCCAGCCTCAATATAAACGAAATTAAGAACAGCGTGGCGATAGCACCTTTAACTCAAGAATATTCGCCCCGAGTTATGGAAGATACAGAAAGGCCTCTCTTGAAAGACGACCACATGTCAAGTCTCTGCGAACGCCAGCACGTGGATCAGCCATCCACTCTATGGATTCAAACAAGTAACAGCCTTCAAAGTTATTTTACTGGATGTATACCTTTGTCTCTATCAAAAGATTCCGAATGGCTTTCTGACGTAAATTGCTATGTTCGGAAATATTGCATTGTGGCGTTTAGTGCTACTGAAAATGATGTGTTGACAACATCAAAGCGCGGGCGCATATGTTTGGGTCAAGTAGGAATTCGATGTCAGTTTTGTTATAAACAACCCCTCAAGTATCGCGCAATTGCCTCGGTGTCATTTCCTGTTTCGATTTCGGGTATCTACGAAAGCGTCAAGCGATGGCAGCGAGTGCATTTGCCTTCTTGTACACATGTCCCTGTTGGGGTCAAGTCAAAGATTGCAGACCTTCAAAAGAATTGTGCCTGGGTTCCAACAACACGACAATATTGGAGTGATTCAGCTAAAGCCTTAGGAATGGTTGATACTAGCGAAGGGATAAGGTTTGAACGAGATCCCGCAGAACCTAGTCGAGCAGAAGAATTTGTTTTATCTATTTCTAGCATCAAGCCTCAAGCTTTACTCAGAACGGAAGACAAGTCTCAGGTCCCTCCATACGTTTATACGCTAATCGAACAAGTGCAGACATGTCAATTCACCGAGGCTGATCGATTTTTAGCAAGAAGTAAATGTCCTATAGGTTTTCCGGGCTTCGAATGTCGTCATTGCGCAGGTCATGCAGGTCTCGGAAAATACTTCCCAACAACAGCTAAAAGCTTATCCACTAACAGCACAAGTCAAAATATTCATTCGCACCTGATGAAATGCCGCCGATGTCCAAACGAGATTAAAGAAAAGCTAGAGCAATTAAAAGACTCTAAATCACGATATCCTGGTCTAACTCACGGTTGGAGAAGAATTTTTTTCGACAAAATTTGGGCGCGTTTGCATCATCACAAGACCATCCCGACCTGAGTTAGACTAAATGTACACTAATGGTGGGGATCTTGAAATTTTTTTTCTAATTCGCTCGGAGGAATGGGCTGATCGATGCCCAACTCATGACAAATTTGATGCTTCAGGTCTTTTGTACTTTAAATTCGCCATGGTTTCTTATATGACTGCGCGTCATCAACCGAACTAATCAGCAAATGGATAGAAGACCACATCTTAAACTGTCATTCGATAAACTCGTTATATAATGGACACACCACAATTTATCACCCATTTTCTGCGCCGGAAAATATATGCAATTAGACTAATATTAGGTGGGAGACTTAGATATAAGCTTAAAGCTTATTGTGGCTTTGATGTGAGTTTTGCTAACACAAAAAGATCAGGTCAAAAAATTGTTAACTGAAGAAATAATATTTTACTCTATATATAGTTAAAATATACAAGTCATTCAACCTAGCCTATATCCTTCACGCACCAAACACTAGAATTGTTTTCCCAAGCAGTCCTTCTAATAACTAACTTAGGAGTTTTTCTGGCTTGGATTCCATTATATTACTTCATATTGCATAGCAGTTGAAAGCATGCACCACTTGCATAGTAATTTAAGTCGTAGGCAAAAAGAAATTTCACCTGTTATGCTCTTACCAGGCGGAATATTAAATTAGGGATCATATGCATTTTCAAAGAACCGAAGCCCTATGGATGTTGCATTTGTATAATCGAAAATATTCAAGTAAGTCGAATTTTTTCATGACCAATCCGTTGCACTCTATCGCATGTGATGTTGTAGAAGGAGAAAAATTTCTAAGATTGGCTCAATAATGGTACAGGTATCCTGACATGCAAATTACATGCTGTGCTTGAATGTTATTTCGATAGGCCATGTTTATTTGAGGCAAGTGAACTATGCTCGGCTGGAGTTTCACAGAAGGTTACTGACTTGTTTTATTTTAATAGATTTACCTATATGGCTTTTTGATGTGATTTATCAGAAATCTAGTTGAGAATATACATTCAACTGATGGAAGCTGCTGGTTCTGAGTCAAACTTGAGAAGAAAGTGCGATCAACAGATTAGGGGTTGTCAAAGTTCTTTCTAACATCAAGTTTGTTTTTTTTGCTGAAATTAGGTGAAGACTGATAACTTCCGGCTTAGCCAATCGAAGCAGCCCAACTTTGACTACCCCCAAATGCATAAATAATATCAAAAAATTATCTTTGTTGAACGAACTGTTTGTGGCATGCGGCTTGTGTGAAAAACAAATTAATTTCGAATATAACCAAAAACCATTATACTATAAGTTACTGTTAATTTAGCATTTTTTTGTGTTTTGACCAATCAGATTTTAGCATTGAAATTAAGCGAAATTAACCTAATTTCGCAAAGCAAAAAGTTCGATGTTAGATAGAACTTTGACAACCCTTATTGATAAATAAAATATTCTTTCAGTCACGGATCTAATGCTTGTAAAAACATTTTCTTCGCTAGTTCTTTAGGTTTCGTAAAGCTTCAAAGGTATCAGAGAAGTCAATGGAGTGATTTCCTAAAGCTTAAGCATCATCCTTGTTTGAGATATCTCTATGTAGATAGGGTGACTAAGACTAGTTGTTAGAGGATCGTAAAAATAACGACGAAAATTTAAAGATAGGCATAAATGTTTAACTTAGAAGATTCGAAACAATCCTAAACAAGAGTAAAAAAGGTTAGACTAGACTCACAAAAAATGACAAACGAGAAGAAAAATGGCAAAATAGGGAAATAAAGAAATTATTTTGCAGACTAGCTCATAATTTCTTAATTTATTATGATATGCTTACCTTAGTTTATTGCTAGGTCGATACTATGTTATTGACACTACCATGATCATAAGCAGCTCTATTTTTTGCTTGATGTGATGCAAGTAATAGATTTCTGAGAAAATAATTTGGATCCTGATTTTGTCCAAGATACCACTGGTGAAAAGGTTTGAAGCTTTCCTCAATGAGCATTCTTGAGGCGATGCCCCTGAAGCTTGAAAAACATTTTCTGCTTTGTACTGTCACAAGTGGGAATCACGAGCACTTGAAATGCATTCAAATAAATATAATTGCATCGTGCGTTTTGAGAGTTATGATGATGGATAAAGATTTTCACAGCAAAAGTTTGTTTCTCTAAGGGATAATTGGATCTCTAATATGCAAAATTTAAAATCGCATGAAAATCTGCCTGAAAATGAATTTGAGCATCTTAAACGAAACATGTGGCACTGTGAGATTATCTTTTGTTTTGACTTGCTCGAAAAAAACATCAACATAACAAACTAAACAAAATAATCCAGGCTACTTCTAGTTTTTGAGATTAATCTTCTCTAATCCTTACTTATTATTGACCTCGGAACCTTGGGTCGCCATCGCTGGTTATGAGCACAATCTTTCACCTAGCTGAACAATAGTACAAGTAGTTTAAGCAATTTTCTGCAAAGTCAGAGATCTTCTGCATGTAACAATCAATATAAATTATATCATATCAACAACAACCATTTTAAGTGGAAGAAGCAGAACTTCTATGCTACTATCATATGATTTTGGAAGAAGACATGAGTGCAAGTTATGTAGAAGGCTTAGATGCCTCAAATCTGACCGCTACAAGCAGGATGATTGAATGATTCCTATCTCTTGGTGGAGTATCATCTCAACAAACCTATCCTTGCAAAATATTTATCAAGTCTGAACACTTAAGAAAAAAAATATGTTGGTCCTATTCGCTTCATGATAGCTCTTCGTACGCGTGACGTCTGATTGGCACACAATATCGAAGGAGCTAAAACATCATCGCTTTCCATATAAATTGCTTTAAGGTTGTTCATTTTACACTCAAATACCCGATCGAAATTAATTGCGTGTCTAAACTAACTGATACACTGGAAGATAATTCATCTCAAGAAAGTGAAATAACAATTTTCTTAAAAGCTCCTAACATGCAAGTTATTGACTTGACTGATACAGTTATGATTTCAGAAGCATCGTCGTTCTTTCGTGAATTGTCTTGGCGTTCATAAAAAAGCGGATCGCAGAATTTCAGGTTGATCCCACATGGCATGACGAGTCTTGTCTTATCAAAAGTTTTGTTTTCGGCTTTGGAATCTTTATAATATACCTGTTTCACAGGCAAGATCGATGCGGAATTCTTATGATTCTTTAGCGTCTTACACTCACAATTATTAAAAGACGCAATACTGATATGCATTTTGGGATTCTCGTAATATGTTGCCTGATGGAATTCTCTCAAAACTGGGTCCACGGCATTTTTGATAATTTCAATTAATGCATGATGACCTGCTACCACAGGTACTGTCAAAAAAGAGCGAGTACTTGTGTCGTTATTTAACAACTCAGTATGTTGATAATCTGAAGAAAACGCAAGACGCAGAGGGAGCAAATGAACCATCTGCGTTCGCCATGAGCTGACTTTCTCGAAAAACTTCCTTTCAAAGGATGCGATTGAGGATTCGTGCAAGAAAAACGATCTAGACAACGAGATGTGAACATCGACCCTGTTTATGTCAAAATCGTGTTTAATCGAATCCACTTCTGTCACCTCTTCAATGTATGAGTTTGTAATATGGGAAAACAGACGAGGAATGTAAGAATCTCCTTTTTTTACTCGCTCCAAATTGAGTAGTCTTGCATCCTCATTGAATGCCTCTGAAAAACGGCACACATGACGTTGCAACACATTCATAAGTCTCACAGTATCTTCGCATGAAGGATCCAGATCCGCGTAAATATGACCTGCCCAATTTCCACGAATATGTGGGACTGCCCTAATGAATTGTTGTCCTTTAACGTCATTGGTCGATACTTTTCTTAGCTTTCTAATTTTATCCAGGCATGGCCTTGAATCGGGCTTCGATTCCGATAAATTGCTGATTGATAGTTTCGCCTCATTTATCCTCTCATTCGAGCTTTCGGTGTCACTGCTGTTGCAGCTGGAGGAGTAACCAGTAGACAGTAAGAGATCCATCTAAATATCAGCCTCTAGTTTGGACTGGCCACTTCCAGTTCGCTGAATTCGTTTTCTATTAGCGTTCTCTTTTTTTGGTTTGCGATACGTAGCTATAAGCAACGAATGTTGTACTAGGGTGCGCGTATTGTTTTCCATTATCTTTGATTATTAAATTTGGGAGTATGGTCTGGCATGTACAATATTTGGGCAGATGATAAATTGCAAAGGTACTATCAGAATGTGAGATGGTTAAGAGATTCACCAGTATGCACATACTTAGGTATAGTTCCAAGGTTTTGAACAATCATGTCCAATTAATTAAATTGATCCTATGTAGTAAGTGTTAATTCAACAAATCGTAGCTGGGTTAGCTTTATGGCTCCTAAAGGTTTTAATACATGGGATTTCCAATTTGTAGGCAAATAATACTTTACAATGTAGTAAAAGCCTCTGATTCTTATTCGCAGGTTAACAATCAAAAATTTCGAAGAAATTTCTCTTATCCTCAATCAGGCAAGCCAGTTGCTCATCTGCAGAAAGCCATTCAGTGTGAAAAAACAGGGGAAGCAACACCATCAGTGATAAATCCATAAAGATTCAATCTAAAGAGAACATTTATTGAGACCTTCAACAGGAGGATTAGACATCTTAGTGACAAAAGTATCCAAGCACAACATACAATCAAGGTGTAAAAAAGTAAAAAATACTGTTTGAGATAATATTCTCCAATCGTGCAAATATACATTTTCTAAACCAAAGAAACTATCCATTTCACGGTTGTGGTTGCCACTTTGCATGTTTGGGACAATCAAACATAAGTCAGTTGCAAAATTTATGATCAGGATGCAACATGTTTGAAACCAAATCAATGGGTACACCACCATGTAGCATGGTATAGTATAAATATTCATAATTAAATGCTTGTTAATATTGCCAAATTCTGAGTGCAATTATGATCATTGCTCTTAATCAAAGTGTGCATTTTAGCATGGTTCTATTGGCAAGTTAAAAATAATGCTATTCTTTAATATCTATCTGAGTATATCTATCTAATACAACAGTATCCTGGATAAACAATTAGACTAGTTATACCAGTTATTAAAATAAAATGAGAATGAAATTCTCTATTAGTTTTCTCTTACTTGGATGATTGTTTAAAGATTTTTATCTCCAGGTATTTTGGCCCGCAGAGAATCTACAGCAGCCTCTATTGATATCTTGGTCTAAAGAGCTTTGATCATTAGCCTGACACATGGGAAATCTCCACTTTACACGTAGACTTTCTCTATTCCTAACATTTGTTTTTTCCGTTGCACTTTACTGTGACATATTCAATAGAAGAACTGGAATAGGTTACCATGCCTGTAACATTTCTACTGCTAGTCCCATTGTGCTTCTCCAGTTTACACTGTTGGAGGAACACGGGATGATGTAAATCATCTAGCATCTCTTTCATATTCAACACTTGAGGCTGCTTGTGCTCAGTGACCTGTCTTGAGTGTACCTGCTCAAGTTAGCTGGAAATCGCAGCTTCCCCAGCTGGACCGAAGTTCTTCAGACCATTTCTTGTATAATATTGTTTTACTCCAACGCGTTTATTTTTGTGTTGTTGCAAAGAACGGCAATGCATTGCTCCATCTTTTGTTACGTCTATCATTCCGTGGTCGGAGCTTATTTCTACCATTTATGAAATCATATCTGTTGTCTATGACTGACTAAATATTGGCTACCATTGCTTCTGGGTCTGGTTTTATGGTATCCTCTGCTTGCATTGTATCATGAAAAATAGGTTCATTCACATTATCAAAGTTAAAGATTCATGAATGTAAGTTTGATCAAGATCTTTCACCGATCTTGATCAAACTAAATCTCGCGCTTTTGAGACCGTCAGACTGATACTTTTGTGCTGTGTTGGGGGGAATATATTTCGTATAATTGATTTAAATTTTGTTAATGATTTCATTCTTTGATGTAGATTTGCCAAAAGTAGTGATGGTGGTTTTGATAGCTTATCTCATTTTCTTGTTCATTGTAGCTGGTTCTGGTTTTAATTTGCGCTTTTTCTTGATTTGCCATTTCCAACATCTTCATTCACTTCTGAATCTTCAAGATTCACTGCTGAAACTTCTAGATCAGTAGTGGATTGTATAAATCCAACACTGTCAGACAGTTTCCGTCATTAGCATTGTCATGTTCGCCAAGCAAATGTACGATATTAATGACTTCCATTGGCATATGATAACATTTACAGCGTACCCTATTGATGATGTGAACTGTCAGTGAGTCTTATCATTAAAACTTTGGAGATTTGGCCAATTTGATTTTGTGTTGTTGATGAGTCTGCCCTTAAGAGCCACATTCATGGTTGGAGTGAAGTCGGTAGCCTGAAGACGAAACAGAGTTTTTGAATTTTTTAGACCTGCCATTATTGGCAGGAAAAGCATCAAGCGAAATAACTTGCGCATAAACTTTTTAGCAATCAATCTTTTTGGATTCTTTTAAATGATAGTGTGCTGTATTTGTTTGGCTTTTTTATTGTTTTGGTGTAAAGTTACACTTCTTGAAATGTTCATTCTTACAATAATGTTGAGAGATATTCCTGGTGATATGAAATCAATGTCTGTCTAAACTGCCCATTTGCTATGAGCGTATACTCTCACTTTTTTGCAGGGGGTTCTATATTTGTTAATTTTTAGGGTCAAAGAGGCCCTGTAAAGGTCCAAACTTTACATTTCGTGAAATCTTTACTAGTAAAGGGATTATATTGACAAAGCTATGTCAAATGCAAGCACAAATATTTTCTAAATGCCCGTGTGATCTATTCTCATTTGGTTTGTTGTTAAACATTTTTGATCTGAACATACCTAAATCTAGATGAAAGATTTCTTCTGATGCGATTATGCCCTGCTTGGTAAGGGTGTTCATTTTTCTCCACGATTTCAATATCTAAGAATTTTCTTTGCGAGATTCGCTCTAGTCATATTTTTTGATGTCATCAATAGTATTCTCTAATATTTAGTCCTATTCATTTTTTATTTTTTATCATTCAATTTTTATTTTACACATGAGGGAATATATGCCTTTTGGACTGTTGAAAAAACTCTTCTTTCAATCCTTTGTTGACCACAAATCTGTTTCAGACTCTAGTAGCTACACTTCCTTATATCCAGGCAGGTCTATTGCCAAACTTGTACTTGTCACACCAGCACTGGAATGAATTATAATGACTGATGTTTATGGATAGGATTTCGTTTTGGCATGGTGGATTGGTTATCAAGTAGACTTGTCCGGGAATATATCTGAGGATTGCTTCTATAGAAAAGTCTAAAGTGTATAAATTTAACTTTAATTATCATCATCACCATATTTGAAAAAAATTCTTGATTGATTCCTGCACATTCAGTAGAGTATTTAGCGAGTGCATACGTTTGTAACAGTTGATGTGGTCGTACTCTACTTGACGCCATTATCTTTCCAGGAGAATTTCCTTTGGTCGTGAATTCCTCTCTTGTATTCACATTTCGTTTGAGTTGGTTTCTTGGGTAGTATTTCCTATTTTTTTTAGCAAAGTTAAAGAATTAGAGTGTTGGGAAGAGAGAAAATTAAAACTGGGGAAAATGCAAAGAAAAGTGGAAAGAAAAAACAAGATGGCCCAGAAACAAGAATTGGAGTAGCAGCAGAAGAAAAGAATCTTCCTGAGCAAACCGAGGGCGGCTTTGGACTGGGCAGAAGACTGAACGGAAAAAGCAATTTCATTGGTAAAAGAAAGGAAAGTAAAATGGTAAGATCATGCTTCTCGCACTAGCTCAATGTGAGTTAACTTTGGTTATTTCAATGTTTACAACATAAAATAGAAATTACCACAAAACATTATGAAAGATCACACAGACAAAGAAAATCAAGGCGCATAGGGCGTGCAGTCTGGAAAGCAGGGAGGGTTCAAGAAGAAAAACAACAACAACTACAGGAAATCTGAGCCTAACACTGAAGTTGAATATCTCAAAGGTTTAGGATACAGCATAGGGCCAAATGTACCGGCTTTTGTATCTAAAAACAAAGGACAGGCTAGGGCTATATACAAGCACGCAATTTAAAAAAGGCTCAGACATGACAAAATGCCTACTAGAAGAGAAGTTAGTGAAACCGGAATTACCTACACTTGAAGACAATCACATATCACACGACAAAAGAGTATGGGAGTACAGGATGGGTGAACTTATGAAGACAGAAATAATACTAGAAGGAAACCTATGTAACCTGTTCATGGTTTTGATGTCACTATGTGACTCTGACTCGAAGAATCAGGTAGAAAGTATGAATGAGTTCCTGGACCTAGAAAAGAAAATGGACTCTATGGGGCTATTGAACCTACTAAAGAGATTGGTATACACCAGTGGAGCCAAGGACCTCAATACAAGGCATAACAAGGCTATCGTTCACCTTAACCTGATGAACCTACATCAAGATAGGTTCCAAAGTATCCAAGATTTCAGGTACCAGTATCTTGCGATGAAAAAGGTTTATGATGTACTAGAGCTTTGTATTGAAAGATATGAAAGTGACGTGAGGGCAGTACTCAAGAAGAAGAATGTGACAAACTCCATGGAAGCACAACTCAAGAAGGCAATGGACAAACTCAAAGAGGATGTACAAGGCAGACAGACAGAGATATGGCAAATTACTAGAACAGATGGAAAATGACGTATTTCAGACGAAATTTCCAAAATCTGTAAATGATACATGCAGAATTCTAGCCAGATAGAAAATCAAATAAGGCAATAGCAACAACTAGTTCACAGAAGCAAATGATAGCGTGGCTTTTGTGACAACTGGCAAGGAAGGAAAATACAACAAAAAGAAAAAAGTGATTATATGCTAAAAATGCAGAAAAAGTGGACACTACTCAAATGAATGTGACTAAGAGCAGACAGCAAAAACTTATAATGTGAAGGGATCAAGTTTCTTGGTAGTGAATGACAATCAGAATAGCCATTGAATTTAATGCACTACAAGAAGCAGAGGATGAGGAAACGGTAGAAGAATTAAGTGATGACAATGCAGAAGAAGGTACTGATAATGAAGATGGCAGTGCCAATGATGATGACAGAGAAGATGATGAAGAGACACTATCCGAAGAAGGCAGTTATCAAGGCTTTGCTTCCCTGCACCAAGACGTCCTATGATCTATACAAGTCAAGCCATCCATCCCTAGCCTATTACAAAAGAAGACATCATAAGAGCAGAAGACATCCCGGGGCCTAATCTAGAATCCTTAAAACGAAATACAGCAAGGAAAATACCTCTATGAGTAATAATGAACTCATGAAATTTCCTACCTGACAGCATTTTAGAAAGAAATGGCAACATTACACTGGAAGTTGATATCATGGATATCAATGAAATTCCATTCATCATGACAACATCACGAGACATGCATTTTGGAATGGCCGAACTAATAAAAACCTAAAAAGTGTCAACAATCATAGCAGGCCTGAATCAAGTCATTAAGGCATATCACGCAAGAGGTTTCAAGATACGACACATCCTAGGAGACAGAGAATTTGAACACACAAGGAAATATATTGAAAAAATGGTAATTATGCTAAACATCACTAGCTGAGATTAACATGTACCTGAAATAGAAAGGTAAATCAGGACCGTAAAAGAAAGAGTATGGGCAATAGTCAACACATTGCAATTTGAGCAATATCTGTACAGGCCAATAGTGGAGGTTGTATATTCATTGCTGTATTCTGGATGAACTGTTTTCCTCACAAAAAAAGTGTTTGACAATTGATTACAACAAACATTGCATATTACAATTTGGAACATATGTACAAGTGCATGAACCACATGACGATGCACTCATGCCTAGCACAGCAGGTGCTATCACATTGCAACCCTCAGGAAATTCATAGGGAAGTTATTACTTCTTAAGTCTATGGTACTGCCCATGCTCACAGGGGTGATGGCTACAGTACAGCAACTGGCCGCCACATGTAAAAAATACAAAGGCATAGTATTTAAAGACAAGGGTGGAAATCTCCTAGATGACACAAATGATGAAGAAGGAGAAGAAGAAGACAATACATTATTAATTAAGGGAGTGGATGGTGAAGTTACAGGAGTGACAGAAGTGGATGACAAAATCACAGGATTGCACAATGTTTCAGGATTGACAAAAGTGGATTACGAAATCACAGGAGTGCACAATGAACAAAACCAATACACACCTCAATATACAACACAAATACACGAAAAAATATTGGAGAAAATAAAACAATGATATGGACAATGAGCTATACAACACGGATAATGAGCAATACAACACAGACAATGATGATGATGTATCCATAGAGGACGAATCTGCCAAAGACAACTACACTACAATTAATGACATGATACAATACATGAATGAACGCAGGACAGTTAAATTCAGACCCAAACACCAGGGAGGAAGAAGTCCAAAATGTACCAATGCCTACCCATATGTATAACCTCCGATCAAGACCAATAAAAAGAAACAACAAATATAGTATGACTCAGACAGAACAACAATCAACTATTGCCAAGATGCACATGCATGTAATGTTGACCCAAATGAGCATAAAGGAAGACATAAGAGGATTTGGAGACAAAGTAATTGATGCCCTACTAAAGTAACTAATCAACTACATGAAGGAAACGCACTACTGCCAAAGAGAAAGGAAGATATGTCATACGAAGAAGGGAAACAAGACCTCCCATACCTGATGTTCTTAAAAAACAAAAGGGACTCGACTATAAAAGCCAGGGGATGTGCTGATGGTTGGAGTGAATGTGAGTACACTACCAAAACAGAAAATAGCTCACCTACTGTGTCACTTGAAGTAATGATGCTTTCATGTGCAAGTGATACCAAGGAAAGGCAGTACATGGTGGTAACCGACATATCAGACGCATTTCTACATGATAACAAGGAGACAGCTGTACATATGCTCCTTGAGGGCACAATTGCAGAACTAATCATCAAACTCAAACCAAGCCTATATAAATAATATATCTGGAAAAACAAAAACGGCAAACCAATGTTATATGTCAAACTCAGAAAGGTGCTATACAGCACTCTTCAAGCAGCCCTACTATTATGGAAATCACTGTCAGACACCTTAATTGAGTGGGGTTTCAAATTAAATGAATATGACAAAATGCGTAGTGAACAAAATAATAAATGGAAAGCAATGCACGATCATCTGGCATGTGGATGAGCTGAAAATATCCCACATAGACAAGAGTGTTGTGGAGGACATTATCAACATGTGAAATAAAAAATGCGGACAATAAAGCCCACTAGTGACAGATCGTAGAAAAGTACTAAACAGTAAAAGGTAAAGTGAAGATTTCCATGTTGAGAAAAAAACATTAATGAAGAAATATAAGTGGACGAGAAGAATTTGAAGCAAAGATCTATGGGACCAAAGTCAAATTAAAAAAGGCTGGACAAAAATGACGAGAATCTTCAAATCTGATATTTAAAAAAGCGAAGAAATGAGGACACACAGACTAGTAGCTCATGATTGTGGATGAAGAAGGCACAGAAAAATTGAATGTGGAAAAGGCACAGCTATTCCACCACCTAGTAGCAAAGTTGTTATACCTAAGTCACAAGAAGGCAGGATATACAGGCAGCGGTATATTTTCTGTGCACTATGGTACAGAAGCCAGACATGGATGATAATAAGCAGCTAGTGCGGGTGATGAAGTACCTACGTGGTACCAGGGATCTAACACTGACCATAGAGCCAGGTGACCACCTCAGCTGGTGGGTGGACAGTTCATACGCTGTGCACCCAGATATGAGGCATCACAGTGGAATCTACATGACACTTGGGAAGGGTGCTACATACTCCACCTCCAGTAAACAAAAACTAAATACTGAAGCTCGATGGAAGCAAAACGTGTGGCCTTAGATGACTCAATGGCCCAGGTCCTGTGGACCAGACATTTTCTAGTGGCACAGGGACTAGCCATGCCTACAACAACAATCTACCAGGACAACAAAAGCATGACCTATTGGCCAAAAATGGCAAGATGTGCAGCAGCAGAAGAACACACTATCTGGACATAAGATATTTTTTATAACAGACAAGATCAGAAAGGGATAAGTCAAGGTCACATACAGCTCTACACATGAAATGTTAGGGAACTTCTTCACAAAGCCACTACAGGGCATGCCGTTCGGATGAATGCGCGCAAAAATCCTAAATTTTCCCAGCAGTTCAAATATGGTTGTGCAAAGGAGTGTTTTGGGAAGAGAAAAAACTGGGGATAATTCAAAGAAAAGTGGAAAGAAAAAACAAGATGGCCCAGAGACCAGAATTGGAGTAACCGCAGAAGAATAGAATCTTCTGGAGAAGCAGACCGAGGGTGGCTTTGGACCAGGCACAAGACTGAACAGAAAAAGCAATGTCATTGAAAAAAAGATAGGAAATTAAAATTATGAGATCGTGCTTCTCACACTAGCTCATAATTTCTAATTTCATTATAATGTGATTTAACTTTAACTCATTATTAGGTTATTTCTATGTTTACAACACAGAGAGCTTGAGTAAATGATTAGGAGTCTTGTGCGTGGGGGTTTCTTAGTCTCCTATGCAAATACCAATATGATCTTTGTATTCAACAATCAGAATGATTTCTGTATCTGTTTCTGTCTTGAAGGCTAGTCCGTTACGGATTCAAGATCTGCATCAACTAAGGCGGTGTACAAAACTAGATTACCACCTATGTGAGTGATTACTTTCATCCCATTATCCAAAAATTCCCTATACGCAAGATTGAAAAGCATGTGATTCTTATTTCTAAGATTGAAAACTAAAAGCTAGCTTGCATAGTGCTCCTATGTTCCCTAAGTATTTGCTTAGTTCTCATGTATTTGCTTAGTTCTTATGTGCTTGTATGCAGAATGACTGACATCAGATAATCGAAAAATTGTCAAAAAATTTCTTTGGGGATTATTTACTTTTGCTTATTTCATAGATTCCCGTCGTGCAAAATTTCTTCAGTGCAAATTTCTTCTGTGCTAAAGTTGAATTGGATGGAAGGTCATATGGTAGAACTATGTTTGGTTTCTTCGTAGTCTTATTGAAACTTTCTAATAGCTGCCCTTTCTGACTAACCTATCCTGCAATACGCAGTTGGTGAGCATCTTTTCTATCGAAACATTCAATAAAGTTGCAACAAAGAAAGAGACTTGCTTTTGATGTCGAAGAAACAACTGCCATGTCAAAACGATTTACAAAAAGGATTTCGGAAGGCCACTTCTGATGCCCAGCATTATCCAAAAGAAGTCTACCAGTAGGGACTTTCAGATCATTATTGATCGAGGACATCACAGCTTTATGATAAATTTGTTGATTACGTACTAGAGAGCCATCATAAAGTCTGTCTGACTAAATGGCAAGCCACTCAATGTTGCGGGACAATAGAAAAATCTCAGCTGCCACGATAGAAGTATATTTCATTGATGTGAGACTTAGTTGCGCTTTTTAGCTACTGATTGGCCAATGCAATTTTGCTGTCACTGCACTGTTTGATTGAGAGCAGCCAGTAACCCTCCATTTTCTTGAAAGTATACCATGAAAACATTTGTGTTGTGCAAATCTTGGTCAATAACATCCTATACTCTTGACTCAACTGCCATTGACAAAAGACCGGCTTAAGTCAAATAATCACACATGATGTTTTGATGATATGGAATTTGATCTACATGCTTGATATGCTGACAGGCAAAACAGAGATACTATAGTTGTTTATCTACTTCTTCTCCCGCAAAATCGGATATACTCATGCATTGAATATGTTGGATAACTGCAGGCAATTTTCGACTCTTCAATTTTGGTCAACATATGGCGGTCCGTTTGTTTGCAGGTGGTGGTCATGGCTTAAGTTTAACTTCAGATTCTTGCGTAGATGTTGAGAGAACTTTCTCTCCTTGAGTTTTTCCACAGGTAATGAATGCAGGGGTGGTAGTCGACAGTTTTTTAATAGCAATAATTATTATTGATATCATTATTATATTCTTATCATTATTATTATTATAAATATTAATATTATTATTTTTATTATTTTTATTATTATTATTATTATTATGTTTATTATTATGTTTATTATTATGTTTATTATTATTATTATTATTATTATTATTATTATTATTATTATTGTTATTATTATT